>Ga0182001_10000272_pt1 | contig 11198 bp, 11 predicted proteins | sample BulsoiFelSFmetaG_FD_120485 | JGI IMG/M metagenome (GOLD analysis project Ga0182001, IMG submission 120485) | Bulk soil microbial communities from Mexico - San Felipe (SF) metaG | ecosystem: Environmental > Terrestrial > Soil > Agricultural land | place: Mexico: San Luis Potosi | collected... | reverse complement strand
TCAAGGCCGAGGGGCTGCCCGAGAAGTGGAAGGAGTGGGGCACGGGCTTCATCAACACCGAGACCTGGATCGAGACCGTCCACCGCAGCTACAGTCAGGGCGGCGGCGCGAGGCCCTCGGCGGCAGCCCCCGACCTCTTCGACCGCTCGCCCGCGGGCTGGCGCTCGGCGCTCCCCGAACTGGCCGGATAGCGGGCGGGGTCTTCGACAAAGGGAACGCAGAGTTCAAACGGAGGGCACGGAGATTTTAATTTCTCCGTGCCCTCCGCGTATCCTCGGCGCCCCCTGTGTCGAAGACTCCGGCGCGCTATCTAATCTGTTCGAGGAAGCTTTCGCCGGCCGGGAGGCGGAGGCCGAAGTTGTCGGCGACGGTCTGGCCGATGTCGGCGAGCGAGCGGCGGTCGCCGAGGTTGACGCCGGCGCGCGCGCGGGGCCCGTAGACGAGCAGGGGCGCGTACTCGCGCGTGTGGTCCGAGCCGGGGAAGGTCGGGTCGTTGCCGTGGTCGGCGGTGATGATGAGCAGGTCCGTTTCGCGCATGGCGCGCTCTATCTCGGGCAGGCGCGAGTCGAAGTGTTCGAGGGCGCGGGCGTAGCCCTCAACGTCGCGGCGGTGGCCGTAGAGCATGTCGAAGTCCACGAGGTTCGAGAAGACGAGCCCGCGCGTGTCGTCGGCGAGCGCCTCGACGGTCTTGTCAATCGACTGGTCGTTGTTCTTGCCGGGCAGCTCCTTCGTCACGCCGACGGCGTCGTAGATGGAAGAGATTTTGCCGACTGCCACCACGTCGAGCCCCGCGCCGGAGACGAGCGGCAAAAGCATCTCGCGGGGCGGCGGGACGGCGTAGTCGTGGCGGTTCTCCGTGCGCTTGAACGAGCCGGGCTCGCCCACGAAGGGGCGCGCGATGACGCGGCCGACCTCGTGCTCGCCGCGGAGCAGGCGCCGCGCCGCCTCGCAAATCTCGTAGAGGCGCGGGACGGGTATGACCCCCTCGTGCGCGGCGATTTGGAAGACGGAGTCGGCCGAGGTGTAGACGATGGGCTTGCCGGTGCGGACGTGCTCCTCGCCGAGTTCCTTGATGATTTCGGTCCCCGAAGCCGGGAAGTTGCCGAGGACGCCAGGCACGCCCGTCTCGGCTACGAAGCGCTCGATGACTTCTTCGGGGAAGCCGTCGGGGTAGGTCGGGAAGGCTTCTTCGAGGACGATGCCGGCCATCTCCCAGTGGCCGGTCGTCGTGTCCTTGCCGTTCGAGCTGAGAGCGCAGCGCCCGAAAGAGCCGCGCGGGCTCCCGGCCGGCGTCACGCCCGCGAGCGGCCGGATGTTGCCGAGGCCCCAGCCCTGAAGGTTCGGCAGCCTCACCTCGCGCGACGCGCAGATGTGGCCCAGCGTGTCCGAGCCCGCGTCGCCCCAACGCGCGGCGTCCGGCATCTCACCCATCCCGAGGCTGTCCAAAACGATCAGCGTGATGCGCTCGAAGGCGCGGCCCGTTTCCGTCATCCCTTCCCGAACTCAACTTTCGCGGTTATTTAACCCGCATCTTAACACGCCCGCCGACTAGCCTGTGAGATGCTATCCCGGCGTCTCACCACCCGTGCGGCCATTCCTTCCCTCGAAGTAACGGTCTACCACGGCGATCAGGTTTTTAAGGCTCTCCTCCGTCCGCGACTGCGCCTCACTCAGCCGTTCGTGGGACTCTTGTAGACGAATGTGTGAGTCGACGAGCGCGTCTATCTTCGCGTTCGTGTCCTTAAAACCTTCCAGTGTGGCGGCAGCCAGGCGGTTGACGAGTTGCTCGATTTGGGTGACGCGCCCCTCGGTACGCGCCTGCGCCTCGCGCAGTTCCGCCTGCGCCTCGCGCAACTCCTCCATGCCGGCGGAGAACTGCGCCTGATGGTTGACGATGAACTCCATCTTCCTCTCGAACTCTTCGTTGGTCATGTCTCACGTTCCTCCTCAAAAGTTCGGAGGGTGGTCCAAGCAGGTCGAATGCTTCAGCTCCTCGGCGCCTGGTAGCCTTCGCGGGCGCGGACCTGTGCGTCGCGGGGGTTGCGGACCTGGACGCGGATGGTGCGGAAGGAGCCGTCGCGGGCCGTGTTCGTCGAGTAGTAGCCGAGGCTGTACTGGGTGCCGATCTCTTCGGCCACCTGCCGGAAGGCGCGGCGGGCCTCGCGCAGGTCGCCGACGGGGAAGGTCTTGCCGCCGGTATCGCGCGCCAGCCGGTTCATCTCCTGCCGGGCGAGCTGGTAGAGCGTGCGGCTGATGTGCATCCGCTCGAAGGGCCCCATCCGGCAGAAGTTCGAGAAGTCGGCGTCGTCGGCGCCGGGGGCGACGAGGCGGCGGTAGCGCTGTAGCTGCGCGCGCGAGAGGCGGAGCGCGCCGTCGTCCTCGCAGTCCTGCATCAGCCGGTCCTCGACGAAGTCCTCGGTGTTGACCTGCACGAAGTAGGCGACGACGCCCGCCGCGCGCAGGCGCTCGCGCACCTCGTCGAAGTCCGACTCGCTCGTCGAATCGACGCCGTCGGTCAGGGCGACGAGCGCGCGCCGGCCGCGCAACTGTTCGCGCGGCGGGTCGCGGAAGACCTCGCGGGACGCCTTCTCAAGCCCGTCGTAGAAGGGCGTGCCGTTCGACGAGCCGATGGACTCGACGGCCTCGCGCAGCATCTCGCGGTCGTCCGTCAGTCGCGTCTTCAGCTCGACTTCGGCCAGCCTGTCGTCGCCTTCGCGCTTCGTGTTGAAGGCGAGGATGGAGACGCGGTCGCCGGGCCGCAGGGCCTCTATGAAGTCGAGCGCGGCGCGGCGGATGAGGCCGACATCGGCCCGCGTCGAGCCCGAAGTGTCCAGCAGCAGCGCCACCTCGAAGGGCGCCTCGGTGGTGGCGAAGTTGGCGATGCGCTGCTGGCGGCCGTCCTCGTAGAGGACGAAGTCCTCGGCCCTGAGGCCCGTCAGCGGGCGCCCCGTGCGGTCCGTGACGACCGTCGGCACCGAGACGAGCTGCGTCTCGATGCGCACCACCTCGTCCTCGTCCACCTCCTGCGCGCCGGCCTTCGCGGGCGGCTTCGCGGCGGGGGCGGCCGGGGTCGGGGCGGTGGCGGGGCCTTGTGCGGGAGGCGTGCCGACGCGCCGCGGGCGCTGCTGCTGCCCGTGCGCGGGCGCGGCGGGCGCGGCCGTCAGGGCGAGCAGGAGGATGGCGGCGGCTCTCTTGAAGCGTCTCTGGGTTGCCGTAGTATCTCGCAAAGTCTTACACTCTCTGGGGCCGGATGGCACGGGAAAATATATCCGCAAAATCGGACCGAAGGAAAGGCCGGCGCGACATGCCCGTCATCGGACGACTCGACGAACAGGTTCACGACGTTCTCATCACGCCGGTTTCAAAAAGGCGGCGAGGCGGCGACGACGACGACGCGGCCCGCGGACGGCGGGACGAGCCCGAGCGGCGGCCTCCCCCTCCGAAGCCTCCGGAAGATGAGAGCCGCGTGCCCCGCGACGAGTTGCCCGTCTGGCTGCTCTGAACCGGCGCGCGCCGGACTTGACAGCCGCGCCCTCTTCTCTTAAATTTAGGCCATCGGCTAGGCCGCAGCTCTTTGCAGGCACGTACGTCAATGGTAGACGGCTTCCCTTACAAGGAAGAGGTTGGGGGTTCGAGTCCCTCCGTGCCTACCTAGATGCGCGCCGGTTTGAAAATTCAGCGCTTTTTGCGGAGTCGTAGTTCAGTTGGTTAGAACGCCGGCCTGTCACGTCGGAGGTCGCGGGTTCGAGTCCCGTCGGCTCCGCCACTATCTTGTGGCAACCGCAAGCTCTAATGGCCTTCCTTCGGGGAGGCCATTAGTGTTTTTGGGGACAGCGCGACGAGGGAGGCCAATGGCACATATCAGGGACGCGAGCCACCTCTACGAAGTCGAGCGCCGCGCGCGGCACGCCGAGCGGCCCGGCTTCCGCATCAGCGAGCTTCAGATTTCGCCGACGCAGCAGGTGCCCTGGCATTACCACAGCAACGTCCGGGACACGTTCTACGTGATCGAGGGCCGGCTCCGGCTCTCGCTGCGCGAGCCGGCCGAGGACGTGCTGCTCGGCCCCGGCGACACTTACTCCGTACGCGAGCGGCGCCCGCACCTCGTGGTCAACGCGGGGGACTGCTCGGCCACCTTCCTCATACTTCAGGGCATCGGCGAGTACGACTACGTCCCGCTTGAAGAGTAGGCGACACTTTATGCACGAGGCGAGAATCGACCCGGCCGAGGCCGCGCGGCGCGTCCTCCGGGAGAGGTACGGCGGCGCCACCTTGCTCTTCCTCGCCGGCTCGGTCGTGCGCGGCGAGGCGACGCCCGACTCGGACCTCGACCTCGTCGTCGTCTACGAGCGCCTGCCGAACGCCTACCGCGAGTCCTTCTTCTACGAGGGCTGGCCCGTCGAAGCCTTCGTCCACGACCCCGTAACGCTCGGCCGCTTCTTCGCCTCGGACAGACGCGAAGGCGTCCCTTCAATCATCAACATGGTGGCCGAGGGCGTCGAGATTCCGGCGCCGTGCGACCTCTCGGCGCGTTTGAAGGAGGAGGCCGCCGCGACGCTCGCGGCCGGCCCGCCGCCCTGGGACGACGAGCACCTCGGCGACGTGCGCTACTGGCTGACCGACTGCGTGGACGACTTGAGGCACCCGCGCTCGGCGGACGAGTTGGTCGCCACCGGCGCGCGGCTCTACGAGGTCGCGGCCGACTTCTTCCTGCGGACGCGCGGCCTCTGGTCGGGACGCGGCAAGACCATCCCGCGGCGGCTGCGCGAGACGGACGCGGACTTCGCCGCGCGCTTCTCGCGCGCCTTCGAGTTGCTGTTCGTCGAGAAGCGGCAGGAGGAGGCCGTCGCGCTCGTCGGCGAAATGCTCGCGCCGCACGGCGGCTTCCTCTTTGAAGGCCACAGGCGCGACGCGCCGCCCGAAGGCCCCGGCCCTTCTTAATCTGCTAAAATCCCGCCGCGCATGATTCCCGTTTCCGAAGCCTTACAGACAGTCCTTAAGGAGACCCGGCCGCTCGGGGCCGAGCGGGTCCGTCTGGAGGAATCGCTGGGGCGCGTGCTGGCCGAGGACGTGTTCGCAGACACGGACCTGCCGCCCTTCGACCGCGCACAGATGGACGGCTACGCCGTGCGCTCGGAGGACTTGCGCGAGGCGCCCGCGCGTCTGAAGGTCGCGGGCGAGGCGGCGGCCGGGCGCGGCTGGCGCGGCTCGCTCGCGAGGGGCGAGGCCGTGCGCATCATGACGGGCGCGCCGCTGCCCGAAGGGGCCGACAGCGTGCAGCAGGTCGAGGTGACGCGCGAGGAGGACGAAGGCGCGGCCGTCGTTATCGAGAAGGCGACCGAGCCGGGGCAGTTCTTCGTCCGCCGCGCGAGCGAGATACGCGCGGGCGAGCGCGTGCTGGCGGCGGGCGAAGAGGTCAACGCCGCGCGGACGGCGGCGCTCGCCTCGTTCGGCTACGCGGAGGTCTCGGTCGGCCGCAGGCCGCGCGTCGCGGTACTGGCGACGGGGACCGAGCTGGTGAAGGTCTCCGAGAAGCCTGGGGCGGACCAGATACGCGACTCGAACACATACTCTTTGGCGGCCTACGCGCGGCTGGCGGGCGCCGAGGTCTCAGCGCTGCCGTTCGCGGGCGACGAGCCGGAGTTGCTGGCGCGAACGATAGAAGAGGCCGCGCGGCGGGCCGACCTGCTCGTCCTGTCGGGCGGCGTCTCGATGGGGCGCTACGATTTCACGAAGGCGGCGCTGCACGCGCTCGGCGCCGCCTTCGTGAGCGCGTCGCGCTCAGGCCCGGCAAGCCGACCGTCTTCGCGCGCCTGACGGACGAGGGGCGCGGCGTCCTCGTCTTCGGGCTGCCCGGCAACCCAGTCTCCGTCTCCGTCACCTTCAACCTGTTCGCGCGCGCCGCGCTGCGCGCCATGCAGGGCGCACGCGAGCCTGCGCTCGCCGAAGGGCACGCCGTCCTCACGCGGGCGGCGAAGGGCGCGGCCGAAAGGGTGAGTTACCTGCCCGCCTCGCTCAAGACCGACTGGGAGGGGCGGCTGATGGCGGAGCCTTTGAAGTGGGGCGGCTCGTCCGACTTCGTCGCCTTCGCGCGGGCCGAGGCGCTCGTCATCGTGCCCGCCGGCTCCGGCACCCTTGCCGCCGGCCAGATAGTCCGAATGGTCAGGCTGCCGGGCTGAAACCCGGCCGAAAATTTTATGGGCGAACTCTCACACGTGGACGAGGAGGGGCGCGTCAGGATGGTGGACACCGGCGCGAAGGCTTCGACGGCGAGGCGCGCGCGGGCGTCGGCGCGCGTCTTGATGTCGGCCGAGACGGTCGAGGCCGTGCGCGCGCACCGCACGCCGAAGGGCGACCCGCTTGAGACGGCGCGCATCGCCGGCATCATGGCCGCCAAGCGCACCGCCGACCTCATCCCGCTCTGCCACCCCCTGCCGCTCACGCACGTCGAGGTGCGCGCGACCCTGGAAGACGCGGGCGTGCTCATCGAGGCCGAGGCCGCGACCAGCGCCCAGACCGGCGTCGAGATGGAGGCGCTGACGGCCGCCTCGGTCGCCGCGCTCACCGTCTACGACATGTGCAAGGCGCTCGAAAAAGGCATCACCGTCACGGACCTCCGCCTCGAAGAGAAGACCGGCGGCAAGTCGGGCCACTGGAAGCGAGAGGGGAAAAGTGAAAAGGGGTAAAAGGGTAAAGGGTGAAAAGGGTAAAAGGGGCGAAGCCGTCTTCATCCTTTTACCCTTTTCCCCTCTTCCCCTTTTACCCCTTCCCGTTCCTCTTTTCTTTCGGCGAACCTTGAGCGTAGAATGGCGTATCAATTAGGCGTCGGGACTCGAAAGCGGAGGATTAGATGAAATACAAGATCGCAACAGACGCGCGGCCGCAGGCGACGGCGCTGCTCGCGGCGGCGGCCCTCAGCGTCGGGCTCTGGTTCGTGCCTTACGCGTGGGTCGTGGCCTACCCGTTCCAGCTCTTCGTCACCTTCATCCACGAGGGCGGGCACGCGCTGGCGGCCGTGCTGACGGGCAACACCGTGCAGAGCCTCAGCGTCTCGCTCGACACGAGCGGCCTGACCGAGACGCTCGTCCCGCAGGGCGGCTTCTTCTCGCGGCTGCTGATTTCGAGCGCCGGCTACCTGGGCGCCATCGGCTTCGGCGCGCTGCTCCTGTGGCTGGTGCGGATGCGCGTGAAGGCGGGCGCCGTGCTCGTCGGCTCCGGCGTGGTCATCGCGGGGCTGACGGCCGTCTTCGGCTTCCTCGTGCCGCTCTCGAACCTGCAATTCAGTCTGTTCACGCTCGTCTCCGGCGCGTCCATCTCGGTCGCGCTGTTCGCCGCCGCGCGCCTCCTGAGCAAACGGGCCGCCAACTTCCTCGTCGCCTTCCTCGCCGTGCAGTGCGTTCTGAACGCCGTCTTCAACCTGCGCGACCTCGTGATGCTCTCGCTCTGGGCAGTCGAGCAGACGGACGCCGCCAACATGGCCGAACTGACGGGCGTGCCCGCCATCTTCTGGGCCTTCTTCTGGGTCGTCATCGCCCTCGTCGTCCTGAGCCTGACGCTGCGCGCCTACGCCGTCGCCCGCGAGAGGCCGTCGCAGCCCGACCTGCCGTTTGAAGACCCGGTCGTCCCCTGAATCAAGTGGAACAGACGCCACACGGGCCGCCCGCGGACGCGCTCAGCGCGACTGCCGGCGGCCCTTTTTCTCAAGTAGAAGACGCGGCGGAAGAGACGGCGGCGGCGACGCTCGGCTCGCTCCCGACGGGCGCGCGCCTCATCCTGCGCTGCCGCGCCGACTGGCGTGCCGCGACCGTCGCAGGCTTCGAGCCGGACACGGCCCGCGTCGTCCTCAACGTCGCCTCGCCCAACGGCCACACCTACCGCGTCCGCCGCCCCGCCGACTCCGAACTCAACGCCGACGGCCCCTTCCAAGTCCTCGGCCCCGCGGGCTCCGTAGGCGCCTGGCGCGCCTGCTTCGCCCGTTACGACCTCCGCTGGTAAGGCTTCCCTTCAACTTGAGAGCGCCGCCCGGCGGCCATTTCGCCCCGGCGCGTGTTTCGGGTTATCATGTCCGGTTCGCCGAGGCGCCGTAGAGTTCACCGTGCGGCCCGGCGCGCATTTTCTGACATGAGCGAAGAAGCAATCATCGTCCGCGGGGCGCGCGTTAACAACCTCAAAAACGTCTCCTTCTCCATCCCGGTCGAGAAGTTGACGGTCGTCACCGGCGTCTCGGGCTCGGGCAAGTCCAGCCTCGCCTTCGACACCATCTACGCCGAGGGCCAGCGCCGCTACGTCGAGTCGCTCTCGGCCTACGCCCGCCAGTTCCTCGAACGGATGGACAAGCCGGACGTGGACGAGGTGCTCGGCATCCCGCCGGCCATCGCCATCCGACAGAAGAACTCGACGCGCAACCCTCGCTCTACCGTCGGCACGCAGACCGAGGTCTACGACTACCTGCGGCTCCTGTACGCGCGCGTCGGCACCACCTTCTGCCGCGTCTGCGGCCGCGAGGTGCGCAAGGACTCGCCCGAGTCGGCCGCGCAGGAAGTCCTGGACGCGCTCCCCGAAGGCACGCGCTTCTACGTCCTCTTCCCAGCCGAGGCCGGCCTGCGCGTCGAGACGAACGGCGACGCGAAAGCGAAGGGCAAGAAGGCGGGCAAGGCGAAGGCGGCCGGCCCCGCCAACGACCGCCGCGCCGTCACCGCGCACTTCATGAGCCTCATGCAGCGCGGCTTCACGCGCCTCTACGCGGGCGGCGAAATCATCGAGCTGCGCACGCCCGACGACTACGCGCGGCCCGACTTCGCGGGCGTTTACGTGCTCGTCGATAGGCTCGTCGCGCGCGCCGACGTCCGCGAGCGCCTCGTCGATTCCTTCGAGACCTGCTTCATGGAAGGGCACGGCGCGGCGCTCGTCGAGTCGGCCGGCCCCGAGGCGCGCTCGCTGAAGTTCAACGAGCGCTTCGAGTGCAAGTACGACGGCACCGTCTACGCGCAGCCCGAGCCGCGCCTCTTCAGCTTCAACAACCCGTACGGCGCGTGCCCCACCTGCCAGGGCTTCGGCAACACCATCGGCATCGACCTCGACCTCGTCATCCCGAACCCGCAGCTTTCAATCAACGAGGGCGCCGTCGAGCCCTTCACCAAGCCGCAGCACGACTGGGCGCGGACGGAGCTGCGACGCTTCTGCCGGCAGGAGAAGATTCCGACCGACGTTCCCTATCAGGAACTCACGCGCCAGCAGCAGCGCGCCATCGTCGAGGGCAAGAACGGCTGGGGCGGCGTGCGCGGCTTCTTCGACTGGCTGGAGACGAAGAAGTACAAGCTGCACGTCCGCGTCTTCCTCTCCAAGTACCGCGGCTACACGCGCTGCCCCGACTGCGGCGGCGGGCGCCTGAGGCAGGAGGCGCGCGACGTGAAGGTCGGCGCGCGCACCCTGCCGGAAGTCTGCGCGCTCTCCATCAGGGACGCCCAGGTCTTCTTCGACGGCCTTGAGCTGACGCCGGAGCAGTCGGCCGTCGCCGACAAGGTTCTGTTCGAGGTCCGCCGCCGGCTGAAGTTCCTCGTCGATGTCGGCCTTGATTATTTGACGCTCGACCGCCTCGCCTCGACCCTCTCGGGCGGCGAGGCGCAGCGCATCCAGCTCGCCACCAACCTCGGCTCCTCGCTCGTCGGCGCGCTCTACGTCCTCGACGAGCCCTCCATCGGCCTCCACCCGCGCGACAGCGAGCGCCTCATCCGACTCCTCCATGACTTGCGCGACATCGGCAACACCGTCCTCGTCGTCGAGCACGACGAGGAGATGATGCGCGCCGCCGACCACATCCTCGACATCGGCCCCGCGGCGGGAGAGCTGGGCGGCAAGGTCGTCTACGAAGGCGACTTCGCGGGGCTCTTGAAGAGCGGCGCGACGCTGACGGGCAAGTACCTGCGCGGCGAGGCCGAGATAAAGGGGCCGAAGCAAAGGCGGGCCGGCAAGAAGCGGCTCTCGGTGCGCGGCGCCGGCGAGCACAACCTGAAGAACATCGACGTGGACATCCCGCTCGAAATGCTCGTCTGCGTGACGGGCGTCTCGGGCTCCGGCAAGTCCACGCTCGTCCACGACGTGATTTACGCCGGCATGAAGAAGCAGCGCGGCGAGTGGCAGGGCCAAGTCGGCGCCTTCCGCGAGCTTGCCGGCACGCAGCACGTCGACGACGTGATACTCGTCGACCAGTCGCCCATCGGGCGCACGCCCCGCTCGAACCCCGTCACCTACATCAAAGCCTACGACGCCGTGCGCGAGGTCTTCTCGCAGACGCGCGACGCGCAAGGCAAGGGGCTCGACCCCTCGCACTTCTCCTTCAACGTCCCCGGCGGGCGCTGCGACGTGTGCGAGGGCGACGGCACCGTCACCGTCGAGATGCAGTTCCTGGCCGACGTGGAGCTGGTCTGCGAGGAGTGCAAGGGCACGCGCTTCAAGCCGCAGGTGTTGGACGTGCGCTTCCGCGGCAAGAACATCAACGACGTTCTGAACATGACGGCGCGCGAGGCGCAGACCTTCTTCCGCGACACGCCGAAGATCGCCAACCGCCTGCGCGTCCTCGACGACGTGGGGCTCGGCTACCTGCGCCTCGGCCAGTCGGCCACCACGCTCTCGGGCGGCGAGGCGCAGCGCGTCAAGCTGGCCGCCTACCTCTCGAAGCGCACCGGCGCGCGCACGCTCTACATCTTCGACGAGCCGACCACCGGGCTCCACTTCGACGACATCAACAAGCTGCTCGCCGCCTTCCGCACGCTCGTCGAGGCCGGCGGCTCGCTCCTCGTCATCGAGCACAACCTCGATGTCATCAAGACGGCCGACCACTGCATCGACCTCGGCCCCGAAGGCGGCATCAACGGCGGCCAACTCGTCGCCACCGGCACCCCCGAACAGCTCATGCAATCCCCCGCCTCCCACACCGGCCGCTTCCTCAAAGAACACCTCGCGCGCACGAACGGCCACCACCACTCTTAAACTCAACCCGGGCTTTCCTTCGCGCCCCGGCGCCTCCGGCGTGAAACTTAGTCACGCCGGAGGCGCCGGGGCGCGAAGGGCGTGCCTTTTTACACAAGTTTTACGTCGCCCCGGCCGCGACCTGTCGTATAACTTGCCGTCAACCACGCCAGAGGTTTCGGTGTCCCTCGTCCGACACTCCCGTCCGTTCATTTGAGGAGGAGATTCAG
>Ga0182001_10000271_pt1 | contig 11215 bp, 10 predicted proteins | sample BulsoiFelSFmetaG_FD_120485 | JGI IMG/M metagenome (GOLD analysis project Ga0182001, IMG submission 120485) | Bulk soil microbial communities from Mexico - San Felipe (SF) metaG | ecosystem: Environmental > Terrestrial > Soil > Agricultural land | place: Mexico: San Luis Potosi | collected... | reverse complement strand
TCGTCGAGAGCGTGCAGGCCGCGCCGGGCGGCCCCCTCTTCAGGGACGTGGCGCCGGGCGCTGGCTTCAGGCCGGACGAGATGGCCGACCGCCTGACGGCGGCAGTCGCGCTGGTGCGCGCGGCGGGTCTCGGGGCCGAGGCCGAGGCGAGGGCCGGCGCGCCCCTCAACGTCTCCGACGCCGCCTCCATCCCTTCTGCCTTGCGCGGCTACGCGGCCGTCGCGCTTGAGCGCGGCCTGCTCGTCGCGGACGGCGGCGCCCTCCGCCCGCGCGACGCCCTGACGCGGCTCGAACTCGCCCACGCGATGTGCGTCATAAGCCGGCGGGCCGCGGAATAACTTCGCCGACATCCGAAGCCGTAGACGCCACGAGCCCGACGCCCCGCGAAGCGTCGGGCTCAAGTTTTTTGCAGCTTTTTTGCCGCATTTTCGCCCCGCCCCGCCCCTCCAAGCGCCAGCCAAGAATCAGCCAAGCACCCGCCGCTACATTCCACCGTCCGCTATTGACCCGTTTGGAAACTGGCAAGGTTGTCCGGCGCAACCCTGCCCGACACCCCACCCGCCGACGGAAGGAAGATTCGTGATGAGAAAATCGAGGACCCCGAGATTACAGCGTGTTTTGAAGGCGCTCGGCGCGACCGCCTGCGCCGCCCTCCTTTTGACGATGATTTTCGCACGGCCCGAGACGTTGACGGCCGACGCCGCCAGCCCCGCCTCCACGACGCTCGGCCCGACGGCCGCCGCGCCCGTCACCTGGGCGGGGACGGCCATCGGCGGCGGGGCGCTCAACGCCGCCCCCGTCATCGGCAGCGAGGCGCTGTGCCGCGAAGGGCTCACCTGCGACACGTTCACCTTGAACGTCGGCGGCACGCCGGCCGCGTGGGCCGGCAAGCTCGTGCGCGTCCGCATCGAGTGGAACCTGCCCGTCACCGACTACGACCTCTACATCCACAAGGGCTCGAACTCGGGGCCGCTCGTCGCCAGCTCCGGCAACGGCATCACCTCGCCGGCCGGCCCGCTGACGAGCGAGGAGACGACCATCGACCCGGCCGCCTCCGGCACGGGCGTCTACACCGTGCGCGCCGTCTACTACGCGGCCACCACGCTCGACCAGTACCGCGGCAGCGCCTCCGTCGAACTCAAGCCGACCCCGCCGCCCTCCGCGACGCCCGCCCCCTCGACCGCGGCGCCGCCCAGCTACCGCAACTACGCCGCGCCCTCGGGGCTCGGCCAGAGCGCGGGCGAGCCGACCATCGGCGCCAACTGGCAGACGGGCTCCGTCATGTTCATCGCCGCCCTTGAGACGCTGCGCGTCCGCTTCGACGACACCGCCTCGCCCGCCACGGCCGCGTGGGAAGACGTGAGCACGACCCAGACCTCCGTCACCACCTTCGACCCGATTCTCTTCACCGACAGCGACGCCGGGGCGAGCCGCACCAACCGCACCTTCGTCTCCCAACTCCTCCCGACGAAGGTCAGCCTGATGGCCTTCACCGACGACGACGGCGCGACGTGGACGCCTTCGCAGGGCGCCGGCATCAACTCCGGCGTCGACCACCAGACCGTCGGCGGCGGCCCCTACGCGCGCAACGCCGACGGCTCGCTCAAGGGCGGCGCCGTGCAGTTGCCCGGCCTCAACCTCCAGACCTACCCGAACGCCATCTACTACGCCTCGCAGGACATCGGCGTCGCGCAGATCGCGCGCAGCGACAACGGCGGCCTGACCTTCGGCGTCGCCGTCCCGATGTGGACGCTCGTGCAGTGCGGCGGCCTGCACGGCCACATCAAGGTCGCGCCCGACGGGACCGTCTACGTGCCCAACAAGTCTTGCGGCGGCGAGCAGGGCGTCGCCGTCTCCGAGGACAACGGCCTGACGTGGAGCATCCGCACCGTGCCCGGCTCGACGCCCGGCGACACGGACCCGTCGGTCGGCATCGGCTCCGACGGCACCATCTACCTCGCCTACGCCGACGGCGACGGCCGCTCGCGCGTCGCCGTCTCGAAAGACCGCGGGCTGACGTGGGCGAACGTCGCGGACGTTGGCGCCTCGCACGGCATCAAGAACACTGTCTTCCCGGCCGCCGTCGGGGGCGACGGGGACCGCGCCGCCGTCTTCTTCCTCGGCTCCTCGACCGAGGGCGCGAACGGCCGCGGCACCGACATGAGCTTCGAGGGCACCTGGTTCGGCTACGTCGCCACGACCTACGACGGCGGGCAGACGTGGGTGACCGTCAACGCCACGCCGAACGACCCCGTGCAGCGCGGCGTCGTCTGCACCGCGGGCACGACCTGCCCCGGCACCACGCGCAACCTGCTCGACTTCAACGACGTGACCATCGACAAGCGCGGGCGCCCGCTCGCGGCCTTCGCCGACGGCTGCGTCTCGGCCGCCTGCGTCGGCGGCGCCGACATGAACGGCGACGGCCGCATCGACGGCAACGACAACGACGGCGCGGCCCGCGCCACCATCATCCGACAGTCGGGCGGCCGGACCCTGTTCGCCGCCTTCGACTAACGGCTGTCGTCGGCGGGCGCCTTGTCGGGAGGCGCCCGCCGATTGACCGACGGGCCGGCGGGCGACTTCGCAAGAATCGCCCGCCGGCCCACGTCGCGCCTCAGGCCCGCGGGCCGCGCCCCCAACTCGATATGATGAGAACAGTCGTCACCATCTGCTGCCTGCTTCTGCTCGCCACCGCCTGCTCAAGGTCGGTCGAGCCGAAGCCCGAAATACTCGGCGTCCGCCTCGGCATGAGCCGCGAAGAGGCGCGCGCGCGCCTGCAAGAGATAGGGAAGCTGGAGAAGGAAGAGAGGAAGCAACAGGAGGTCTGGCGGCTCGCCGACGACCCGAACTACTCGCACCTCATGGTCGCCTACAACAAAGAGTACACGTCCGTGCGCTACGTCACGGCGGTCGCGCACGAGCAGGGCAGCCGCGTCCCTTACGCCGATGTCATCAACCCCGGCGGCGCCCGGCTGGAGAGCACGCAGGCGAGCCGCACCTACACGCAGGAGACGCCCGCGCGCGACGGCCGGCCGGGCTTCATAACCAAAGCAATGGGCACCGACCCCACGTACCTGAAATATTACTCCGTCGAGCGTATCGACTAGGCCGCCCCGCTCTTCCGAGACCGACGCGCGCCTCCTGCGACTCGACGCCGTCTGTCTCGCGCCGTTCGCGCTCAGCCGCGTTCGGCCCGACCACGCCCCGGCCGGCGCACACGTCAAAGACAACTCGAACCGAACCTGACGCCTGCCCCGACCGGGGCCGCCTGTTAATTCCACATTCCCGAAGAAGGAGGTACTCAGATGAGCCGAGAGGTTTCGCGTCGCACATTCTTGCGCGGGTCTTTGGCGACGGCCGCCGCGGTCGTCGGTTTCGACACGGTGCTGCGCGGCTGGGTGAGCGCGGCCGACGCAGACTTTGAAGCCGCCCGGTTAATCGTCGGCGCGTGGCGGCGCGCGTTCACCTGAAGTCTTTAATCAGTACCACGTCGCCGGTCTGCGCGCCGCGCGAGAGCGCGATTTGCCTGCCGTCGTGGGAGAAGTCGAACCAGAAGATGCGGTCGGAGGTGAAGTTGGTAATCCGCCTCGGCTTGCCGCCGTCGGCCGGCTGCGCCCAGAGGTTCGAGACGCCCTTGTCCATGTAGGCGTAAACTACCTCGCGGCCGTCCGCCGTCCAGCGCAGCGCGTTGGAATCCGTCTGGCCCTCGCCGGGGAGCGGGAAGGTCTTGACGGGCGCGCCGCCGTCCGCGGCGATGACTGCAATCTGGATGAGCGCCGAGCCCGCGCCTGCTCGGGCGACATGTAATCGACGGTCCCCATGATGACGCCGGGCGTCGAGAGTGGCTGCGGCAGCATGGCGGTCGCGGCCTCGTTCAACTCCTCCTGTCCTGAGCCCGCAGGCCGCCGCGCTTCCATAAGCTTCGCCAGGCCGAAGTCCAGAATCTTCGCGTAGCCGTCGGCCGAAACCATCACGTTGTCCGGCTTCAAATCCCTGTGCACGATGCCTGCGGCGTGCGCCTTGGCGAGCCCTTCGGCGACCTGCGTCAGGTACTTCAACAGAGTCGTCAGGTCGGCCCGCTCGCCGTGAATCTTCTCGCGCAGGCTGACGCCCTCGACGAACTCCATCGCGATGAAGTTCACGCCCTCGCCCTCGCCTATCTCGTAGATGTGCGCGATGTGAGGGTGGTTCAAGGCCGAAGCCGCTTTCGCCTCGCGGACGAAGCGGGCCATCCTCTCTTCGTCGCGCGCGAGCGCCGGCGGCAGAATCTTGAGCGCGACCCTGCGTTCGAGCGTCGTGTCCTCCGCCAGGTACATTTCGCCCATGCCCCCCTCGCCTAAGAGGGCGGTGATCGCGTAACGGCCGAGCCGTGTGCCTTCAGAAAGGTGCATGGAGGCGGCTGCGTTCCCGTGCGGCTGACGGAGCGTAAAGACCGGCGGCATTTTAGCGGGCTTCGCCGGAAGGCGCTAGAGGTTCGGCGGGACGGGAAGGTGCCGGAAGGGTTCGACGACTTGTCTAAGTCCCCCACGCTGTCCGCAAACCTGTCGCGCGGGCGGCGGACGGATAGTCTAACTGGTCAACGCCGCCGGGCCGTCGCCACGTTCTTCCTGAAGCGCGCGTCGTTCACGTCGAACAGGGGAGCCATCACCAACGCCAGACGGCGTGATGAATACAGCATATGTTATTTGCTTATCGCCCTCCGCCGCGCCGGTTGACCGCCGGGGGCTGCTGCGGCGGGGGGCGTTTGCGCGTCGAATCGACGGCGATGATGATGATGGTCCCGATTAAAAATATGGCGATGATCGCGGCCACCGTCACCGCCCCGACCGAGATCGGCGCGACGAGCCACGGCGACATCCCCGAACGCTTCTGTAATGCGTGCGCCAGCAGGCCGCTCGCCGCGCTCGAAACGACGATGGTTATAATCACCAACACGAAGTTGCCGACCAGTATCGCCCCGCCCTGAGACTCGTTGTACCCGTTCGCGCCGACGAGCATCGTGAACATCCAGAACACGCCCACCACAATCAACACCAGCGCGGTGATGACCGGAACCATCACTCTCATTATCATCGACGACCGCCTCCCTTCCTGCACCGCCGGCCTCGCGCCACGGTGCCCGCGCAAACATCATGCGCCGTTTCGCCGACACCCATCAAGCGACTCGGCGAAATGCCGCGCGCCCCGGGAGTGTCTAAATGCAGACGGTCGTGGACGGCGCGCCGCACGCCCGGAACTGTTACGGCGACGCCTTCAACACGTACCGCGAGCCGCAAAAAAGCGTTGACTCACTTGTCCGCCGCAAGTATGCTTCGCGCGCTATTTCCAGCGCGGCGTCCGCTTGCGGTGCACTTCACCGACCCCGACCACCGCCGGCTTTGTGCCGGCCTGATGCCAGACTCGGGCTGTACTGCGGCGGGAGCGTTAACCCCCGCGACCCACAGGCAGATGACGCGCGCGCCATCACGAGTTGGTGAGTATTAAGTTCGCAGAACAGGAGCGGATATGTCCTCCACACCGAGGCCGCGCACCAGAAGGCTCACCGTCATCGCACAGGACCCCGGCGTCAGGATCGACGGCAAGATTCTGACGACGGAAGTCGATGTCCCCGCCGAGGAGTTCGCCCCGGGCCCGCGCGGCTACCGCGTGCGCGTCATCGACTACGACACCTCGACCGGCACGCTCTACATGCCTTTACAGTATGAGCCCTTGAGGGACGGCCGTTACATCGACCCCTTCAAGGAGGCGGCGGCCAGGGCGGCCGACGGGGAGCTTTTGGACGACCCGCAGTTCCACCAGCAGATGGTCTACGCCGTGGTCATGAGGACGCTCGCCCGCTTCGAGTTCGCGCTGGGCCGCCGCGTCTCCTGGGGGTTCTCCGGGCACCAGCTCAACGTCGCGCCGCACGCCTTCGCCGACGCCAACGCGTTCTACTCCGAGCAGGATCAGGCGCTCGTCTTCGGCTACTTCCGCGGGGCGGACGGGCGGCTCGTGTTCAGTTGCCTGTCGCACGACGTGGTGGCCCACGAGACGACCCACGCGCTTCTGGACGGGCTGCGCGAGCGGTACACCGACCCCTCGTCGCCGGAGCAGGCGGGCTTCCACGAAGGCTTCGCCGACGTGGTCGCGCTGCTTTCCGTTTTCTCGCTCAAGGATGTCGTCAAACTCCTGCTCGACCCGCACCACCTGAAGGGGCGGGAGGGCGGCGAAGACCTCATCGACCCGGACGAGTTGACGCCCGACAAGCTGCGCGACTCGGTCCTGCTGGGCCTGGCCGAGCAGATGGGACAGGAGATGGCCGGCATCCGGGGCGACCGGGCGGGCGCGCTGCGCCGCTCCGTGAAGCTGACGCCGCTCAAGCCGACCGACGACCCCCGGACGTACAGCAAGATGCCGGAGTTCATGGAGCCCCACCGCCGGGGCGAAATCCTCGTCGCGGCCATGCTCAACGCCTTCATCGAGGTGTGGGTGAAGCGCATCGAGAGGCTCAAGCGGGGCCGGGTGGTCAAGGGCATGCTCGACCTCCAGAGCGTGGTCGAGGAGGGGTCGGACGCCGCCGAACAACTGCTGACGATGGCCATCCGCGCCCTCGACTACGCCCCGCCGACGGACTTGCAGTTCTGTGATTACCTGAGCGCGCTCATCACCGCCGACAAGGAGCTGGTCCCCGACGACACGAAGTACGGCTACCGCGCGATACTTCTGGAGAGCTTCGCGCGCTACGGGCTGAGGCCGCCGGTGAGCGCCTCCTCCGACGGGTCTTGGAGGCTGTTCGACGGCGAGGTCGCCTACGACCGCTCCCACTTCGAGTCTATGCTCCGCGACCCGGACGAGGTCTTCCGCTTCATCTGGGAGAATCGCGAAGGGCTCGACCTCGACGAGAGCGCCTACACGCGGGTCATCTCCGTGCGCCCCTGCCGGCGCATGGGGCCCGACGGCTTCACCCTGCGCGAGACCGTGGCCGAGTACATCCAGATGATCACGCTGAGGGCGGAGGAGCTTCAGCAGTTCGACCCGCCCATCAACATCCCCGACGGCATGCCGAACGACCAGGAGGTGACGCTCTACGGCGGCGGCGCGCTCATCTTCGACGAGTACGGGCGCATCAAGTACCACGTCAACAACCGCATCCGCAACGTGCCGAGGCAGGGGCCGCGGCTCGAATACCTCTGGCAGTTCGGCTACTTCGACGACAAGGCGGAGACGGAAAACGTGTTCGCGCGCATGCACCTCCAGCGCGCGTTGAACCTCCCTTCCACTTCCGCCGAGGAGTTCTAACGATGTCACCGGCAGCGACGACGAACAAGCCCAGCAAACTCCGGATTCGCTCGTATCAGGTGGGATTCGGCGACTGCTTCCTGCTCACCTTTTATTACCCCAAGGCGAAGAAGCCCGCCGACAAGGAGCGCCACATACTGATAGATTTCGGCAGCACCGGCATGCCCGAAGATGCGCCCCCCGATCAAATGATGAGGGTGGCCCGGGATATCGAGTCGGAGTGCGGCGGGAAACTCCACGTCATCGTCGCGACCCACCGCCACAAGGACCACATCAGCGGCTTCTCGACGAATAAGGACGGCGACGGGACGGGGGACGTGATCGCCGGCCTCGCGCCGGACGTGATCATCCAGCCGTGGACCGAAGAGCCCGAGGCGCTCGACCCGAAGCCGGCGAAGGGGAAGGCCGCGGGCTCAAAGAAGGCCCTGAAGGCCCTCGCCGTCGACGCCGGAGGGACGCCCGACGCGCGCGCCCTGAGCGCGCTGCACGTGGCGTCGCTGGCCAGCATGCACAAAATTTCTGACGCGATGCTGACCGAGGTGAGGCACCTCACCGACGAGAACAGGTTCACCCAGCGGCTCGGCCCCGCCGTCGCCGGGCAGATCGCCTTTCTCGCCAACGACAACGGCCTCCCGAACCGGTCGGCCGTGGAAAACCTGGCGACGATGGCTAAGAAGCATAAGGGCGGCCAGAACCATTACGTCCACCACGGGTACCCTCTGAAGCTCTCGAAGCTGCTGCCGGGTGTGAAGGTGAACGTGCTCGGCCCCCCGACGCTGGAACAGCACGCGGAAATCCGGAAGCAGCGCTCCGCCGATAAGAACGAGTTCTGGATGCTGCAAGCGGCCTCCCGGCAGTTCTGGGGCCTACAGGCCGCCGCCGGCGAGCTGGTCACGGAGTTCTCGTCGGGCAAGGGGGGCCTGTTCCCCGGCGCCAAAATCTATAAAAAGTTCTTCCCGTCGCACGACCGCTGGTTCATCAGGCAGTTGCGCGCCATGCGTGGCTCGCAGATGCTTTCGCTCGTGCGCATCCTGGACGAGGCGATGAACAACACGAGCGTCATCCTGCTGTTCGAGGTCGGGGGGAAGAAACTGCTCTTCTCGGGCGACGCGCAGATTGAGAACTGGGAGTACGCGCTCAAGCGGGCCGGCAAAAATGACCTGGAGCTGCTGAAGGGCGTGGATGTGTACAAGGTGGGCCACCACGGCAGCCGCAACGCCACCCCGAAGACCCTCTGGGAGAGTTTCGACCGCAGAAGCGACAGCCCGGGCGCCGCGGACCGTCTGAAGACGATAGTCTCGACGATGCCGGGGAAGCACGGCACCAAGAAGAACCACAGCGAGGTGCCGCGCGAGACGCTCGTGGACGCGCTCAAGTCGCAGAGCGAATACCACACCACCGAAACCGCCGCCGAGCGCGGCGAACTCTACGAGGATTTGACCATCACCTTCCCGAAGTGACACCCCGGCGAACATTTTCAGTGACCCGCGCCCCTGTCGGGCCGAGAGGTTGAACCGCGGCGCCCGGCGCGCCCGGCGGAGGCTTTGTCGCGGGTGACGAGATTTTGTTTATAGCTTCTGCCGCGGCAAGCCTGACGACCGTCGCCTGGTCATTCCGAAGCTCATACAGCGCGGGCAGGGCCGCCTTCGCGTCGCCGCCCAGCTTGCCCAGAGCCGTCGCGGCGCTGGCGCGCACCAGCGGCTCCCCGTCCTTCAATAACTCGACGAGGGCCGGGACCGCCGCCCTCGCTTCGCCCGCGATATTCCCCAGCCCCTTGGCGGCGCTCAGGCGCACGAACGTGTCTCGGTCTTTCAACGCCTCAATCAGCGCCGGGACCGCAGCCTTCGCTTCGGGGCCGATGCCGGCCAGCGCCTCGGCGCCGTACCTTCGGACGTGCTCGCTGGCATCCTTCAGCGCCGCCGTCCACACGGGGACGGCCCGCTCCGGCCCTAAACCGATGCGCCCGAGCGCCTGGGCCGCGTTCATCCGCACGACGAACTCCTTATCATTCATCGAAGCTATCAGGGCGGGGACCGCAAGCCCGGCCTCGGGTCCGATTCTGCCAAGGGCCTCGGCCGCGGCCGCCGCAGCCTTGCGCCCCGGCGCGCTCTCTTCCTTCAACAACTGATTTAAGGCGGGGGCTGCGGACTTCGCGTCGGCCCCGAACCGCCCGAGCGCCTCGGCCGCGTCCCTGCGGACGCTTTCGTTCTGGTCCTTCAGCAACTCGATTACTGCGGGGACGGAAGCTTTGGCGCTCCCCCCTATCCTCCCCAACGCGCGAGCCGCGGCGGCCCGCGGCCAGGGGCTCTGGTCTTTTAGCGTCTCCGTCAGCGCCGGCACGGCCGGCTCGGCCGCCGCCCCGACCTGGCCGAGCGCGAAGGCCGCGCTGCCCCTCACAGGGCCGCTGCCGTCCCTGAGGGCTTCGGCGAGCGCGGCGACGGCGGGCCGGGCCTCCGAGCCCATCCTGCCGAGTGCCTCCGCCGCGAGCTTGCGTAACTCCTCGTCCGCGTCTTTGAGCGCCGCCGTCAGCGCGGGCACGGCGGCCTTCGCGGCCGCGCCGCGCGCCTTAATCTCCTCGGCGGCGGTCCGGCGCGCCTGCCTGTCGCCCTCTTGCAGACGCCGGACGAGGGCCTGAGTCTGCGCGTCTGCGCCCTCCTGCGTGAGCGCGGCGTGGGTGAAGAATAAGGCGGTCAGGAGGCTCAAGCCGACCGGCCGTAATGACGGAAGTTGAAGCATGGTTGCTAACTCCTTAAATGAGTCGCGCCGAACGCCGTTGCGCCCGCGCGGTCTCGGCCTACTCACTAAAGTCGTGAAATCTTTTGGGGTGTGCAGGAGCATACCCCAGAGGGCGAGGCGCGGCCTAGCGTGTGAGTCTGAAGCCGCCGTCTTCCTCAGACTCCCGCCCGCTCGCTGCAATCTCGGCGGCCTTTACTGCAAACCTGAGTCGCTCGGTCGCGGCCGGGTGTATAAAGGCGCCCGCACGCAGGTCAGGCGCCGCCTCGCGCGCCTGCCACACCGGAAGGCGGCTTAAACGAGCCGCCAAAGCCCTTCCGTTCGGAACGAAACTTAAGGCGCCGTTCGTCCCGCGGCCCGTCACCCGGCCGCGCCGCCGGCCGTCTCGAACCCCCGCGAAAGAGGTGTCGCGTGAAAAGGAACCCCGAAAGAGGCCCCGGCTTTATCGAATCGCTCGGGCAGGACGTTCGCTACGGGCTGAGGGTCCTGCGCAGGAATCCGGGCTTTACGCTGACGGCGGTCGTCACCCTCGCGCTCGGCATCGGCGCCAACACCGCCATCTTCAGCGTGATTTACGGGGTGCTGCTGCGCCCGCTCCCTTACCGCGAAGGCGACCGGCTGGTCGTGGTGCGTCAGCAGGCCCGCCTCAACAACGTCAACAGCATGGGTTTCTCCGTCAAGGAGTTCGAGGACTACCGCGACCAGAACAGGACGATGGAGGCGATGGTCGAGCACCACTCGATGAGCTTCATCCTCTACGGCCGCGACGAGCCCGAGCGGGTGCAGACCGGCGTGGTGTCTGCGAACTTCTTCGACGTGCTCGGCGTGAAGCCGCTGCTCGGCAGGACGTTCGCGCCCGAAGACGAGAAGGCGGGCGGCGACGCCGTGCTCGTGCTCAGCCACAAGTACTGGCGGCAGAGTCACGGCGGCGACCCGAACGTCGTCGGCAGGGTCTTCCGGATGAACAACCGCCCACACACGGTCGTCGGCGTGCTGCCGCCCATCCCCGAGTACCCGTCCGAGAGCGACGTTTACATGCCGACGCCGAACTGCCCGTTCCGCTCCAGCCCGGCGACGATAGAGAACCGGCAGGCGCGGCTGCTGTCGGTCGTCTTCGGCAGGCTCAAGCCCGGCGTCTCCGTCGAGCAGGCGCAGGCCGACATCGCCTCGGTCGCCGGCAACTTGCAGGCGACGTACCCGGACG
>Ga0182001_10000270_pt1 | contig 11255 bp, 10 predicted proteins | sample BulsoiFelSFmetaG_FD_120485 | JGI IMG/M metagenome (GOLD analysis project Ga0182001, IMG submission 120485) | Bulk soil microbial communities from Mexico - San Felipe (SF) metaG | ecosystem: Environmental > Terrestrial > Soil > Agricultural land | place: Mexico: San Luis Potosi | collected... | reverse complement strand
GGTCCTGCCACACCGTCTCCATCTGATGTCCCATCCTGACCTCCCTCACCCTCTCTTTGACCTGCTCGATGCCGCCCAGCTCGATCAACGCCGCGCGCCGCGCCTCCTCTGGCCCGACACCCTCGCGTATCTTCTCCTCAATTAGAAACTCCAGGTAGGCTCGGACCTCATCCGAGAGGTCCCGTTCGACCCGTTCTTTGTCGAAGATGTTGCGCCAGAGGCTGGACAGCCGTCGCAGTAGCGGCACGATGACCCCCCTTTAGGTCGCCCGCAGCGCGTTCGCCATCGCCAGCGAGATCTGCCTCCAGTTCTCGGCCTCGGCCTCGAGCTGGCGATGGCCGGCCTCGGTGAGGCGGTAGAACTTGGCCCGGCGGTGGTTCTCTGACTCTCCCCAAGAGGACGAGAGCCAGCCGGCCTGCTCCATCCGGTGCAGGGCGGGAAACAGCGAGCCCGGCTTGACCTTGAAAGTCCCCCTGGTGATTTGCTCGATGCGGCGCGAGACGCCGAGGCCGTGCAGCGGCTCGAGCGCCAGCGCCTTGAGAACCAGTAGGTCGAGGGTGCCCTGCAGCAGGCCGGCCTTCTTCGCCTTGCGGGTCATCGCGCCTCCTATAGACATTCTGTAGGGGATGATAAGGGATTTCGTATAGAATGTCTACACGAAATTCGCACACGATTTCGTGTAGACATTCCGTGCGACGTCTGTTGAGGAACTAGAGGGACAGATGCTTGAAGGAGAGTTCAGGGGACATCAATCAAGCGGGTTACTCGATGCGACGGAGTCCGATAATCGTAGTTATGTCCTAGAGGCTTTGCACAAAAATAGGAAAAGCGTCACCAATAGTCACGGTCAAAATGGAATTTTTGTGCAAGTGAGGATTCTGCACAAAAATTAAAACTCCGGCTCTATTCCGAGTTCGTACATGGATTGTATGACACAGCACAGATTATGACACAGCACCTTGCACAAGACTTCGTTAATCTGAGACGTTTCGGTCTTGCTCCGAAGTCGCTCGCCAAACTTGGCTTTTATCATTGAGAAGACAGTCTCGACATTACTGCGCTTGTGATAGTGCTGTTTGAATTCTGCTTCTCTGAACTTATAAAAGTGATACATGCGCTTCCATAGTTCGCCCTTATTGCTAGGGTTCGGTTTATTCTTTTCGCCCTCGCGGAATGGGATATAAGGCATCCCGCCCTTGATGAGAACCAGACAACGATTATTGAATGAGTCATAGCCCTTATCGGCTGAAAGCTCTTTGACCTGAAAGCCATTGCTTGTAGTCGTATGAAGTAACGGCTTGAGAAACGGGCTGTCATTAGCATGGCGCTCGCTGACTTCAACACTCGTCACGATGTTGGTTTTCACGCCGCACATCACATGAACTTTTATCCAGTCATGCTGTTGCTTCTCTTCGCCATACTTGGCATCGAACCAGCGCGAGAATTGACCAGTGGCGAAGCCCGAAGAGTCCATAGCAAAGTCGCTCTCGACGCCCTTGAGCGGCAAAGATGATTCGGTGATGAGTTGCTTGAGGCAAGCGGTCATCTCAGGCAATTCCAGATAATTAGAAATCGAATTGAAGTGCGGAGTCATGGAGAGGTAGCCGCGCTGGTTAGCTGCCTTCAAATCGGAGATGAAGCGACGGCCTGAGACTGTAGAATAAACTTTGAAAACAACGGCGAAGATCATCTCGGCAAGCGGCAAACGATTGCGGCCTGCGACGCCTTTGCGCGGTAAGTCTTCGATGTTCCGGCAAAGTTCATAGAGCAGTTCTTGAAATCTAGCCTTTTCATTTGTCTGTGCTTGATTGTATTCGTGCCATTCCTGGCGGTAGGTCTTACGGACTTTATTTTCTTCTATCATCATGCACCTCTTTACAAGTGGTGCGTGACGGATACACAATGAGCTTGCGGCTACAGTGTGGTCAGACACGCTGTTGTCGAAAAGGTCTAGCTGAGAGTTGGCGCTCTCGGCTAGGCCATTATCTTTGGTTTTCAACCCCAACCATTCACAAATAATACACTGTCTCATACGTGAAAAGCAAGAGTTAAGTTTCAAGAAATAAAGGGTTTACCTTTATTTCTTGACACGGCAGATTGAGTGTTTTCGGGAGGTTAAGAGGCGAGGTTCAACTGCGCCTTATATCGCAAGTTGAGATTGGTTACAAGCGGAATTTTGGGAATTTTGGCTAGTGAATTTCGTGCAGATTAAGCTACAGGTATCTTCGCAAGACTTCGGCCTTCTGTTCAACGGCCTTTGAAAACTCTTTTTCGGCTTCTGTGATTTGCTCTTCTAGCTTGTTGAGAGTACGTTCAGCCTCTTTTTCATTATTTGGATAATGCACCTTTAGCTGACCGAAATCTTTTACTTGCAAGCGAGGTAGGTTTATACCTTTCATTAAACTAGAAGTTTGATTCACGAAATCTTCATTTAGCAAAGCGTGTTTTAGTAATGTTGGAAACTGGGTTCTTAACACCAAAATATCAGTCGAACAAACTCCGTCGAATTCAGCCACATAAACTTTATTTAAGTAAGGTCTTAGCTTTCCATACAAGACATCACCTTTATTGAAGGGATTTTTTGTGCTTTGCAGGTTAGCTGCTAAGGCGTTTTCTTTCCCTAATAAATTCCCTGTATTGCTTTCAATATGTTCTAGTCCGACGTAAGAAAGCTCTTCCGAGATATTCTTAGGCTCAACTTTTCCATTACCGACTTGGCAAACGGTTTCTGTCGAAACTTTTTTCTCAAACGCTTTAACAAGGACTGAGATTTCCTTTCTTTTCGCTTTAATTATCGCGCAATTTGATTCTTCGATTTTTTCAATGGCTTCGATTTCCTTAACAATCGCTTCTTGTATATTTAAAGGCGGAAGGGGAATTTTGTAATTGGAGATTTGATCTTTTGAGATTTCAGCATAAGTTAAGCCTGAAGCTAAATCAGCAATGTTAATGGCTTCTTGTTTAAGGACTAAGTATAGGTATTCGTAGTTAATTAGGTCTGGATTACAAACAAAATTCTTGTATCCTTGATTGGTAGAAACTTCAATCTTAGCGATGGTAACGTCTCCAATAGTTGCGCGACTTGAAAAGATAACCGTATTTATAGGTAGTAAAACAGCATTACTGTTACGCAAGCCTTCTTCGGAAATTGACTTTTGGGTTGTATATAAATACTTGTTTTTTGTATCAACCAACGTGGCCCAAGCAATCCCTCCATTCCAATACTCAGGTTTGTTTGTATCCGGCGTGCCGCCGTTATAAATCTCCGCGACCTCTCCTAATCTTACCAAGTTCCATTTAGATTTTTGTCGAGCTATTTTTTTAATTGAGAGGCTTATTTGTTTTTCAAATTCGATTCTCGAAAAATCAAAGCAATCGGTTAAGTCAACGACAAGCGCCTGTCCAGCTAAAGATGCGGGTAAAGATAAGGGTTTGATGAAATTATTATTTTGATAATCGTAAAGCCCCGGTAACAGTATTTGTCTAACCACGAAATTCAATTTCTCTGGGTTGTTCAGATTATCTTCATCGTAGAGGGCAGTCTGATGTTTTCCGTTCTGCTTATACAGCTTAATACCTTCAAACCCGCGCTTCTTGCTGAACTCATAACCTAGAAAATGTCTCTCTTCTTTTCCATCTGAATGGGCGCGGACGATTAAGGTTTTCTGCCCGTAAACCAAAAAGAAGAACTCGAATTTGTCTTTTTCTTTAGCTTTAGCTTGGGTGAAGAAGCGGTGTTCAATGATTTCGGCTTGCGCTGCTTCAGATTTAGCCAAAAACTTGGCATCCCTGCGAAGTTTTTTTGTCTCGCTGAGGCTTTCAAACCAACGCCGATAGTCCTTATACCAGTCTGAGTTTACAACAGTATCATTCGGCTTACGTGAAAGAAAACTCTTGTAGTCTGTCAGCGTAAAACCTAGAGTTTTAGCGTATTCAGCTAAGATGTTTAGTGTGTCGGCAAAATCGTTTTCGCGCTCTTTATTATGAGTGATAAAATCATCGGCAACATAACTGGCATCAATAACGACCTTTGAATCACGTTTTTTCAAAAAGAGTACAACGGTGCTTGTGCCAGTTGCCATGAAAGTATTTGAGCCCAATTCAACAATCGCGCGAATCTCAAAGTTACGAAGCAAAACCTCACGCGCTTTCGTATAAATTCCGGTATTAGAAAGAATGGAACTGGGAAGGATAACACCGCACACCCCATTGGTGTGTAAGAGTTGAGCAAGTCTTTCGACAAATAATACTTCTATCTCTGAAGCCGTGTCGGTCAAATATGTCATTAAGTCAAAGCTGTTATGCTTCAGACTCTTTAATGTGTGCAATTTGAAATCCTTGATCGAATAAGGCGGGTTTGCGGCCAGAATGTCAAAAGACTTGGGGAAAGTCGGGTCGATCTCACAATAATCTTCCAAGCCGTCGCCTAAAATTATATTCGTTTCGCCATCGCCGTTCATAAAACAGGCAAGCTTTGCAGTCCGGGCTAACCGATAATCTTTTTCGATTCCGTAGAGAAATCCCTTTGTCCAATCAGTTGCTTGCCAGTGTTTGATTCTATTATTGATTTCTTCATCGTACTCTGGTTTCAATTCGTCAACTGCCTCTTGTATTGCTTCAATCGCCTCGACTAAAAAATGTCCGCTCCCGCAAGCGTAATCAATCAGGAAAGGCAAAAAATCAAACTGCTTTTGTTCGATCTTAGTTTGAATAATTTCACGTATTGGCAGAGAAGAAATAATGAATTTTGCAATTGGTAAAGGTGTAAAGAATTGTCCAGCCGTTTGCTTGTAGCCCGCATCAAGCAAAAGTTCAAAGAACTCTCCTAAGTAACGCTTTTGTTTTTTATATTCAGCACTGTCTCTACGGTCATAGCGAAATTGTTTATATTGAAGCAATTGCAAAATCTCAATTAACACTTTCGCATTTTCTCTAAACAGTCTTTCGTTATGAACTTCTTTGAATGCGAACTCATTATTGCTGTAAAACTTTTGTTGAATGAAGAGCGTTCTAATTCTGTCTTTCGCTGCTTGGTTAGGAAAATTCTTTAATACCCTCTCAATCTGATCTTTAGAAATATAGACGATTCGTTCTTTCAGGAATTTACCCATTCCCTCAGCGTAAAGTTTTTGCAAGCGGTCTTGTATAGCTTCAGCAGATTCTTTCGCGTCTTGAATTTGGAACTCAGTAATTTCTTCGGGACTCTTTTGCTCATCAACTATTTTACATAAGACTAATGACAAAATGCGGTTGAAAGCATTCGAGTTGTCGGAAATATTATTGTGTCGAAGAATCTCGGCAAATTCGTTAAAGAATTTTCTGCCCTCTTCTTCGGAGAACGGTTTTAAGTCTTTCCTTTTAATTGGAACCTGGTCTGGATTGTAAGCGGTTACATCGGCATCGAAGATGCCGTTCGGCGTTGAAAATGCGTCGTACTGTTCACGCCAGACGCGATGGAAATCCTTAGCTTCGGCGGCATTTATATAGGCTAGAAATTCCGAGTTTTTACGAGCCTGTTTTAAGACCTCATCACTGTCTTTAATACGGATAACAATATTTTCGTAAATGATGGTTGTTTCATCTAAACGGGAAGTATAAAGACATAAGAAGCGAGTATTGCGATCTTGCTGTAAGTAGGTGAAAAGTTGTCCTATACTCGTTTGAAGTTTCCTTTTGGCGTATTCGTATTCTTCACCGAAGGTCTTACATTCGACAACAAAAAGCGTCTTGCCTTTCCGGTCATAGACAGTAATATCGGCTCTTCCGGCAACGGGGTTATGGCCGAGCGGAAACATTCTTTCAAGTTCCAAATGCTTCGGTTCATAACCTTTTTCTAAAAGACGGTTGACGCACTCCAAGACTACAAAGTTTTCATTATCATCAAACCCTAAAACCCTTTGATGATTAACTCTTATATCGCCACCATACGAAATCTTTTTGTTTTCAAAATCTACTTTGAGTGAATAACGATTATGATTCGAGTACTTCTTAATATAGACCTTTTCGTCCGTGCCCTTAGACACAAAACCCAGCGCGGAAATTAGATTTTTTATCTCTTGGGAGGTCATTTTGGAGCAACACTCCGCCCCTTAAAATTACTGTTTAATTTAAGAAGATTGCTGGCGGGCGAGGTAGAACTTGGGTACGCGCATCCGCCGGTGAACCATTCTGGACGCCTCTTCCCTGCTTCCCTGAAGGTAATAACAAATCAGAAGCTTAAACGGCGGGTCGGAGGCCGACTCATGATCACTCGGCAGGATACAGCCCCACCGGCGACAGAGAATAATCACCTCACCCAACTCTTCCGGCTCGGACACCATAAGCCCTGTTTCCACCACCCCACGGATAGCGTCAAGATTAAGAGGTGGAGTTGGAGCGCTTGCCGGTACAGCTTTAAAGCCACACGGGCCAGTTCCGGCCAGCCATCATTCATATGCAGCGCACGACCAAGAGGTACCGAGTATAAATCCGCGAGTTGAACAAATTCGGCGGCGCTTGAGAGACCTCTCTTAAGGACTTCGGCTATGTCCTCGAAACATTCCGGAAAGAGTCCCGCCTACTCAAAGCCTTTGGCATACTCAATGAACAATTGCGCGCCGCTCTTGTTAGACACTTGGGCACGCTTGAAAGGTTCCAGAAGTACAGCATCGTTATCAACATTGGTCGAGTCTATTCTAAAATTGACTGCCATAAGGCCTCATTTTTAACAATTCCAATGTATATTTAACATTAAAAAATTAGTTTACGTAGATAACCCTACAGAAGAGCTTTCTGTGGGGTTGGATATATGTAAACTAATTTTATTGCGTGTGTTAAACAAAGTTGTACGCATGCAACTTTATCAGACCCCGAGAATTATCGGGTAACCGTTTAGAGGGACTTCACGAAGAACCAGGGATTAAGCTTTTGCTCACCTCATTACTAGAGACACCACAACACACTGAGGTTAGGGGAGGCGAGTGGGGTAAATGGCACCAAGATCCTAATCATGCTATTGAACTCTGGCTGCCTTTAGGAATCGGCTGGGTGATCGCCGGGAACCACTCTCTTACAGTTGGCATTCTTTATGCTACAGGTACGGTCAAGCCTGAAATCACCTATGACATTTCTGAAGTTTATGATTATGTCAACTGTGATGGCGTCGAATATAAGCGCCTTGTCGATAACTCCGTAATATCTCCCGTCCCGGATTTAGAGATCGCGGCGATGTTCGAAATAGGACGACTCATGCATAAGCACCATGTCAGCTTTTAAAGGTTAGCACTTCAATCGGGAATATCCGGGACTTCTCTATTATGGGTAGCTTGTGGGATCCTCGACCGCAAGCCCTTCAGCACTTGTTGCCCGGTTAAGACCCTGATCGGCGCTGACAAAAATCATAGCGGGCCCGCCAGCTACAGGCATACCTGAAGCAATGCTCTGCTTATGGACCTCGATAGCCGCAGAGAGCTGCACTGCATCGTACCCCCTCAAAGGATATTTTTCAGTCAGTGTCATAGCCTGGCTGATGATCTGGTCGGTGACCTCTATGAGATTGTATTGGCGAGCAAAGTCATCTTGAAAATTAAGGATCGCCTGATCGCCATCAGGCTTCATAATCTCCCCTTTACGCACACGCTTTGTAATCGCGGCTATCATCTCTACCCCGGTAATACGTGCGATGAAGATGGTATGACGGGCGGCAGGATCCGTTATGGACTCAACCCAGCTACTACCTACCTCAAGAACATGACGTTTGACTAAAGCACTTGTGTCGAAGAAGTAGACGGCCACTTATCGTCGATCCTCCAGAAGAGTCTCGGACACAGGTCGGCCTCGGACAACAACTGGGCGACGATTCTTGTATGCCTCAAAGTCCGTAATAGGCGGACGGATTTCACTTAAAAGCCCCTGCTCGAAGAGCCTCTGCTTCAGGCGATCTTCCATGAGTAGTTGAAGGTTCCGGGAAGCGACTTCATTGGAAGGGTCAATCTCAAGTGCTCTTTGGAAAGCGTCCTTTGCTTCTTCAAAACGACCACTTACGTAATGCAATATGCCAAGATTGGTGTGGGCATGAGTGGATTCAGGGTCAAGTCTAAGAGCCCCTTCAATATTTTCTTTAGCCTCTTCCAATCTATTAAGAGACAGATATGCAGCTCCCAAGCTGCTCAGGGTTTTCGGATCGTTAGGCTCGAGCTGCTTTGAGCGCTCGAAAGCATCTGCCGCTTGCTGCCATTGGCCCACAGCTAAATGGAGCAGACCAAGATTGCGGAAGGCTATAAAATTTTGCGGGTTAGCTTCTACTGCCTTCTGAAAGGATTCCGTTGATTTTTGCAGCTCCCCCAGCTCGCAATATATAGTTCCGAGGTCATTGAAAGCCCAGGCTGACATATCTGCATCAAGTGGCTTAGCTTTTTCATATGCAGCGATTGCCTTGTCGAAATAGTATTCCCGCCTTTCAGTATCCTTGTGACCAAGCTTTCCATACAATAAACCGAGGTTCCAATATGCCTCCGGATAATTTTCCTGAAATTCAACTGCCTTGAGGAAAGCTCGCTCCGCTTTGAGCCATGCCCTCAGAACGTCTCCATCTCCTTCAACCTCCCGGCTCCAGCCTTGAGTGAGATACTCCATTCCCAGGGCTAAATGGATCCAGGCAAAGTTAGCGAGCGGGGATTGTGTAAGGTTTTGGATGAATCTATTTGCTTCTCTCAGCGCGCTTTCTGCTTGGTCCAGCTCTCCAAGCAGGAGATGACCAAGCGCTATATAGTAATGAGCATCGGCATCATCACTCTGTAAATTTAGAGCTTCCCTGAATTCTCCAATGGCGTTTCTATGCTCACCGAGATTGCCGTAAGCACTGGCTAAATTGAAATGCGCCTCGTAAAAATCCGGTCTTAGACTAAGCGCTTTCTGATAAGCGTCGACGGCCCTCTTCCAGTCCTGCTCTAAACTATGAATAACACCTTGTGCAAAATAGTCTTGTGCGGAGCCTGATGATGTCCCCTGAGGTATAATATTTCGAGTTAGCTCATATCTTGTGTGTTCTTGCGCGGACAGACCGCCTCTGTCTAGCATTCTCGCGAACTGGCTACTCGACTGCGGTAGGTTATATGCCACAGGTAAGCTCATAGCCTCTATTATAACGCATAAATAACAGGCAAATGCATTTGCCTATGCTAAAGACTTTATAAGATTCGGCCTTTCCACAAACCTCAGTGGTTAACGATCTTCTTGCGCTCTGAAATTATTCTCACAACAGAACCATTGTGGGATGATTAGTCCAACCTTTCTATTTTTTGTTCGATAAAGCACTTTTGAAGCGCTCCAGCGACTATACCGAATACAAAAGTTATCCATCCCAATCCCATGATTATTTCTATGCTGACGATTACTTTTGTGATCGGTTCTTTCGGTTCCACGTCCGTGTAGAGTGTGATCGTTCCAACTGAAAGGTAAAGAGCATTACCAAAAGACTGTGCATCAATCCCACTGTCCCATCCTAAACTGCTGACCCACCAATAATAGCCGGCGAAGATGAAGATGGTCGTTAGATATCCGAGGGCGAATGGAATCAACAGGACACTTATCTCTTTCAAGCATCTCCACAGTACTACGTAGTGCATCATCATCGGCTTGACCCTTCTCCCGCCTGCAAAACCGGCGATGAGGGTAATACCGAAAGCGACCCCCATGAGCCCTCCGTTTATCAGCCATATTATTACCGACCCCTTAGGCATTCTATTGTTGGCGGGAATAAGCCTTGCTACTCCTGCTGTGAATATACCCAGGATAGGGCCGGCGAAGATCGTAATCAGTTTTCTCCACCAGCTAGTGGATATACGTCCTCCTTCGTCGAAGATTGCGGCAAGTAATCCTCCTGCTGTTCCTGCGATCAGACCCAATAACAGCCAAGTACTGACATCAACGGCAGCAGCCCCAAGGAAATCAAGATTGAAGTTAACAACCAGAATCGACACCACTCCGGTCAATAGACCGAAAGTGAGGATGGAAGATAAAGGCTTTAACTGCCATTGACGTTGATCTTGCACCCAGGGGCCGCCGAGACCTATGAGCAGCCCGCCGACGAGTAAGAGGCTGAATCCTACCCAGCGCGCTTTAGCGAAAGAGAGAGGCCCCAGAAAAAGTACAAGAAGGATGCAAAGTATAGTGGCGGACTTAATGTATTCTTTTACGTTAAGCCTGACGTGGCGCTCTTTAGAAGTGCATGTCTCGCCGCTTTCGCTCTTATCTCTAAGCATAAATTTAAGAACAAGGCCCACGGCCATAGCCACTAGTCCTATAGCGCGTATGAGAGAATTTCTTCTATCTTTTTTCATCGTGAGAGGGTAAGTTTTCTGGGTAAGGGTTCCGCAGTGTTGATTGTACAGGCCGTTTATGAATACCCGCCTGAGGAATAGATTCCGGTATCATTGCCTTTAAAGATAAAACTCCTATGCCTCACATATGCCTCACAAATGCCGTGTGTTGTGCCTGAAGGTGAGGTCTCAGTATATAAATCTGTTCTCCTTCAAGCGAAAGCTTTAGACAAGAGTTCGGCGCAACCACTTATAACAAGGATAGAGTAATTGAATTTGGGCTACTCGATCGCGCTTTCAAATGTCGCCTTTGCCTCCTCGATGATTGTCCAATCCCCCGGTCTTGCGCCATTCCCGTAGGCATCTCTTATGAGATCACCCAGCGATTGCAGTTTCCCGTCAATCAGGCCCATGAAGATTTGACCGGTGGCGGCTGCGAGGTCGTGCATTGTCGCTACTGCTCGGCCGCCCCCCTGCATCCCGTAAAGCTTCGTGTGGAAGCGGGCCAGTTTATCTATCAACTGCGTCACTTCTAGCGCGTCGATATCAATTGAATACCCCAGATTCTCTTTCAGTGATTTTAGCTGAGTCGTAATGATGCTCTTATACTCTTCCTCCCCCGGCGCGCGATAAGCTAACCCGCCCATGAGTGCATCAAGGGACACGGGAAAGCTTTCCGGATTCGCGTCCCATTCCCTTTTCCAGAGAAGGCTTAGTTCGAGCAGCTCGTCCTTCTTCGGCATGAGAAGGTTGTGGGTTACCCCTAATGTAGGGTCTTCGAAGGTCAGGCCCCGCCTTTGCCAGAAGCTGACGGTGAACGGCGTATATTGTTTGACAAGGTCGTGGTGAGAGCCAATTAGAAAAAGCCCCTTCTGGGCGTTAATGCGCGGCACGTCATCCACTTCGATGAACGAGATACTACCTAAAGGGTTAGTGCCATCCACACTCATCCTCCTC
>Ga0182001_10000268_pt1 | contig 11383 bp, 14 predicted proteins | sample BulsoiFelSFmetaG_FD_120485 | JGI IMG/M metagenome (GOLD analysis project Ga0182001, IMG submission 120485) | Bulk soil microbial communities from Mexico - San Felipe (SF) metaG | ecosystem: Environmental > Terrestrial > Soil > Agricultural land | place: Mexico: San Luis Potosi | collected... | reverse complement strand
CGCGTTGAGCTCGAAGTTGCCCTCGGCGCCGGCCATGGTCACCGCGACGTCGGAGGCGATGATCTGGATGGCGACCATCAGCATGGCCTCGGCCTGGGTCGGATTAACCGTGCCGGGCCTGATCGATGACCCCGGCTCGTTCGATGGCAAGACAGCTCGTGAATGCCGGTGCGGGGGCCGAAACCCAGCCAGCGCAGGTCATTGTCGATCTTGAACCGTTCGGGTACCGATGAGTCGAATGGTGAAACCTTCGGGGGATCTGTCGAGGGTGACGAGGCTGCACAGTTGATGTGTCAGCCACAGACCCAACCCCCCTGCTGGTGCTGTCACGGCAGGGAGCAGCCCGACGAAAGGGTCAGTAGGCCCAGCACCGTGGTCGGTGACCGTCACCACGATGCGATCTAAGTCGGCCCAGAGACGCAGCTGGACTGGTGGACGGCCGTGATGGATCGCGTTGGTGACTGCCTCGCATACCCCGACTACCAAGCCTTCGACGTCGGTGGCGCTCAGGCGCGTGGTGGGGCTGATTTCGCGCACGGCTTGGCGAGCGGCCAGAGGCATCGGGTCAATAAGGTCGATGAGGGGTGGGGAGGCTTCCAGCGGATCGGGATGAGTCGGCCGTGGTTGGGTCAGGAACACCTCCGGGCGGGTGTAGCGATCGTTGAGGACGTGACGGCCATCAGCGGTCGCCAGATAGGGGTGGGTCCGGGCGACATCGTCGAGTACCTCGCTGCAGGTGATGCGACTGTCGTAGGGGCATAGTGCCCACAGCGGGAACTCATCGAAGGCATGGTTCACGGTGGCTTCGTAACGTGCCCACCACTCCCACGGCACTCCCACGCCCGGCTGCGGCACCTCACCGAGGATGCGGATCTCCCGTGCCCCGTCCGCGAGGTGTCCGGTCAATAACTGCTGAACTGACTTGATGACGCTGGCTGGCCGGAGGTACTGGTCGTGCATGAACGACAGGTGCGATGTATCCGGCATCGCCGAGCGGACGAGCTCGGTGTTCTGCTCCCCAAGAGCCACCACGGTCGGCGCACCGGCTTCCAAGCCACCTTGCAGAAACGGGACGATGACGCCCAAGAACTCCTCATCCGAGCTGTAGAAGGCAGCCTCGTGCACCATACCGAGATGCTCCGCGGATGCTGATAGCGTCATTCCGGCCGCTCCACCCGCACCTCTCGTAGGCCGAGAAGCTCGACCAACGGTGCCGCGCCTGGCCAGGCGGTCCGCAGCACGATTGTCGCGTGGGCGCGCCGGGTGTGCTCGGCCAGCATAAGCAGAGCGCGATGATCAATGTACGTGAGACCGGCTGCATCGATCACCAACTCATCACCGTGAGGCTGCAAATCAGCGCGCTGCAAAGCCAGAGACAACAGCTCGACGGTGGTCATGTCCAGCTCCCCGTTGAGTGAAGCCGCGGCCTGATCCCAGGCGTGCAACCGAAACTGCGCCGTGCCACCGTTGATATTCGGATGCAAGCACGCCAACTGGGCGATCACCTCCTCGCCTAGCTCCACGCGGTTGTAGCCGCACATCCCAGACAACGGTTGGCTAGCGATGCAGCGATCAACCAGGTACTCATAGCGGGCGAACGCGTCCAGCTGGGCGGACGTACGGACCAGCGGAGTGGTGTCCGCAGCGACCCGCAGACCCGTGAACCCTGCCGTCACGGCCTGCGTTGCTGCTGTCACGAAGGCTTGCACCTGGGCAGCCGGCTCAATGACCGTACCCACCGGGTAAGCGGTATCCACCGAGACGACATGCGCGGCACCCACCCGCAAAGCTAGGTCCATCCCATCAAGATCACGAATATCATCGGCCAACGTCTCAACATCACCGGGCGCGACGTACCAAACTCGCTGGCCCAGCTCAAGACCCTCCGCGAGAAACTCGCGCACCCGGCACCGAAGATCATCCTGATCGTCAAAAGCCCAGCACACGTGATCGTGCAGACCCAAACCACGAGCATCCTCGATCACTCCGGTCATCCGCACCCAATAGAAGATACAGGACGGCGACCCCGTACTCCCCTATCCGACCTATCCGAGGTCGCCCCTCCAGCTAGGAAACCGCCTACACCGATAAAACGGGATACCCCTCTGTCTTCCTGCGGTGGTTCAGCGCCCTGCGACTTCGGCCGTGCGTGTCCCTCTCCAGGTCACCAGGGGTTAACCACGGTCACTCACGTCGATTCCCCACCCATACCCGCCGATCAGCATTAGCTGCTCAGGAAATTGATCGCTACCCGATGTTCCTGGTTGGCCATGCTGGTTCGATTCCAGTCACCCGCTCCACATCCTCCACGCGCACAAACGGCGGCTCTTATCGATCAGGAGATGGGCCGACACTGCTGTTCATCGTCCGTCCCTCCTGTCTTGCGTCAGGCCGACGCACATCATGGGCCATGCTGTACCGGTGCCACCGGGGGTCAGTACGTCATTGCCTGTACCGGCACAGTTGCACACACAGTAACCGGTAGTCGCAGCGGCCTCACCGAGTTGACAGTGCGGGTCGATGGGCCAAAACGGTCGAAGTACTGCTCATTCGAGGGCCATCGCTCAACTGCACCTAGCACGATGACGTAATGTTAACGAGACATTGCGGGATTCGTGAACCGCTGAGCGTACCGACAGTGCGTTGGCTTACCAGCAGGGAGGCCACACCATGAAGTGTCACCTTGCCCAGTTGCGCGTCAGCCTTGCTGCTATATGCGCACTACTGCTGACCCTGCTCCTGCCCATAACAACCTTCGCTTACGGGGAGAGTATTTCACTCGGCCCGACGCAGGGACCACCAGAGACCGAGATGGCAGTCACGGGTTCGGGGTTTGGATCGAACTACGATGTGCCGATCGACTTCAGTGAGTCCACGAGCTCAGTTGTCACCGCCCATGTCAACTACAATGGTGCCTTCCCGACTCGCTTGACCATTCCTGCAAGCGTCGTGCTCACTCCGGCAAAGGGACCACCCGGAACGGTGACGATCGCAGACGGTAGCGGATTCACTCCCAACCAACCAGTCGCGGTTACCCAGTCGGGAGGGCCGGAAATTACCGGAGGCGGCGCGACGGTCCGAGCCGATCAGTCCGGCACGGTTAGTATGAGCTTCCATATAGCAGAACAGACACGGCCTGGCGTTATCACTGTAACGTTCACGCAAGGGGGTAACACAGCGACTGCGCAGTTTCGGGTGACGCCCTCATCCTCGGGCACTGGCGGCGCTCTGACGCAACCCATCAAGGGCACCATCGACGAATTCTCACAATGGCTGAATGCTTGCGTAAACGGTCGATTCAACATACCTGTATGTACCGGATGAGCTGCTCGTCGTCAACTTGTTCTCACGCCCGACGAGCTCGCCACCGTCGGCCCGATGAGCTAATAGTCACTGCCTGCCACCTCGCCGAGCAGTACGCCGATCATCCTATTGAGGGCCATCACATTCGGCTGAAGGCCCCGCCGCGAGCAATGCGTGGATTGAAAAACTGCGCTCAGCGCGAGTGGTCAGCGCAGCGCACGTCTTTGTGTCAAGAATCTCCGCCTCGGCGAGTAGGAGTCGGCGTCGATGTCCATCCGAGGCATCAGCTTCCGGGGGCAGGAACCAAGCGAGCGACGCGCTCCGCCTAGCATCTGCATGAACTGTTGCATGGACGGCGCGGAGGTGAGTTACGGCGGGCTGTTCGGCCCCGCCGCAACTCACCTCGATTGTGGGTTATCGACTAAGCGGCTACGTGCGCCTGATCGAACGCCTGCTGGATCGATGACGGGATCCTGCCCCGATTGCTGATGTTGTGGCCGTGCTTGCGGGCCCACTCCCGTACAGCTCGGGTTTGCTCACGGGACTGCCCACCGCCATTAACCCTGGCGTTATGAATGTGGCGACCGTTGCTGCTTCTACTGCCCTTGACCTTCCGAGCACTTTCGATGAACCCACCGATGACAGACTTGAACCCTGCGATGTTCTCAGCGGATAAGTCGATCTCGTAGGTGGTGCCATCGACAGCGAAGGTGAATGTCCGCTCGGCGGGTGATCCGTCGATGTCGTCGATGAACTCAGTGATTATTTTCTGCACCATGTTGGGGGTTCTCTCCTCGAAACACTATGTCTGGGGTTACCGCGCGACCGGGCGCCCGTACTCTGCGGTACCCCTGTTCTATCACAACGCGCACACCAGGTGTTAATTCCCCACCGTTGCCGGCTGCGTGGTGCCCTGCGGCTCGTGCAATGCCGGCTGCTCGCAAAGGGGAAGCTCGTACACCACCTCCGGGGACGCAACGCCCGGCTCCTCTTGAGCGACGTCTCAACTGTGCCTGGGTGAACGCGTCGACGGGCACGATCGCCGGGTGCGCGGGCCGCTGGGAACGCACGATGTGAGAGCCGGATATTGGATCGACAGAATCGGAGGACATGACCAGTTGCCACATCATCGGCGTCGAGCAACATTTCGTGTTTTGTCCATCGTCCGAAGAACGCTATCCATGTAGCGGGGATTTCCAGGATCGCTCGCGCAGCCGAGACCGCTACCACTAGTCGGGAGGACCGCGCCGGTGATTGCGCTGTGATCGTCTACCCGCTTTCGGCGAGCCGGCACCGTGCGCGAAGGAGCTAGATTCCGCGCCGTGGACGGGCACTGACTGCTGTCCCAGCCGGGGCAGCGCGCGCCGCAGGTCGTCCATCAGCAGATCGGCGAGGTCATGGGTGAAACCATTGCGCACGACCATGCGGAGTACCGCAAGGTCGGTGCGGTTGTCGGGGAAGGTGTAGGCCGGCACCAGCCATCCGCTCTGCCGCAGCGCGGCTGATACGTCGAATACGGAAAACGCGGTGATCCGGGTGTGCAGGGTGAAGGCGAACACCGGCAACTGGGTGCCGTCGGTGAGCAGTTGGAACGGTCCAAGGTCGGCAATTTGCGCGGCCAGGGAGGTCGCGACCTCGCGGCAGTATTGCCCTACCCGCTGGTAGCCCTGGAAGCCCAGCCGGATGAAGTTGTAGTACTGGGCGATGACCTGCGAGCCGGGGCGGGAGAAGTTCAACGCGAAGGTTGGCATGTTGCCTCCCAGGTAGTTCACCCGGAAGACGAGATCTTCGGGCAGCGCGGTGCTGTCGCGCCACACCACCCAGCCCACGCCCGGATACACCAGTCCGTATTTGTGACCGGAGACGTTGATCGAGGCGACTCTGGGGAGCTGGAAGTCCCACTTTAGGTGCGGGTCGCAGAACGGGGCGATCAGTGCGCCGGACGCGCCGTCCACGTGTACCTGGATGTCCAGGCCAGCGCGCTCCTCCAGATCGTCCAGTGCGGCACAGATGTCGGCGACCGGCTCATAGCTGCCGTCGAAAGTAGAACCCAGGATCGTCACCACGCCGATGGTGTTGTCGTCGCATCGAACCACCGCCTCCTGCGGTGACAGGTGGAACCGATTGCCCTCCATCAGCACCAGGCGCGGCTCGACGTCCCAGTAATTGGCGAACTTCTCCCAGCAGATCTGGACGTTCACTCCCATCACGATGTTGGGCCGGTCAGTGGATTTGCCTGCCGCGCGGCGAGCGTGCTGCCAGCGCCGTTTGAGCGCCAAGCCGGCCAGCATGCACGCCTCACTGGATCCGGTGGTGGAGCAGCCGATCGGTTCGTCCACGTCCCTGGCGTGCCACAGCCCAGCGAGCATCCGTACGCAGCGTAGCTCCAGATCGGCGGTGCGGGGGTACTCGTCTTTGTCAATCATGTTCTTGTCGAAGGACTCGGTCATCAAGGTCGTCACCTGCGGCTCCATCCAGGTGGTGACGAAGGTAGCCAAGTTCAGCCGTGCGTTCCCATCAAGCATCAGCTCGTCATGCACGATCTGGTAGGCGATGTCCGGATCGATTCCAGTCGCCGGAAACTCGTTGCGTGGAATCTTCACCGGTTCCCTCGTGAACACTGGGTTCACCGACAGGTCCGGTCGGCCTTGCCTGCGCCTGTTCGAGGGATGCGACAGCGGCATGGAACTGACAGTAGGTCCCCTGGCTGTGCTACGCCCGTTCGCGAGTCGCACTTGTTACCTGTGGTCGACATGCCAGTTCTTGTTTGACCTCCGTGTGCGGGGTATACAATCGAGCGTCGTCTATGGAGAGACCGAGTTGTGTGCCGCTGTCCGGTTTGTTCGGTCCTCGAAGCGCATCTGAGCTATATTCTGGCTGGTGGAGGCGGCGGACAGTCGCGTGGAGCAACGTCACCGCCAGCCAGACGGAACGGGGCTCGGCACCGCGCCAGTACTTCACGCGCGGCCAACCTGCCGCTGTCCTCTATCAACATGGAACTGACGACGGGCACGGATAATTCGCCGTGCATTGCACCATCGCGGTCGCTCACGAGCCCGCACAGCGTCTCACTCTCGCTGATCTTGGGCACGCTGCGATCTCGCAGTTCCCCGACGCAGCGGCGTCAGTCCACCAGTGTTGATTCGGCATCAGCTCCGGACTGGCCCGAACTTGATTGTCCTGACCCGCTCGGCACAGGGACACAAACCATGACCGACCATCCCGAGAAACTACACGCAGCTAGCACCAGCCAATAGATCACCGCATGGGTCCGTCGTATCGGACAGGATGATCGGGATGAACAGGAAACCCTTTCTTGTCCAAGCCGTCTTCAATCTTTATCCTACGCTATGCACTGGATTACCTATTTCTATTATCATGCACGTTGCACGGTCGGCTGTTTGTGGGTAGCTATCAGCACTAGGTGTCGGGTGATCGAACGTGACGACTTTCCACAGATTCCGTTGGGTCATTCGTGAGGAGGATAGGTGCAGATCACCGGAATGACAGGTGCCCTTACCGCTGTGGTGGCGAGCATCGCAGGCGTCCTCTTCGCAATCCCCATAGCATCAGCCACCCCTGCCCGGCTATTAGCCGGTCTTCCCCAGCCGGCTCACGTTGTTATCGTCGTCATGGAAAACCACTCTTATAACGAGGTAATCGGTAACTCGTCGGCCCCGTACATCAATTCGCTGGCCAATGGTGGTGCAAAGTTCACTCAGTCGTTCGCGGTGACTCACCCGAGCCAGCCAAACTACCTGGCACTGTTCTCTGGATCGACCCAGGGCCTCACCAACGACTCCTGCCCGCATACTTATTCCAGTGGTAACCTCGGGCAGCAGCTAATCGGCGCCGGTCGCACTTTTATCGGCTATTCGGAAATCATGCCATCCGATGGCTACACCGGCTGTACCAGCGGCCAGTACGCCCGCAAGCATAGCCCCTGGGTAAACTTCACGAACGTCCCATCGTCTAGTAACTTACGATTCAGTCACTTCCCCACCACCTACAGCACGCTACCGAGCGTGTCATTCGTCATCCCCAACCTCTGCAACGACATGCACGACTGCAGCATCTCGACCGGTGACATCTGGTTGAAAAATAACATCAACAGCTATGCACAGTGGGCCAAAGCCAACAATAGCCTCCTGATCCTCACCTTTGATGAGGACGACAGCAGCCAAAGAAACCAGATCGCAACTGTCCTCTACGGCCAGCACGTCAAGGTCGGGAGTTACCCTGGGTACATCACGCACTACAACGTGCTGCGCATGGTCGAGGATGCGTTCGGTCTTCCTTGTGTGGCGAACAGTTGCAGCGCCGCTCCGATCACCGACATCTGGCAGTAACGCAAGGTGTCGGCTATGTGTCGGCCGAAGAGTTGGTGGATCTGCTCCCGTCAGCCCACCTTTCGGCTTCCGCAGCGCGAGCCTTGAAGGCCTTCTCGGCGAGTTCGGCCGCAGCCGAACCGAGCAGGAGGCGAAGCGGCGGACCAGCGCGTACGCCCGTCCTCCCAGACGTCGTGCGGAAGGCCTTCGAATATCCAGTTCGCCACATTTCGAGGGGGCTGCGGCATGGCGACGATGCTCGTCGTCTTAATGCAACTGTGCTGTGTTGTTTGGCCAGTGGTTGCGAATCTATCGGGCGAAACCGAGCGCCTCGGATGATCCAAACTGTTTCAGATCCGTAGAACTGGGCTTTCTGCCGTTGCTGTCGCAACTGGTATAGGAGGTGATGGCCAGACCTTGAATCCAGGTTCGGCAAGCGGCCCGCTGGCACCCAGAGTCACGCCACAGCGAGCTCGATCCTGTGGTTAGTGGGCGAGTCCCCTCCAACGACTGCCACCGCTGCCATGCCTCAACCTAATCCTGTTTTCGAGCGGGCCCGGAGCAGTGGTAACACACGCCGATCCGTGTCGTCGCGCGCGCGTTCGGCCGATCCAGCTGCTATGGTCCACCGCTCCGCTGAGGGACGGAGAAGCTTGGATCGCTTGCGCTGTCGCACGAAGGTCGCTCTTACCGTCGCGGTCGTCCTGACCTTGGGCGTCACCGGCTGCGGTCCGTCTGAGTCGTCGTCTGGTCGCAAAGCCACGGTCATGCCGGCTGCCGTCCCGGCTCCAACTCTGCCTGTGCTGCCCCCCGATCCACCTGCGTCGCCCTCCGATCCCCCATCTGTGCCTCACGAGTTCGTCGCGCCTGCCGCACCAACCGGGTTCGAGATGTCCGGTTCGGCGTTCGACATCAAGGCCAACGTCTGCCAGATGAACTACGTCCGACCGCTCAATCCGCCTGGCGATCAGAAGCACACTGTGTGCTGGGTGCGAAAGGGCTTCGGCGTCGCACCCGGCAGCGACTCCGGCGGCACGAGCTACATCCTCGGCCACGCGTGGGCGAAGACCCCGCTGATCTTCAACCCGTTGTCCGAACTCGCGATGCAGGAAGTCACCGGGCAGAACCCCGAGATGCAAAGCGGCGTCCCGACTTTTCCGGTAAAGGTGATCAACGGGTATAACATCGTTCTCCGCACCCCGACCGGCATCCTCACTTATACAGTCACACGGGCGTTCGCCGTCCCGAAATCACAAGCTGGAAACGTGAAGTCCCTCACGGCCAACACCCCCAACCGGCTGGTCCTCATCACCTGCGGCGTCAAGAGGGGCGTCGACGTCGACTACAACATCATCGTAGACGCTTACCTGATGTCCTCGACGGCAGGATGAACCGGTGGGCGTGATAAGTCATTTGGTTTTCCGGCTGCTCACCTGTTCGGGGCGGCGAAGGCGTCCCGCCCGGCCTTCGCGGCACGCGGCACCCCCGCCAGCAGCATGCCGAGCGCGCGTGGGGGGCTGCGGGTCACCGCCCAAGTCGCCGCGTACCCGCCGAGAGCCGGCGCTGCGGAGCGGTTACCCACCCGCTTCACCGGTCCGTCGGGGACGGACACCGGCCTCGGCACAGCATCCAACGGATCGGCCCGGTTCACCCGGGAATCCCCGCCGTCGCATCGTCGAAGCGGTCCCATGCCTGCCGCCGGACCGCCGCCTTGCGATACAGGCACAGCCGCTGCCCCGCGGGCGTCAGCAGGGCCACCGGTCCCGACGCCAGCGCGTGGCCGACAGCACCTCCCAGCACGAGCGACACGTCGGCGGCCGGTCGTCCCAGCATCGTCTGTACCGCCGTGCGCAGCCCTGGCGCGGCGTCGACGAGCGACACCAACCCGGGCACCAACGGGGACAGCCGCGGGAGCGGGAGGACCGCGCGCGTCGCGGACAGGCCCAGACCCGCCACGCTCACGCTCAACCCCAGCAGCTCGCGCAGCACCAGGTCTGCGTTGGCGGATGCTGCACGCTCGCCGGCGCGACGTCCCCACCCAGCCGATGCTCCCGCTCGACCTCCTTGACCACGCGGACCGAGCCGGGGACAAGTTGCAGCAGCCGGCGACCAAGGATAGCTAGGGCGGAATCGGAGACCGGATGCAGCGGTGACCGTGCCGTGCTCGCCGAACGTGCGCTACCCCGTTAGGCGATCGGGGCCCGCCGAACGGTCAGGATGTCGTGAGTGTGGGCGATGTAGATCGCCCCCTCGGGATCGGAGAAGTTTCGCACCACGTAGCCCACCAGTTCCTGCCTGCTCGGTCGGCGCCTGCTGCGCAGCGCGGGAAGATTGATCATGAATTCCGCCACGTCGATAGCATCGGCGAGATTGGTGCTCCGGTAGCCATTCTGCTCCAGGATGCTGGCCAGGTCGGACAGATCGAAACGCACGCCGGTGAAGTGCCCCACCATCCGCATGCAATCGTTCTCAGGGTTCTGCAGCATGAGAACGAGCACACCGCCGGGCGCCACCCAATTCAGGATGCGCCGCGCGGTGCCCAACCAAGCAGAATCCGGCGCGTAGTAAAACACGTGTGAGCGCAAGACCAGATCAGCGCGGGCATCCAGCTTGACCTCATCGATCGGTTCGTCTAACACGACAGCGCCGGGACATGAGCGCCGAAGCGCCTGCCGCATGGGCACACTGGGCTCGATGGCGATGGTGCGCTCGATGTATTGACCCACGTGTCGCGTGGTCACCCCGTCACCTGCACCGACATCGAGGAACAGCGTGCGACGAGGGAGCTGCTCAACGAGTGCCTTCAGGTACTCATGGGTTACGGCTTTCTCGTCCGTGCCCGCAGGAACAGTTCGAATGCCCGACGGTAATCTTCCCCCGCCACGTCCAGGATCCGGACCGGTTCGGAGAAATTCGGTCGGAGTGTCACGATGCGAACGACCTTTCCTCACCCCGGTCCACCGTCCCGCGACCGGCGTTTCACGGAAGTCCCGTGTCACCAACCTTGATCGAGTGTAAGGCAGCAACGCATGGATCACCATCAGGTGAGAAATTGATCAGCTCATGGCTGATACTGGGACTTAATCCACTCTGTCAGTTGGCGCGTTCGCGGTTTCCATGCGGCGTTTGCGAATCGTCGACGATGTCGTCGGGTGATGCCGTGTCGGTTACAGCCACAGTGTCGACTCGGTTTCCGCTGGATGCTATTTGACACCAGGTCAGGATGTCTTTGTTGAGTTCGCTGGCCTGTTGATGTTCGCCTAACGCGCTCAGGTCGCGGGCGAGATTGTAGGCCGAAGTCAGGGTGTTGGGATGGCCGGGGCCCAGTACCCGGCGGCAGCGGGACAAGGTGTCCTCGTCGAGAGCTCGGGCCTGCTGGTAGTGGCCCACAGTCCGCAGGTCCAGGGCGTGGTTGTTCGCGGAGATCAATGTATCGGGGTGATCGGAGCCCAGGACTCGGCGGCGACGACTCATCGTGTCCTCCCCGAGCTGGCAGGCTTGCCTGTGCTCACCGAGTGCGCGCAGGTCGTTGGCGAGATTGTGGGCCGAAGCCAACGTGTGAGGATGATCCACGCCCAATACCCGGCGGCAGCGGGACAAGTTGTCCTCGTCGAGAGCCCGGGCCTGCTCGTACTCACCCGAGCTCCGCAGGTCCACAGCAAAGTTGTGCGCCGAGGTCAGCGTGTCGGGGTGGTCGGGGCCCAATACAAGGCGGCGACGATTCACCGTGTCCTCGCCGAGCCGGCGGGCTT
>Ga0182001_10000267_pt1 | contig 11447 bp, 7 predicted proteins | sample BulsoiFelSFmetaG_FD_120485 | JGI IMG/M metagenome (GOLD analysis project Ga0182001, IMG submission 120485) | Bulk soil microbial communities from Mexico - San Felipe (SF) metaG | ecosystem: Environmental > Terrestrial > Soil > Agricultural land | place: Mexico: San Luis Potosi | collected... | reverse complement strand
CCGATGCCTAAGTACTCGCCCACCTTTTCGAGCGTGCGCCGCGCGCGCAGCTCGCCCCCCTCGGCCCGCGCCACGATGTCTACGAAGCGCGGGGGGGGCGCGCCCCCGAGCTGCACGCGGTCGCCCGTGTAGAGCGACGAGGCGGAGGCGGCCGAGCCGTAGCGCTCCCAGCACCCCCGGTTGCCGCAGACGCAGGGCTTCCCGCCGGCCGCAATCGTCATGTGGCCGAACTCGCCCGCGCTGCCCTCGCCCTTGCCCGTGCCGCGGTAGACCTCGCCGCCGATGACGAGCCCGACGCCGATGCCGGTGCCCGAACGCACGAGCACGAAGTCTTCGAGGAAGCCCGCCTCACGGCCGCGCATCCGCAGCCGCGCCTCGTAGAGCGCCGCGGCCGTCGCGTTGTTCTCGACGATGACGGGCACGCCCTCGCCGCCCTCCTGCCCGAAGCCGAGCGCGTCGGCGATGGGGACGTGCTGCCAGCCGAGGTGCGGCGCGTAGAGCAGGCAGCGGCGGTCGGAGTTGACGGGGCCGGGCACGCTGACGCCTATCAAACGCAGTCCGCGCCCGCCGTGGACGCGCGCGCACAGCCGCTCTATCGAAGCGCGCACGAGCCCGAGCGACTCTTCGGCCCCGGCCGGCGTCTCGAACTCTTCCTCGGCCAGAATCTCGCCGCCGAGCGTGGCGACGCCCACCTGCGTGCGCTTGACGCCCAAAGAGACGCCCGCGAAGAGGTCGCGCCCGCTGTTGAAGGAGAGGCTTGAGGGCGGGCGGCCGAGGTTGCGCGCCGCGCCATCCGCCTGCGCCGACTCTTCGAGCACCACGCCGGCCGCAATCAGCGGCTTGAAGGTGTCGGTGACGGTGCTGCGGTTGACGCCGAGGCGGCGCGCAAGCTCGACGCGCGAGATGGGCTGCGCCGCGCGCAGAAGCCTCAGAAGCATCCTCCCGGCCCGCGCCGGGTTTGTCGTGCTTATCGTCTCCACGCGATGTTTAATCAAGTCCCTGCGTGTCATATTTTTTCCTGACTCGTCCGCGGCCCCTTAAGCCTCTAAAACGTCCGGCAGTATCAGCGAGCGGACGTTCGGGTGCAGGCGCAGCCAGAGGCCGGGGTTCCGGTCGAGCTGCGCGGCGCGCTCCGAGGGGTCCGCGGAAAGCTCCGTCTCAAGCACGCGGCGGTAGCTGGCGCGCTTGGCCGGCGCCGTGCTCGCGTCAACGACGGACTGCACGACGCGGCGGGCCGAGAGGATGGCCGCGGGGCCGAGCGTCAGGATGTGCGTGGCGGCGCGGCACTCGGCCTCGTCCTCCGCGGTGACGTGGCTCCCGCCCACCTTGAACTTGTTGATGTGGTGTTCGAGGATGCTCGAAGAGATGGGGATGACGCCCGCGATGTCTCCGGCCGCGGCGCCCGACCCCGGCTTGATGTAGGCGAGGTGCGAAGCCTCTTCCGGCTCGGGGCCGAGGCCGAGGAAGAAGATGTCGATGCCGCCGACTGATTCCAGCTTCTCGATGTAGCTTGTGAGGCCCGCTTCGAGGTCGTCGGTGTCGGTCCGCATCGGCGTGAAGCTCTTGACCTTCCGGAAGAAGGCCGGGCCGAGCAGCCGCTCGAAGTCGCGGACGAAGCTCAGGCCGTTGTCCATACGCATCGGCGCCAGGGCGTCCTGCGTGAAGACGTTCAGGCGCCCGAGCAGCGCGTCCTCCTCGGTGCCTTCGGCGAGGCGGCCGAGCAAGCGGTACATGGCCTGCGCGCCGCGCCCGCCGAGGAGGATGAAGCTGATGTCGCCCTCCTTCTCGCGGCCGAGTCGCCGAAGCTCTTCGAGCTGCGCGCGCCCGACCGCTTCCTCCGTCTCCAGAACCTCGTAGGCGTACTCGCGCGCCTCAAGGCCGGCGACCGCCGCCGCCGCCGCGGGGCTCTCCGACGCGCCGCGCCCGAGCCAGACGTTCTGGCCGACCACGCGCCGCTCGATGGGTTCGGTGTTGGGAGCCGTCACTTTAATTCCTCCGACATCATTTCGCAGACTTCTTCGCTTACACTCGCCCGTTCAAAAGACAATCTGACGTCGACGGGCCGCAGCATCCGCCGTAAATGGTCTAACCATTTTCCCGGATGAGAGGCTGTTTTTTACCACACACGGCCGGGCATTGCAAGACATTCGGCGTTAATGCAAGGTTAAATTAGATTTATAATGTCCTTGACGCTTGACAGGCGTATGTCGATGGTGTTACATACCTTGCGTCCGCCCATTAATTGGTCTAACCTTCTATGACGCGGGGCCGCAAACGGACTCCGGTCGGCGGGGTCAGCCTTCCCCCTGAACGTGCAATAAAAGAGGACTCGTGGACCGACAGAACGAGATGACGGAGAAGGCCGAGAGGCTCCTCCGCGCGCTTGAGGCGCAAGGGCTCGGCGGCGTGCTCCTCGGCGCGCAGCACAATTTTTCGTGGCTGACGGCCGGCGCGACGAGCGGCATCGACATGAGCCGCGAGCCCGGCGCGGGTGCCCTGCTCGTCGGCCGCGACGGGCGGCGTTTCGTGCTCGCCAGCCGCATCGAGATGGCGCGCTTGCAGGAGGAGGAGTTGGCGGGCCTCGGCTTCGAGCCGGTGGAGTTCGCCTGGGAGGAAGAGAAAGCCTCGCCCGCCTTCCTCGCCGACCGCGCGCGCTCTCTGCTGGACGAAGGCGCGGCGCTCGGCTCGGATTTGCCGATAGGCGGCGAGGTTCCCGTAGTCGAGGGGCTCGTCGCGGGCTGCCGCTACAGGCTGACCGGAGGCGAGTTGGAGAGGTTCAGGAGGCTCGGCTCGGACGCGGGCCGCGTGCTGGGCGAGGTCGTGAGGGCTTTGAGGCCCGGCCAGACGGAAGTCGAGATAGCGGCGGAAGCAAGCGCGGCGCTCGGGGCCGAGGGGATGCGCGCGGTCGTCTGTCTGGTCGCGGCCGACGAGCGGATAGGCAAGTTCCGCCACCCGGTCCCGACGGCGCTGCCTTGGGAGCGGGTCGTGATGGTGGTCGTCTGCGCGCGGCGCGCGGGGCTCGTCGCCTCTCTGACGCGCATCGTCTGCGCCGGGCGGGTGCCCGAAGAGTTGCGGAGGCGGACGGACGCCTGCGCCCTCGTCAACGCGCGGCTCTACGCGGCGACGCGGCCAGGCGCGACCGGCTCAGAGCTTTACAGGGTGGCGGCCGAAGCGTACGCCGAGGCCGGCTTCCCCGGCGAAGAGCGCCTGCACCATCAGGGCGGCGCCGCCGGCTACAAGACGCGCGACTGGGTGGCCCACCCCGCGAGCGCCGAACGGGTCGAAGAACGGCAGGCGTTCGCCTGGAACCCTTCGGTCACGGGCACGAAGACCGAGGAGACTTGCGTCGCGGCCGGCGGGGGCGTAGAAATCCTGACCACGACCCCCGGCTGGCCCCAAATCCCGATACAACTCGACGGACGGGAGTACCTTTCCCCCGACGTTCTACCGCTCTGAATAAGACGATGAGGGTAAATCATGTCTGAGATAGGCAAGATTGTCGAAGATGTCGCCCGCCCGAAGTCGGAGTCCGGCGTCACCCCGGTCCAGTCGGCCGGCGCCAGCGCGACGGGCGCGGCCATCGCTGCGGCCGAGGGCGTCGGCGGCTCCGTCGGCCGCTACCGCTGGGTCATCTGCACGCTGCTTTTCTTCGCCGCGACCATCAACTACATCGACCGGCAGGTCATAGGCATCCTGAAGCCGACGCTCCAGGCCGAGATTAAGTTCTCGGAGGTCGAGTACAGTTGGATCGTCTTCTACTTCCAGTGCGCCTACGCCATCGGGCTGCTCGGCGTCGGCTGGGTGATGGACAAGATAGGCACGCGGAAAGGTTTCAGCCTCGCCGTCGTCGTCTGGAGTCTGGCGGCGATGGCGCACGCGCTGGCGCGCTCGGTCGCCGGCTTCAGCATCGCGCGCTTCGCGCTGGGCTTGGGCGAGGCCGGCAACTTCCCCGCCTCGATTAAGACCGTCGCCGAGTGGTTCCCGAAGAAGGAGCGTGCGCTCGCCACCGGCATCTTCAACGCGGGCACGAACGTCGGCGCGCTGGCGACGCCGCTCCTCGTCCCCATCATCACGATTGCGTGGGGCTGGCAGTGGGCCTTCATCATCACGGGCGCCGTCGGCTTCGTCTGGGTCATCTTCTGGCTCCTGCTCTACAGGAAGCCCGAAGAGCACCCGCGTTTGTCGAAAGCGGAGCTGGCCTACATCCAGTCCGACCCGCCCGACCCGACGACGAAGACGCCCTGGGCGCGCCTGCTGCCGCACAGACAGACGTGGGCCTTCGCCATCGGCAAGTTCCTGACCGACCCCATCTGGTGGGTCTACCTCTTCTGGCTGCCCGACTTCCTCAACAAGAAGCACGGCCTCAACCTGAAGGATTTCGGCCTCCCGCTGGCGACCATCTACATCATCGCCGACGTGGGCTCAATCGGCGGCGGCTGGCTCTCGTCCACGCTCATCAAGCGCGGCTACAGCGTCAACGCCGGCCGCAAGATAGCGATGCTGGTCTGCGCCCTCGCCGTCGTGCCCATCGTCTTCGCCGCGCAGACGACGAGCCTCTGGACGGCGGTGATTCTCATCGGCATCGCGGCGGCCGCGCACCAGGGATGGTCGGCCAACATCTTCACGCTGACCTCCGACATGTTCCCGCGCAGCGCCGTCGGCTCCGTGGTCGGCATCGGCGGGATGGCGGGCTCCATCGGCGGGATGCTCATCGCCCTCGTCGTCGGCGCGATTCTGGAGCGCACCGGCTCCTACGTCCCCATCTTCATCATCGCCGCCTCGGCTTACCTGTTCGCGCTGCTCGTCATCCACCTCCTCGCGCCGCGGCTGGAGCCGGCGAACCTGGAGGGGGCGCCGGGCCGTGGCTGAAACGATGACCGAACCGCTGCGAGTTAAGCCGAAGGAGGGGTGCCGCTGGGACTGCGTCTCGCTCGGCGAGGTGATGCTGAGGCTCGACCCCGGCGACTTGCGCGTCCACACGGCGCGGCAGTTCTCGGTCTGGGAGGGCGGCGGTGAGTACAACGTCGCGCGCGGCCTGCGCCGCTGCTTCCGCCTTGAGACGGCGGTCGTGACGGCGCTCGCCGACAACCCCGTCGGCCGGCTCGTCGAGGACTTAATCTTTCAGGGCGGGGTGGACCAGTCGCACGTCGTCTGGCGCAAGTACGACGGCGTCGGCCGCGAGGTCCGCAACGGGCTGAACTTCACCGAGCGCGGCTACGGCGTGCGGGCCGCGCTCGGGTGCTCCGACCGCGGGCACACGGCCGTCTCGCAGCTCCGGCCCGGCGACATCGACTGGGAGCAGATTTTCGGCCGCGAGGGCGCGCGCTGGTTCCACACCGGCGGCATCTTCGCGGCCCTCTCCGAGACGACGCCGGCCGTGGCGCGCGAGGCGATGGAGTCGGCGAAGCGCCACGGGACGATTGTTTCTTACGACCTGAACTACCGCGAGTCGCTCTGGAAGGGCGTCGGCGGCAAGGCCCGCGCGCAGGAGGTCAACCGCGAGCTTGCGCCCTTCGTCGACGTGATGATAGGCAACGAGGAGGATTTTACTGCCTGCCTCGGCCTCGAAGTCGAAGGGTTGGACGAGCACCACTCGAAGCTCGACGTTGAAAACTTCCGCCGGATGATTGAGCGCGCCGTCGCAGAGTTCCCCAACTTCAAGGCGGTCGCCACGACGCTCAGGAACGCGAAGACGGCGAGCGTAAACGACTGGGGCGCGGTCTGCTTCTACGGGGGCGAGCTTTACCAGTCGCAGACGCGCGAGAACCTTGAAATCTACGACCGCGTCGGCGGCGGCGACTCCTTCGCCTCCGGCCTCGTCTACGGCTTCCTGACGGGGCGGGGGCCTCAGTGGGCCGTCGAGTGCGGCGCGGCCCACGGCGCGCTCGCCATGACGACCCCCGGCGACACCACCACGGCGACGCTCGGCGAAGTCGAGCGCGTCATGAAGGGCGGCGGCGCCCGCGTCGCGAGATAAAGACAAGCGACGAGTGCGGAGTGCAGAGTGATGAATAGGAGACAGCACGGCTCGTATTCATCACTCTGCACTCTGCACTCTGCACTTCCTTACTGATGTGGCCGTCTCTTTCGACATCGACGAGCTGACCGCCTTGCGCGACGTGGCGCGGCAGTACCCGACCGCGGGGCACGCGCTGGCCGAGGCCGCGGTGCTGCGCGCGGCCCTCTCGCTCCCCAAGGAGACGGTCCACGTCGTCAGCGACGTTCACGGCGAATACAAGAAGCTGCGCCACATCATCAACAACGCTTCGGGCTCCCTCCGTCACGTCGTCTCCGAGGTCTTCGAGGGCCGGCTCGCCGAGGACGAGCGGCGCGAGCTGCTCGCCGTGCTCTACTACCCGCGCGAGGCGATGGAGCACCTGCGGCCCGTCCTCGGCGACGCGGACTCGCGCCGCGGGTGGGTGCGCCGCACGCTCCGGCGGCAGTTCGAGGTGGTGCGGGCGCTGGCGCGCAGCTACCGGCGCGAGCACGTCCGCGCGCTCTTCCCCGCCGAGGCGCTTGAGATTTGCGAGGAGCTGTTCGCCGAGCCGAGCGCCGGCCGCGGCCCCTCTTACGTCGATTCGATTCTCGACGAGCTGGCCGAGCACGGCCGCGACCTGACGGCCGTCCGACTCACTTCGCGGCTCGTCCGCAACCTCCTCGTCTCGGAGCTGGTCGTCGCCGGCGACCTCGGCGACCGCGGCCCGCGCATCGACAAGGTCATCGACTACCTGATGCGCCAGCCCAACGTCTCGTTCGCGTGGGGCAACCACGACGCGCTCTGGATGGGCGCCTGTCTGGGGCAGGAGGCGCTCATCGCCACGGTGCTGCGCGTCTCTCTGCGCTACCGGCGGCTCTACCAGCTCGAAGAGGGCTACGGCATCACGCTCGCGCCGCTGGAGACTCTGGCGCGCTCACGCGCCTACTCGGACGACCCGGCCGAACGCTTCCGGCCGAAGCTGCCGGGCAAGCGCGACCCTCTGCTCATCGCGCGGATGCAGAAGGCCGCGGCCGTCATGCAGTTCAAGCTCGAAGCGCAGACGGCCGCGCGCCACCCCGCGTGGGACATGGGGCGGCGCGACCTCCTGCACCGCATCGACCCGCGCGAGGGCACGGTCGAAATCGACGGCCGGACGTACCCCCTGCGCGACACGCGCTTCCCCACGGTTGACCCCTCGGACCCCTACGCGCTCTCCACGGAAGAGCGCGAGTGCATGGACCGCCTGCGCGAGTCGTTCGTCTCAAGCCAGAGGCTCTGGCAGCACATGTCCTACGTCGCGCGCCACGGCGCGATGTGGCTCCGGCGCGACCACGCCGTCATCTTCCACGGCTGCTTCCCCGTGGACGAGCGCGGCGGGCCGCTCGCGCTTGAGCTGGACGGCGAAACCTCGCGCGGGCGGGCGCTCTTCGACGCCTTCGACTCGCTCGTGCGCCGCGCCTTCCGCCGCGGGGCGGCGAAGGCCGGCCGGGACGCCGACGCCCTCTGGTACCTCTGGTGCGGCCCGCGCTCGCCCCTCTTCGGCAAGGACCGCATGGCGACTTTCGAGACCTACTTCGTCGACGACGGGGCCGCGCACGCCGAGCGGAAGAACCCTTACTTCCGGCTCTCGCACGACGCAGACTTCTGCCGGCGCGTCGCCTCGGAGTTCGGCGTCGGGAGCGACGGGCTCATCGTCAACGGCCACGTCCCCGTCAATGTCGAGAAGGGCGAGGGGCCGGTGCGCGGCGGCGGCGGCGCCGTCACCATCGACGGCGCCTTCTCAGAGTCTTACGGCGACCGCGGCTACACGCTCGTGCTCGGCCCCGAGCGCATCGCCATCGCCGAGCTGCACCACTTCGACTCCATCGGCGAGGCCGTCGCCGGCGGCGCCGACATCGTGCCGAAGGTCTTCACGGTGCGCAGCTACGAGCGCACGCGCGTCGTCGGCGACACGGAGCAGGGCGAGGCCATCCGCCGCCGCATCCGCTCGCTCGAACGCCTGATGCTGGCTTACGAGGAGGGCGCGCTGCTGGAACAGGCGGGCCTGCGTCGGTAAATCTTAATTCGTCTGGAGAGAGGGATGGACAAGCAGCAGGTCTTGCGGCGCGTCGCGGAGGTCGGTGTCGTGCCGGTCGTCCGCGCCGACTCTGCCGAGCAGGCGATGCAGGTGATTGAGGCCATCAAGGCGGGCGGCGTGGACGTGCTCGAAGTGACGATGACCGTGCCGGGCGCGGTCCGCGTCATCGAGCGGCTGGCCGACCGCTACGGCGACCAGATTGTGCTCGGCGCCGGCACCGTGCTCGACCCCGAGACGGCCCGCGCCTGCATCCTCGCGGGCGCGACCTTCGTCGTCAGCCCCGCGCTCAACACGGGGACGGTCGAGATGTGCCGCCGCTACTCGGTGGCGGTGCTGCCCGGCGCTTTGACGCCGACAGAGGTGGTGACGGCGTGGCAGGCCGGCGCCGACGTGGTGAAGGTCTTCCCCTGCGGCGCGCTGGGCGGCGCGAAATACCTGAAGTCCCTGAAGGCGCCGCTGCCGCAGGTCGAGATGATTCCGACGGGCGGCGTCTCGCTGAAGACGGCGGCCGAGTTCATAGAGGCGGGCGCGCTGGCGCTCGGCGTCGGCGCCGACCTCGTCGACACGAAGGCCGTCCGCGAAGGCCGGCCCGAGAAGGTGACGGAGGCGGCCCGCGCCTACGTCGCCGCCGTCGGCGCGGCCCGCGCGTCGCTAAACGCTTAGCGCCCCCGCGCGAGTCCTTAAGAAGCTCGCGCGGGGGCGCTCGGGAAGGTGTCGGGAGTTTTTTTAGTGGGTGCCGTTGCCGTCCGAGCAGACAAGGCCAGCGCCATGCGTCTCGTCCTCTATCTCAGACTCCCAGGCCCTCTGCGCGCGCAGCAGGTGGTCGCACATGGCCCTGCGCGCGGCCTCGGGGTCGCGCTCGCGGATGGCGCGGTAGATGGTCCGGTGCATCTCGGCCGACTCCTTCAGGTCGGTCGCTCGCTTGATGGTCTTGATGCGCGAGTCGTAGAGGATGGTCGCCACCATGTTCATCAGCGAGGTCAGGATGCGGTTGCCGGAGGCGGCGCCGATGGTCTGGTGGAAGCGAACGTCGTGCGCGAGGAACTGCTCGGGGTCGTCGAGCGAGGCGAACATCCCGGCGACCTCCTCGGACATCGTCGCCATCTGGTCGCCGGTCGCGCGCTCGGCCGCGAGGCCCGCCACCGCCATCTCAAGCGACTGCCGCGCCTCGAACATCTCGGCCGAGGTGAAGCCGTGCAGCGAGGCCATCAAACGCAGGGGGCTGCTGTCGAGCGAGGGCGGCCCGTCCGACTTGACGACGAAGGTGCCGGCGCCCTGCCGCGATTGCAGCACGCCGACGGCCGCCAGCGACCTGATGCCGGCGCGCAGGGTCGGGCGGCTGACGCCGAGAAGCTTCGCCAGGTCGCGCTCGGGCGGCAGACGGTCGCCGGGGCGCAGCTCGCCGCGGTGAATCATCTCGCGCAGTTGCGAGACGACGCACTCGGAGGTCGTCCCGGAGTGGTCGGGGTCGACGGTCTTGAAAATTTCGCTGTTGGGACTGGTCATACCATTTACGCCTTTAGTATTATTAATCATCAAAGCCGGTGAGGAGAGAAAACGCAGAAGCTTGACCTTTTCCCTCGGTCGTCTGGAAACAGGGACATAGTACATCTTATTTTTAATGTTGTCGATTAAATTTTCTGTTTTAACAGCCGTTAGGTATGACCATTGCCCGGCCAACCGCCGGCCGGCCCAATTTCATCCTGACCATTCCGAGTTCGCGCCATCAGGGAGGGATACAGTTGTGAGAGCCTTTACGAGACTACTTTTTACCGCCGTCCTGCTGTGGCTGTCCGTGCCGGCGGCGGGCGCGCAGGCGACCGCACAGGCGCCGCTTTCCGAGCAGGTGACGGCCACCGCCATGCAGGCGCTCTGGCGCGACCCGGCGAAGAAGGAGACGGGGCTGCCAGTGAAGTGGACCTACGACCTCGGCGTCGTCCTCAAGGGCGTCGAAGGCGTCTGGTACGCGACCGGCGACGGCCGCTACTTCAAGTTCCTTCAGCAGAGCATCGACCACTTCGTCTCGGACGACGGCACCATCCGCACCTACCGGCCCGACGAGTACAACATCGACCACGTCCTCTTGGGCCGCAACCTCCTGACGCTCTACAAGGTGACGGGCAAGGAGAAGTACAGGAAGGCGGCCGACCTGCTGCGCGAGCAGTTGAGGACGCACCCGCGCACCAGCGAGGGCGGCTTCTGGCACAAGAAGATTTACCCGCACCAGATGTGGCTCGACGGCCTCTACATGGGCGAGCCCTTCTACGCCGAGTACGCCGCCGCCTTCGGCGAGCCGGCGGCCTTCGACGACATCACGAAGCAGTTCGTCCTGATGGAGCGCCACTCGCGCGACGACAGGACGGGGCTGCTCTACCACGGCTGGGACGAGTCGCGCCAGCAGCGCTGGGCCGACAAGCAGACGGGCCGCTCGCCCAACTTCTGGGGCCGCGCGATGGGCTGGTACGCGATGGCCCTCGTCGACACGCTCGAACACTTCCCCGCCGACCACCCCGGCCGTCAGCAGTTGGTGGCGATACTCAACCGCGAGGCCGAGGCGATAAAGAAGTATCAGGACGCGAAGACCGGCCTCTGGTGGCAGGTACTTGATAAGGGCGGCGAGCGCGGCAACTACCTCGAATCCTCCGCCGCGGCGATGTTCGTCTACGCGCTGGCGAAGGGCGTGCGCGAGGGCCACCTGCCGGCCTCTTACATGAAGGTCGCGGAGAAGGGCTACAGGGGGATAGTCGCCCGCTTCATCAAGCCCGTCGCCGGGGGCCGCGCCGACTGGGAAGGGACCGTGAGCGTCGCGGGGCTCGGCGGCAACCCGTACCGCGACGGCAGCTACGAGTACTACCTGAGCGAGAAGGTCATCACCAACGACCCGAAGGGCGTCGGCGCCTTCATCAAGGCGGCCGTCGAGATGGAGTCGGCCGCGGGCCGGCGCGCGGGCGACGCCCGAAGGGTCGTGCTCGACACCTACTTCAACAACGAGTGGAAGAAGGACTCCGCGGGCAGGCTCGTGCCCTGGCACTACCGCTGGGAGGAGAAGGCCAACGGCGGCTTCTCGCTCTGGGGCCACCAGTTCCGACACCTCGGCGCGCGCACCGAGTCGCTCTCGACCGCGCCCACGGCCGCGAGCCTGAAGGCGGCGGACGTTTACATCATCGTTGACCCCGACACGGAGAAGGAGGCGGAGAAGCCGAACCTCGTCGGCCCCGCGCACGTCGCCGCGATTAAGGACTGGGTGAGGGCGGGCGGCGTCCTCGTCCTCATGGGCAACGACGTTGGCAACGCCGAGTTCGACCACTTCAACCTGCTCGCCAGGGAGTTCGGCATCCAGTTCAACAAGGACAGCAAGAACCGCGTCCAGGGCAACCAGTTCGAGCAGGGCCT
>Ga0182001_10000266_pt1 | contig 11476 bp, 1 predicted proteins | sample BulsoiFelSFmetaG_FD_120485 | JGI IMG/M metagenome (GOLD analysis project Ga0182001, IMG submission 120485) | Bulk soil microbial communities from Mexico - San Felipe (SF) metaG | ecosystem: Environmental > Terrestrial > Soil > Agricultural land | place: Mexico: San Luis Potosi | collected... | reverse complement strand
GTGCGCCGCCTCGTCTTCTTCGACACGAGGCAGTTGAGCAGCGACGAGCGCGCAATTCTCGTCGTCGACGTCTCGCCCGGCGCGAGGCTAACCGTCAAGAACGGCTGGAGGAACCTCGACCTCGACAACGCGGAACTGCTGTGTCCACTAGATTCGTCCAATAAAGTCGACTTCGAGTGGAAGATGGAAGTCGAGACGGTCGCCGGCCGGCGGCGGCCGGTACATGACTCGTTTGAGATACGAGACATAGAACTGCTGACCAAACCGCCCGGCGAGCTCGACAGACTCCAGAATCTGATTTCGGACGCCAATCAGGCGAACATCCCTCCGCTCGAACACAACGGCTTCAGGTCTTCGGTGCTGGAAGACGCGACGCGCCTGAGGCTGCCGGAATTTCTGCCGCCTCAGTGCGCCGACGACCCCGTGCGACATAACACGCGGCACAAGACGACCGTCGTCTTCCGCAGGGTTTCCGACTTCGACTTCCACACGCCCCCGACCCCGAGCGAGCTCAAGGTCATCACCTTCGAGTTCGAGACGCAGGACAGGTCGAAGTGCGCCTCGCCCCCATCGCGCGTCGGCCGCGTGCGCACGTTCTGGGGCGACGACGGGTTCGAGTACGCGGACGGCGAGCTTCCGTCCGCCACGCATAAATGGAAGTTCGTCTTCCGGCCTCGCTATAGCGTGAGCGTCTCCGCGCCGGGGCCGGAGTTGGCACGCGGCGCGCGCTGGGTACTCCACGTTCATGGCCTCCCGACGCGCACGGTCGCCGCGTCATGGAACAGGCTCGTCTCTGCCTTTCACCTCTTCCTGCGCGGCACGCAGGGCAAGAAGGATGTCTCCTTTCTCCCTCAGCTCAACGACATCCCGGCAACCCCGCCCGCCGAGCAGGTCGGCTGGTGGACGATGTCTTACGAGCTGATAGACGCGCGCACAGACGACCGCACAATATTCCTTGACGGCGACAGACAGGACGACCCCACGCGCATTGCCATACGCCCGCTCGCGCTACACTTCGGCGAGCGGCTGTCGGCACCGGCGGGCGCCCCACCCGTTCTGAAAGGTGCCGTTCTACCGCAGGTACTGATGATCACGGGCGCGCCCCTCTCGCACGTAAACTTTATTCTGGCCGACGCGAGCGAAGACGCGCGCAAGAAGGACGCCGAGAACGGGGACAGACAGGGCATTTTCCTCAACGTGAATGAGGCGGCCGAGGTCTGCGAGGCCGTGGGGCCGGGCGAGGTCTGTACCCCCGGCGGGCCGGGGGATGCGAAGACCGTGCGCGTCGGCGCGCTCGACCTCGAGTTCGGGCGGAGCCGGGCCACGCAGACGGGCCAGAATCACCTGCGCCTCGCCCCGTCGGGGCAACTCGTCACCGTAGACGTTGACGCGAAATTCTTCATCAAGGGTATCGCGCCGGGCGGGCAGGACTACTCGGCCAGCGAGGAGCTGGTCGCCACGACCGAGGCGCAGGACATCGCGGCGTGCGTCCGCCCGAAGCCGCCCGTGGTCATCTCCCTGAGCGGGGGCGACAGCAACCCGAGGCTGCTCCTGAGAGTCCGCCAGACGTACGGGGTCGACCCCAACCCGCCGCACCAGTTGACCCTCGACATCCTTTCTCAGACGGGAAGGACTTCGGGGGCGAGCGCGAACGTGTGCGCCAGCCCCGACCGCGTCGTGGTCGTCCTCGACCGCAATCCGTTTCTCGTCGCGGAGGTTCGCTACACGGCCTTCGACCGGCTCAGTTCTTTCGCCGGAAACAAGATAGCCACGTGGAGCAGCGGCGGCGCGGTCACGAGGTGGGACTTACTCTTCGAGGAGCAACCCTTCTGCCTCGTCATGCCGCCGCAGGCCGTGGGCGAGGAGATGATCAAGGGCACGAAGCTCGAACAGGATGTGGGCGCTAATGCACTGCCCTTCAACCTCGGCCCGCCAACGGAGATGGTCGTGGACTCGCGGCAGGTGCGCACGAACTTCGCCGAGGCCCCCTGGAACCTGCGCCGCATACTCGGAACGCGCGGAGAGCCGCTCGCGGGGCCGCTCGTCAGGCGGCTCCGCTACGAGTTGCTCTACGGCCTCTCGGGCGACGTCGATAAACCCGGCATACGCCTCGCGGACGTTTTCTCTCAGGCGGGGCGCATCGCCAGCCTCCCGCTGAAGGTCATGGCGTGGGTCGGGACGGACGCGCAGATCAAGGCGTACGACGACAGCCGCAAGGCGTGGGCCGTGGCCTACAGCCGCTACCTCGCGCGCGCGGCCGTGCTGGTCCCGTGGAACTCGATACTGCTCGACCCCGACCGCCCGCCCGTCGTCCTTAGCGAGTCGCGCTCCATGCGCCTGCGGCTGCCGCCCCTCTCGAACATGAAGAGCCCCGTCGACACGGACGCCGCCGACGGCACGCTGCGCGGCGGCGCGACGTGGGGTTTCGAGAGCAAGAACATTTATCAGGCCGTCATCGACAACCAGCCTTCCAGCTCCGCGCGGCTCGAAAACTTCTCCTTCTCGGCCCTCGGCGGCTGGGGCAAGCAGCACGCCAACTTTCAGAACGACCTCACGCGCATCTCCGCGGACGTGTCGATGGGGCGCGCCTTCCACTATCAGGTCGAGCGGCTCGGGCGAATCGCGTGCTTTTGGCCCCTCGCGAAGCACGTCGTCGTCTACGAGCGCAGCGTCGTGCCCTCGCGCCAATTCAACGACCCGGCGCAGCCCCTCTCTGGCTGGCCCGTGCTGCGCAAGGTGAAGGAGTACGTCGAACTGCTCGACGAGAAGCACGCCTTCCCCGACGACCCGCAGGCGAAGGCGACCGACGCGACCAGGCGCGCGTCCGGCTTCGTCACCAACTGCACCTTCCAGCCCGGCGACCGTTTCAACGTCCACGGCTCGTGGGGCAGCGACGTGGGAAACTTCGGGTGGAAGATTCCCATCTGGCGGCCGGGCCAGCAGCCCGCAGACCTCTACCCGAAGCCCGACATCTCGCTCGGCCTCGCCACCAACCTGAAGGGCGAGCAGAACGACCAGCAGTGCGACGTTGACAACCCTGACAACTTCTACTTCTTCACCCTCACGCGCGACCCGCGGACGGGCGCGGAACCCGACCGCGACCCGCGCAAGTGGCCGTCCATTCTCGACGTGGACTACGTCAACGCCCCGCGCCCGCGGCGCGAGGAGGCGCTGCAAGACCTCGGCGAGGCGGCCCACGCCGACTTCAACGACGGCGACCCGCGCGCCTCGACGCCGGCCGACTCGCCCGTCCCGCCACTCTACGGCCCATGCACCTTCCGCCTCAAGCCCTCGGCCGTCCCCGCCGATGTCGTCGCCGAGAGGACTGAGAAGGCGCTGGCTGCCGTCATCCAGACCGTGACGCTCGTGCGCTCCGTGGAAGCTAACGCCGCGAACGCGCCGCAGTGGCCGGATGACTTGAAAGTGGTCAGGAGGCTTGAGGTTGGCGTCACGCAGCTCTTCAACCGGCTGCTGAAAGACCTCCCGATGGACGCGGTTCCCACGCCCGCGCACGTCGCGCAACTTGCCGACAGAGTCAGGAGCGACTTCGCAGACCTTCAGACAAAGCTCACCAACGCTAGGACCAACGTCAACAATCTGAAGGCGAACCTCACGGCTAGAATCCGTCAGGCCGAAGACGCGATTCGCGACAGGCTGCGCGAGCAGTTCGCGGGGGACGGCTCCCCCAACGGACTCGGCAGGCGCTTCCGCGACGCGCTCGGCGAGTTGAGGACGAGGGTCGAGCAGTTCCCCGACGCCCCCTTCGACGTCGAGAAGGCGAAACGGCTGCTGGTAGAGCATCAGCACCAGATAGAGGAGCTGTTCCTGCTCGTCACCTCGCTGCCGGGCGTGGTGACTGAGCTGCTCGCGCGCTACGTTGACCTCGTCGTCGAACTCGCGTCGAGGGTGGAGGAAGGGCTCAAGCGCGCCGACGACGCGCTCGCCGCAGGCCCCGTCCTCATTCAGCAAGAACTCGACGCCGGGCTGCGGGAGGTACAGCGGAAACTCGACGCCGGGCAGATCACGTTGCAGCAGGCCGACGCCGAGCGCAGGGAACTCCAGGAGCGCGCGCGGGCCGCCGTCGAGGCGCTCGTCCCACAGGCGCGGAAGGAGATGACCGCGCTCATACAGAGGGCGCGCGAGACCGTTGACGCCTTCAACACCATCGGGTTGACGCGCCCCCTCCCCTTCCTCCCCGACCCGACGCCCGCCGTGCGCGCGAAGCTCGCGCCCTACTTCGACCCGGAGCGTCTGAAAACGGCCGCCGATCGCCTGCTCGAAGACATGCGCGTCGCGCCCAACGTCGCCGCGGCGCGCGCGGCCATCGCGACGTTCCGCGCATCGCCCTTCTTCACGACCCTCCAGAACAGGGACGCCCTGCGCGACTTCATCCGCGAAGCCTTCGGTCAGACGGTAGACTTCTCAAGTCGCGACGCCGCCAAACAAATCCTCAAGGCCGTCCACTTCGCGCAGTTCTGGCGCGACGATGAGACGGACGGGCTGCTCAACAAGTGGCGGCTCACTGTGATGAACGCGGCGGCCACCGTCCAGACGAGCAAGGCACAGCTCCTCGCGGCGCAACGGCGCCTGAACGACTGGCTGACCGACCCGAGCGTAGCTGGCGGGCTCCAGACGCAGTTGGACACGCTGGTGGCGGAGATAAACAGCCGCATCGCCGCGGCGGCCGCGAAGATTCTTGAGAGCCTGGACGCGACCATCGCGGGTCTGGACTGGGCTTCGGTTCAGAGGGAGTTGAACAACATTCTGGGGCAGCCCGCGGCCGAGATTGAAAGTAAGTTGAAGGAGCTGCGCGACCGGCTGACCGAGCGGGGCCGCAGGTACTTCGAGCAGGCGGCGAGCCTCAAGCCCGACCTCCCCGCCTTCCAGGTCGCGGACCAGACGCTCCGGCTCATACGCGCCTTCGGCGACCCGCCCCGCGTGCCGAAGCTCGACTTCGACCGCCCGCAGGTGGCCTACTTCTTCAAGGAGGCGCTGCCCGAGGTGGACCTCACGCCGGTCGCGGCCCTCGCCACGCAGGCCGCCTCGCTCGGCGAGAAGCTCAAGCCCCTCGGCGTCAGGCTCCCGACGCGGCAGGCGGTCGAACAGTTCATCCCCGTCGACCTCTCGAAGTTCGACCTCTCGCGCGTCTTCCCAAGCTTCGCGGGGCTCGACCTGCGCAACCTCTTCTCGGGCATCAAGCTCGACAACGTAGGCTCGGACAACGTCAAAATCACGCACGGGCTTGACGAGCAGACGCGCCGCGCCTTCGTGCGCGCCGACGTCAACTTCCGACTCGAAAAGGAGGCGACGCTCTTCACGCTCGGGCCGCTCACTCTCCGCCTCGCCTCGGCCGACTTTCAGGCAACCTCCATCATCGAGGGCGGGCCGGGCAGCGAGGTGCGCCGCAAGGTCTTCGGGCGGATAAAGGGGGCTTGGGAGCTCGTGCTGAGCGGCATCGTGCTGCTCAGGTTCAAGGACACGGAGCTGCGGTTCGACGACGCGAGCGGCGTCAAATTCTCCATCAGCCCGCGCAGCATCGAGCTGCCGCAAATCCTCTCCTTCCTCTCTGACCTCGTCAACATCGCGGGCGGCGACGGCGCGAGCGGGCTCACCATAGGGCTCCTGCCCAACGGCGTGCAGTCCGTGCTGAGCCTGCCGCTGCCCGACGTGCAGGCCGGCGCATTCGGCATCTCGAACCTGCGGCTCTCGGCGATACTCGCGCTACAGTTCGACGACGAGTTCACCATCAGCCTCGGCTTCGGCCTCGGGCGGCGCGACGCGCCCTTCTCGCTGACCATCTTCATCCTGGGCGGCGGCGGCTCGTTCGAGGTCAGGGCCACCTACTTCACGCGCACGCGCAGGCTGACGTGCGGCGTGGCCCTCGTCGTCACCGTGTCCGCCAGCCTCGCCATCGCGCTCGGCCCCATCAAGGGCGGCGTCTACGTCTACTTCGGCATCACGGCCACCTACCGCAACGGCTCGGGGCTTGCCATCGGCGTGCTGCTGCTGATGCGCGGCGAGGTGTCGGTCTTAGGCATCGTTTCGGCCAGCATCAGCCTGCTGCTTGAAGCGAGCTATAACACGCAGACGAAGGCGATAACCGGCGTCGGCCGCCTGAGCATCAAGATAAAAATCTGTTGGTGCTTCACGCTCGAAGTCGAGCACGAGCTGACCTACACGCTCGGCAAGTCAGGCGACAGGGCGCGACTCGACCAGCCCGAGCCCGCGCCGCGCGGGGGTGCGCACTTCGTCAATGCCTCGTGGGACGGGCGGAGACTCGCGGCGGGCGGCGACGGTGACCCCGCCTCCGCGGTGGACATCTTCGACACCATCGCCCACAACTACATCAGTCTGCTCGTCTGACGGCGGGGAGGGTTAGACACGCATGGCCGGAAAACTCGTACTCCTGTGTAGCGTCCAGAGGGTGCCGACGCTCGACCTCGCATCGCCCGCCCCGCGCAAGCTCGGCTTCGCGCTCAACCTGACCGTCGGCTGGGACGGCGACGACCCTTCGACCGACGACAGCACCTTCATGCCGTGGGTGTGGCCGCAACTTCTCAAGGTCAGGTACTTCTGGCGAAGGGCCAACGGCACGCCCTTGATGGCCCCGAGTGACGCCGACATTCGCCCGAAGCTGGACGTGCCGTCGCCGTCGGCGCCGCCCTTCTCGCTGTTCACCGAGCAACTGAGGAGGAAGTTCGACGACGCGAAGGCCCAGCGCACCAACCTGATTCTGAAGAGGCCGGCGGCGGGAAACGAGCGCGCCGCGCTACAGTATCGGCTCGACGAACGCCCAGCCAACCGCCCCTGGCACGCGACGCTCAACCACGTCTCGACCTACCCCTTCCCCTTCCCGCAGGGCTGCAACGTCTCGCACTTCTTCCGCGTCGATGAAGTGGCGGGCGCGGACTCGCTCGTCGCGGCCCCCGTCTTAATCACCGCGGCGGGCGGGAGGTTCCCGCAGGCCAACTATTCGCCCGCCGACCCCGCCACGGCCGGTGCTGACCCGACGACGCCCTTCGCCAACGGCGCCGTCGAGTGGGCGTACGCGCCCGCCGCGCCCGTCGCTGTGGTGGCCCGCCTTCAGCCCGCACCCGCCGACGCGCACCCAAGCGACGATTTCATAAACTTCCGGAGCCTCTGGATAACGCCGCCCGTCGGCGTCACCAATAACTTCACCGCCGACTGGCAGGCGGACTTAGAGCGGCGCATGGCCGACGCCTTCCAGTTCGCGCAGTTCACGCTCGACTTCATGCGCGACGACGACCCGGCCGCGCGCGTCGGCGCGGTGCTAGACGCCGGCACAAACCTTCAGAAGTGCGTCAGCATCGCGCTCGCCACGCTGCGCGACGTGGTGGGGCTGGGCGCCGTCGCGGGGCCGGACGGCGTGCGTATCGCGAAGCGCCTCTTCCAACTCTTCCCGGACATCGTGCAGCCGGCGCTGCTCGACACGCTCGACCAGATGGTCCCTGGCTCCGGCAAACCGCAATGGGATTTATTCGAGCAGCCCCTCTTCCCGCTGCTCGCCGACTGGCGCGCCTTCCTGCGAGCCTTCCTCGCAGCCGAGGTGCCCGACGCCGCGCCGCTCCTCATCCTCCGCGACCCGCCGCAGACCGCACAGGACGACGCTCAGAACGCGTCGGCGCAGCAGGCGATTGCCGAGCTTGACTGGCTGATGGGGACGCTGCTCGACGTAAGGCGTGACGAGCGACAGCAGCCGTCGGGGGCACCGCGACAGGCCGTCCTCTGGCGACTCTTCGTCGCGCAGTGGAAGAAGGCGCTCGACGCCTCCGGGCTTGGCGACCCGCTGAAGAGAGCACTCGTCGCCGCGCTCGACGCGATGCTCGCGCGGCCCGAGCGTGTCACCGGCATAGACCTGCGCCAGCAGTTGCTTCTCAGCAACCTCGGCAGGTTCTGGGGCGCCTTCGTCTCGCAGACCCCCGCGGCGGGCGACCCGCTCGGCCACAAGCTGCTCGCAGACTGCTTCCCGGCCTTCCTTCGTTACTACGCGCAGCAGCGCGTCGGGCTCGACCTCCCCGCGCCGCCGCCCGAGTGCACGCTGCCCGCCTCGCCCCCGCTGTTCCGCCCACCCGTGCCCGACGCGGACAAGCCGGTCTGCCCTGCGGCCGCCCCGCCCAACGACCCGACGTGCGCGCTCGCCGTCGCGCTCCGCGCCAAGTTCGATGTGTGGGTCGCCGCCTTCCGCGACGCGCTGACGCCGACCGCGCCGCCGAAGCCCACGGACACGCCCCACGCCATCACCGTGCAGGCCGCGCGCCTACAGGCAGACCCACAGGCGCACGACCCGCTCGAACTCATCAGCGGCATCGGCGTACTGATGCGCGAGCGGGGCACGACGCGCTGGCTCCCGCTCAACATGGCCTCGCCCACGACGCAGGCCGACAAGATCGAACTCCTGCCGGGCCGCGACGTGCTGGTGCCTTACAGGCTCCACTACCGCGGCGACCTTCGGCAGGTCAGCGTCAGCTACAACAACCACCCGCTCTGCGCCGAGAGCCCGCTCTCGGACTTGCGCATGACGGGCACGACGCTTGAGCAGCCCCGCGGCCCCGCAGACGGACTAATCCGTTACGCCTACTCGCCGAACGCGCGGATGCCCGGACTCAAGTTCGGTTCGAGCTACGACTTCGCACTCTTCGCGATACTCAACTCTGGCGCCCTGCCGAGGGAGTTGTCAGACCCGGACGGCGACTCGCCCTGCTCGCTGAAAGCCACCTTCGACGACCCGCCCGACGACGCCATCATCAGGGCAGTCCCCTACCCTCGCCTCGTGCGCATCGGCGCGTTGCGCGCGTTCAACTGCGAACTGCGGCCGAAGGGCGACGGCACCTTCCTGTGCGACGACACGCCGTTGCAGGGTCTGCCGCGCTACCGCCCGCTTGAGTTGGCGCCGCTCCCCGAACAGGTATTCCCGCGCGCGCGCGACCTCGCCGTGTTCGACGCGGGCGGCACGGCCGACACCGCCTCGAAGCCTTCCGTCATACTGCTCACGCCAGCGGACTGGCCCGTGCCCGACGTGCCCGCGCCGGAGCGCTTCGGGTTCAAGTTGAGGCTGCCCGCCACGAGTTGGGAGTGCTGGAACGTTTGGCAGTCCAGTGTCTCCTCGGTGACGGCCGCCGTCCGCGAAGAGGTTCTGGCCGACTACGGGCGCAAGACGCGCATCAACAGCCTGCTCTCTGAAACGGAGCGGAACATCGGACTCGAAAAGGAGGTGCTGCCCGACGACCCCGTGGTCGAGCAGAAAATCTTCTTCATACTTGAGAGGGAGCAGAACGGCGCGCTCGTAGTCGTGGGCTCGGAATCCGTCCCCGTCATGACCGGGGCGGGCGCGACCGGGTTGGAGAAGTTCCAGTCCCTGGCCGTGCCCGTCATCTGCGAGCACGTGGCGGCGACGGCCGCCGACGGCTTGGCACCTCTGAGCGAGGCCGGCCAGCCGACGAGGCTCTCCGTGAAGGTGAAGGGGGGCGAGGTCTACCGGCTGACCGCGTGCGCCTGCCTGACTGCGGATAACCACGCGAGGAAGTTCGGTGCCGGCGTCGTGGCGACCTTCAACCCTCCCCCGGGCGTGAACACAGGTGGGCTGCTGCTCGTCTCGCCGTCGCACTTCGCCATCGAGGCCGCGACCGCGACGCTGCCGAAGGAGGATGAGGTCTACGGCGCCACGACGACGAAATTCTTCTCGGACAGGGGCGCGTGGAAGCTGCGCGTATCGGTCACGGGCAAAGACGCCGCCACGGGCAACCCCGTCGCGGAATTCCGCCACGTCCACCGCGCGGAAATCGACCGGCAGGTCTGGCGCTGGCTCGGGCGGCCGACCTTAGAGCATCCCGACCTTGAGCGCGACTACGACGCGACGCCCGCGTCGCTACAAGACCGGCGGCTGCGCACGCTACGCTGGGAGGCCGTCGAGTTCGGCGAGCGCGAGAACAGCGACCACATCACGCACGACATGCAGGTGGAGAAGGACTCGGCCGGGGCGCGCAGCTTCTCCTTCGAGGAGTTGATTGGCAAGGAGGAGGACGAGGCGGCCGCGCGCGAGAAGAGTCTCGACTTGCGCGGCCTGCACTTCCGCTACGCGACGAGACTCTTCAGTCGCTACGAGGGCATCCTGCCCGCTGGCGCCGCGTCGGCCGCCGAGGGCGCGCAGCAACTGCCGAACGACACGGGACGCCCGACGGTCAGGAACGTCTGGCACAGCCAGTTCGCGCCGTGCCGCAGGAAGCCTCCCGTCGTAGCGCCGAAGGTCAGGTTCGTCCTGCCCCTGACGGAGAGCTTCGGGCGCGAAGCGTCGGGCAGCCCCGGCGTCCTCGTCGTGCTGGACGAGCGCTGGCACGAGGTCGGCGGCATCGGCGAAAGCATGGAGGCCGAGGTCGTACTGACCCCCGACCCCGGCGAGCCACCCGCCGACCCAAAGAAGTTCTACTTCGAGCTCGGCCCCGACCCGATAGTGACGAGGCGCGGGCTGCTCGACAGCGTCAACGCCGACCGCCCGGCCGAATTGGGGCGCGTGCGCTTCTCCGGGCCGGTGGGCCCGGTCGGCCACTTCTTCGACCTCGAAAACAACAACGCGCTCTTCGCCAACTCCTCCTTCCTGCTCCCCGCGCCCGCGGTCGACCCGAGCGCGGGCGACGTGCGCAGGCTCGGGTGGTACTTCGCGCGGGTGCGCCTGCGCAGAACCATCAGGACGCGCCTCCCGGACGCGGGCCCGGCCGCGCGCGCCGAGTACTTCCCCGGCGCGGCGTGGAAGCGCGCCACGCTCGTTAGCGACTACACCGAGCCCTTCTGGGTTCAGTTCCTCCCCGAGTTCTCCATCTACGACGGGTTCGAGCAGGACATCTCAACGCTCCGCCCGTCGGTCTCAATCCCGACGGAGTTGGAGATCACGGCCCGCGGGGCGAGACCGACGTTGCAACTGCTTGACCCGAAGGGCGCCCCGGTCAAGCTCGACGCGTACAGCAGCGACTCGAACGTCTTCTCGCTCTACGCTGTCCTCACCACGCGCGTCTTCGATTTGACGGGGCGCACCGATCAGGAGGCTTTCGTCGGGCTCTTCAAGCGTAACGCCGCCGGGGGGTGGGACGCGGAAGACGCTCTGAAAATGACGGCGTGGGCCACGACCGCGCCCGCCGGCAGGCCACAGCAGTTCGTCGTCCGCGTCATAGAGGTGCAGGAACCGAAGCCCTTCGCCACCAGCGCGGCGTGCGCGCCGGGCGCGACCCTCTGGGACAAACTCTTCGGCAAGTCCGACGACACCCAACGCGACTGCGACACGAAGGCACGCATCGTACGCATTTCGAGGCCCATCGAGAGCACGCCCAGCGGCGTGATTTGCGGCGGGTAAAGGAGGGGCGTCCAGATGATTAACAGGAGGCAATTCCTCGTGCGTTCTCTCAGCACGGGGGCCGCCGTCGCGCTCGCGGGCGCGCCCGACTTCTGGGGCGCCGCGGCCGGCGCG
>Ga0182001_10000265_pt1 | contig 11487 bp, 10 predicted proteins | sample BulsoiFelSFmetaG_FD_120485 | JGI IMG/M metagenome (GOLD analysis project Ga0182001, IMG submission 120485) | Bulk soil microbial communities from Mexico - San Felipe (SF) metaG | ecosystem: Environmental > Terrestrial > Soil > Agricultural land | place: Mexico: San Luis Potosi | collected... | reverse complement strand
AATACTTATCAAGCCCCGCGATCATGCAGAGCTGTTTGAAGAGTTGCGGAGATTGCGGCAACGCGAAGAACTTACCCGGCTGGATACGCGAAGGCACGATGTAATCGCGCGCTCCTTCGGGCGTGGATTTAATCAGGATGGGCGTCTCGATCTCCGTGAACGATTGCTCATTCATGTAACTGCGAATCTCCGAGACGACACGGTGGCGCAGGCGTATGTTGGCCTGAAGCTGCGGGCGGCGCAGGTCCAGATAACGATACTTCAAGCGCACGTCCTCGCTCGCCAGAGCATCCGACGAGGTCGGCTCGATCTGAAAAGGCGGCGTGCGGGCGTCGTTCAAGATGAGAATCTCTCGCGCGCTCACTTCAATTTCACCCGTCGCAATCTTCGGGTTGCGCTGTCCTTCTGCGCGAAGCACGACTTCGCCCGTCACGGCGATGACATATTCGCCGCGTACGTCTTTAGCTTTCGCGTGCGCGTCGGGCGCAGTCTCTTCATTGAAGACCACTTGCGTCAGCCCATCACGGTCGCGCAGGTCAACGAAAGTGAGTGGGCCAAAGTCTCTACGGCGCGAGACCCAGCCCATCAAGGTCACAGTCTTTCCGACATCTTCCTGGCGCAGCGCGCCGCATGAATGTGTGCGTTCCAGATTTCCTAAATGGTCAAGCATAAATATCTTTTCTTTACCACAGAGGACACAGAGGAACACGGAGGAATAAAATGAGATTTGAAATAGCAGATTTGAGATTTCAAATTGAATTTGCTTCCTCTGTGTCCTCTGTGCCCTCTGTGGTTAATTCTCTTCCTTCACTTCACTCTCTTGAATAAAATCCTGCACCGCGTCGAAGCGATTCCCTTTTGGTCCTGCGTCTTTCGTCTTCTCCGCTAAGTAAGCGGCGAACTCTGCGGACTTGTTGCGCGGGATGCTGAGCGTCTTCCAGTCCGCCGATTTGAAATGTTTGGCGAGGAAGACGATTTGGCCGACGTGATAAGCGTAATGCGTCAACTGGCGATTGATGGCCTCGACGATTGAATGCTCTTCGCCGCGTATGGAAACCTTCTTCTCGAAATCTGCGGGCTGCAAAGGCTCAAGCGCATTGAAGACCAAAGCCCAGCCGCGCTCCCACTCTTTTAATAAATCTTCCCTGGTCGTCTCGGGTGTGATGACGAACTCCATGTCGCGTTGGCGGTCTGGCTTTTCGCCATCCGTCGTCAGAAAATCGGTCCAGCGCGAACGCATGTTGCCAGTCATGTGCTTGATGATGACGGCGATACTGTTCGACTCTTCATCGAGCGCGTTGAAGAACTCTTCATCGCTCACTTGATCGAAAGCCTTCTCGCCCATCTTCTTGTAAGCGCGGAAGGTCACGAGAGAATCGTCCAGATAATGTTTGATGAATGAGTCGCTCATAATCATTTTGTAGGGGCAGGGACAAGCCTCTGCCCGCTCGTTTGATGAAAGGCAACGGGCAGGGACAAGCCCTGCCCCTACAGATTTTCTTCAATGGTCGCGGCCAACTGGTCACGCGCGACCGTTTTCTGCTCGCCCGTTGTCATATCTTTGAGCGCAATAAGTCCTTGCTTACGCTCGTCTTCGCCGAGCACGGCCACAAACTGGATGCCGCGCGACGAAGCATACTTGAACTGCTTGCCGAGTTTGTCAGCTTCCGTGTACAAGTCAACTCTCAGACCGGCGTCTCTCAACTCTGTCGCCAGCGCGATTGAATCGTTGATTGATTCCTCGTTCCAGATTGTGACCATCACGTCTGCGGGAGTTGCCGCTAAAGTTTCCGGGAACATCTCGCGCTCACTCATCACGACGATGATGCGCTCCAGGCCCAGCGAGAAGCCGCACGCCGGAACGTTTTGACCGGAGAACATTCCGACGAGATTGTCGTAACGCCCCCCGCCGCCGAGGCTGCCCGCAAGGTCAGGAACATTAATTTCCATGATCGCGCCCGTGTAGTAAGAAAGCCCGCGCGCCAGGCTCGGGTCAATTCTGATGCGAGTGTTCACGCCGCTCGCTTCCGCGAAAGTTATGATTGAGCGCAGTTCATCAATGCCGTGCGCGCCCAGTTCGTGATCGCCGACGAACTCGACCAGGCGACCGAGCGTGGCCTGATTCAAGGCGACCGATTCCGGCTCTCTCTTTTCATCCAAAGGAGCAAGCTGCACCGCATGTTCGAGTTCGACAAGCCCGGCGAAAAAGTTGAGCAACTTATCGCCAGCCTCTACCTTGATGCCGCGCTCCATCAACTCCTTCTCAACACCTTCGCGCCCGATCTTGTCCAACTTATCGAGCGCCACGAGCGCGTCAGCGTGTCTTTCAGCCGCAACGCCAGCAGCGTCGAGCACGCCCGTTAAAACTTGACGATGATTCAAGCGAATCGTGAAGTTATTAAAACCCAGCTTCAAGAGAGCCTCGCTCGCAGCCGCGCAGAGTTCGGCTTCGACAATAACGGAGCGTGACCCCAATGCATCAACATCGCATTGATAGAACTCTCTGAATCTTCCTCGCGCCGGGCGGTCTGCGCGCCAGACGGGTTGAATCTGGTAACGCTTGAAAAATTTTGGAAGCTTCTCTTTATATTCAGCGACGACGCGCGCGAGCGGCACAGTCAAATCGTATCGCAATGCCAGATCAGCTTCGCCAGTCTTCTCATGCTCTCCGCGCTTCAGTATTTTGAAGATGAGCTGGTTGCCCTCTTCGCCGTACTTGCCCATCAGCGTTTCGATATTTTCGACCGCAGGAGTTTCGAGCGGCTCGAACCCGTAACGCTCATAGACCTCCTTGATGACGCCTATGACGTACTCGCGCCGACGGACATCCGCCGGAAGAAAATCGCGCATCCCGCGTGCTGGCTGTGTTCTTGCTCCCATGATTACTTAAAGATCGAGAAGCCTGCGTAAACTAGAAATTGGTTCATCCCGCGATTCGCGCCCTGCCGGTCGCCGTTCGAGATGTGATGAAAGCGGACGCCTAAAGTCACGGCTCTTCTTTCCGAAGTGAAAATGCGCAGACCGCCTCCGGCCTCGCCGACGAACGCAAACTTTCCTGCATCCGGCAACGGCACAGATTTATTGAAGACGAGCAAACCGCCGTTGATGTGCATGAAAGGCTTGATGTGCGAGCGGTTTGCAAAATCGAGTTGCAAGCCCAGAGGCGTCACGCCCGCGCCGTATGCTGTCTCGCGCCTGAAGGTCGTCACTCCCCCGACCGTTGTGCTCTGAGTAATGTCGCCAGTCGCCACCGCGACCGGGATGGCATCGAGCGTGTACTGCAAGGCCACATGCTTGTTGGCCGCGAGCGTTCGCCCGTAGCGAAAGGCCGCGATGAAAAACCTGCGGTCGCGCGCTTCGTCTTCGTGAAGCCCGCCGAAGATGGTCGTCGCTTTGAACCCGATGCCGCCCCAGAAGCCAAACTCGTTGTCGCCTTTCTTCAAAGAGTAGGATGGGAGATTCTGAATCTGCCCTCCGCCTGGTCCAGATGTCGAAGCAGTGTCTAACGTAGAATTCTCAACAGCCGCGCTCGTCTCCGTGACCTGCGCGTGAGTTACTACGGCGCTCGCAACTATCATGAAGAGCAGCATGATTAAAATTCCGAAAGGCTTAAGCATCCCTTATTCTCCTTCAATCCCTTTTGAAAAATTCTCTTCCTCTTTGTACATCTCAATGTAGCGAACATAGTTTTGCCAGAAGACATCAAGCCCCGCGACCTCTTCATCAGTCAAAGGTCTTTTGACTCTCGCGGGCGTGCCCATCACAAGCGAGCGCGGCGGAATCTGTGTGCCGGGCGCAAGGAGCGAGCCTGCGGCGACCAGAGATTGCGCCCCAACGCGCACGCCGTCCATCACGATTGCGCCGATGCCTATCAAGCAACCGCGCTCGATGTAGCAGCCGTGCAGCGTCACGTTATGCCCGACCGTCACTTCATCTTCGAGGATGGTCTCGTGCGTGCCGTTCGAGACGTGTATGACCGTGCCGTCTTGAATATTCGTGCGATTGCCGATACGTATGAAATGCACATCGCCGCGCACCACTGCATTGAACCAGACGCTGGAGTGTTCGCCGATCTGAACATCGCCGATTACTTGCGCGCTCTCTTCTATATAAGCTGTCGGATGAATCTGCGGGCGCGTGCCGCGAAACGGTCTCATCATAATGGGTACTTGATACTGCGCATCCATGCTCCTCAAACGAAGCGAAAACGGTAACATGAGCCATGTTGACTGAGCAAGGAAGCTGGCTTTGAATGTTGGCGAGAGTTTTCTCTGCATTCGATTAAAAGCTCTCCGAGTCCTGCCTTAATGCTACAATGAGGACCAAGCTGACAAAGCGATGTCCATTACTTCATTAAGAAAGAGCAGAGGTTGAACTTGAATTGAGAAGGAGAATGAATCCAGTGTCAATCAAAGGTAGAATAGCAGTTGCCGTCATCTTACTTTCGGCTATCTTCATGTCGGGCTGCAACAAATCTTCTAACGAAGCAAGCTCTAACTCCAATCAACCGGCCAACATGAATTCGGGCACGACGACGAAAACGACTTCGACGCCTACGGAGCCGAACGCGGACGGGACGATTCCTTCGGGCACGGGCACGGAGAAGGAGAAGCCCGCGCCGGGCAAGGGCAACGTGCAGGGCAAGGTCTTCTATAACGGGCAGCCGGTCGAAGGCATAGAGGTCAAGTTGTGCGAATCCTTTAACCAATTCATGAACGGTTGCGGCGGCGAATCCTACGTCGCGAAGACGGATAAGGATGGCGAGTATCTCATCAAAGACGTGACGCCGAAAGTTTACGAAGCGTTGACCGCGAAGGTCTTCAACACGAACTACTACGTCTTCGCCACTTCGGGCATCATCTCTGCGGCCAAGTACAAGATCGAAGACGGGAAGACCTTTTTCGCGCCCGACACGAATCTCTTCAAGATGGATTTGAAATTGCAGAATCCGAAAGCTGGCGCGAAGATTAGCGGCAGCGGCATCGAAGTGAAGTGGGATGCATACCCGGACGCATCCTATTACAAATTCACCATCCAAGCTGATAGTTCTTCGGGTGCGGAGACAAACTATGACTATATCAACAAGCGCGTCGAAGGCACTTCCTACACTCTGGACAAGCCGCTCGCTCCAGGCGAATACAGTTGCAAGGTCGAAGCCTACAACAGCAACGACATCAAGCTCTCGGAAAGCGCGGACGACATCAAGTTCACTGTGACGGGCGGAGCGGCAAAGTAAACGACTTTCCAATGCCTTGACCAACTCTGCTGCCATTTGTACAGTATCCCTGTACAGATGGCAGCAGAGGTAATGAGAAGTGGCTATCCAGACAACTTACACGAAAGCGCGCGCGAATTTAGCAAAGCTCTGCGATGCTGTGGCGAAGAATCAAGAGGTTGTCATCATCAATCGTCGTGGCTCACAAGACGTGGCGCTGGTCTCTGCCGAAGAGTTGGCGAGTTTGATGGAGACGGCTCATCTACTCAGGTCGCCTAAGAATGCCGAGCGACTGCTGAGAGCCTTGAACCGGGCGCGGGCTAAAAAGCCGAAACCAAAGACTATTGTCTCTTTGCGTAAGGAGCTTGGTCTTGGCGAAAAAACGTAAAGCCCTAACTCCAGAGAAGAAAGAGTGCGTTGCCGCCTTTCATCAGGAGTTCATAGAAGACCTGCGGTATTGGGTTGAGACAGATCGCAGGGTTGCGCTCAGAGCCTTTGACTTGATCGAAGCGGTGCGGCGCGACCCATTCACTGGCATCGGGAAACCAGAACCGCTCAAGTATCTGCTAGCGGGCGCGTGGTCGCGCCGCTTAACACAGGAACATCGGATCGTGTATCTAGTGAGCGCAGAAAGGATTGATTTTCTGCAAGCTCGCTATCACTATTGAGCGTCGAACGAAGGTGGACTTTCAATCCAATTTCAGAGGAAGTTTTCTTCCTCTTGTTGACACTCGATTTGCGCTAATGAGAGAGTGCGCTCTTGATGCAGGGCATAACGAAACATAGATTAGAGAGGTTCGCAGCATCGTGTTTGCTGCTCGCGCTGTTCTCTTTAATACAGGGCTGCGGCGGCTCGCTCTATAAAGTTAAGCCGCGTGTTGATGCACCGATTACGGGAAGCAGAGAGGCGAGCGCGGGAGGCTTTACGGTTCGCGCCGTGCCGCTTTTGACGGATGAAGAGAGCCAGGAATTGTTCGAAGCGAACCTGCTGCTCGCGGGCTTGCTGCCTGTGCGCGTCGAGATGAGCAACGAGACGGGCGCACAAGTTGAGTTCAAGCGCGTGCGCTTTACCTTGCACGATGCGGCAGGACGCATCTGGAAGATGCGCACCTCGAAGCAGGCGGTCTCGCGCATTCTCAGCTCTGATGAGGTCTATCTTTACAACCCGAACTCGCGCAAGAAATTTGAACAGGAGATGGGCGCGCACGTTTTCGATTTGACGACGCCGCTCGAAGCCGGACAGAGACGGCAGGGACTAATCTTTTTTCAGACGCCGAAGAAGGAGCAGGTCGAAAGCCCGCGCAGCCTCGTGCTAACAATCGAAGGTCTGCCGCAGCCCGTCGCTGTGACTCTTAACTAGGCTTTGTTGAGATTAGTAAATTGCCACTAGCTTTAGCTAGTGGATAATGGTTGATATGAAATATTTGGCTTTAGCCGAATTTAGGAAAATATTTTCCTTTTGGCTTTAGCCCCAGGCTTTGAGGTTTGGCTAAAGCCCTTCTCTTAGGACCAGCAGTGTCCACTAGCTAAAGTTAGCGGCAACTGAGTTAACTGAAATTAAAGTTGCCCATCACATTTCATTCATAATGGAACAGAGTCTTCAAGAAAAGTATGCGCCGAACAATGCTTGCTTCGGTTGCGGCCCGGCGAATCCGAAGGGATTGCACATTCGCAGTTTCCCGCAAGAAAACGGTGAGGTTGTTTGCGAGTGGCAACCTGAAACCTTTCACGAAGCCTATCCGGGAATGCTCAACGGCGGCATCATCGGGACTTTGATGGACTGTCATTCGAACTGGGCCGCCGCTTGGCACTTGATGAATCGCAACAACCTGGATAGTCCACCCTGCACGGTGACGGCTGATTACGCTATCAAGCTCAAGCGTCCAACGCCGACGGACCAGCCCGTTCGGCTCGTCGCGCGCATCGTCGAATCAACCGATGATCGCGCCGTAGTCGAAGCCGAACTCATCGCGCATGAGAAAGTCTGCGCCACCTGTCGCGGCACCTTCGTCGCCGTCAAGCCAGGACATCCTGCTTATCACAGGTGGTGAATGTTTTCTCGCGTCATGAATCTTCTGGTTGCTGCTAACATCAAACGGCTCTAAAAACTGAACCGCAGTTGCAGCTCTATGCGGCGGCTGCTCGCATTTTGTCCTCCGCCTCCACCGCTGCCGAAGCCGAAGCGTCCCGCACTGTTGACCGATTGGCCGAAGAGCGGCGAGCTTAAGTTGCCGACGGGTATGCCGAGATTCGGGTGATTAAAGAGATTTGCGGCGTTAATAGAGAAGGTTAGATTATAACGTCCTTCTCCTGAAGAACCGCCGAAATCTCCACCTTGACCGCCGCCGCCGAAGCCACCACGACCGCCACCGCCACGACCGCCGCCACCACCGCCACCGCGTCCGCCACGTCCGCCGCCGCCTGCTCCTCCCGCTCCCTGACCAGCGGCTGTGTTATTCGCAACTTCGCCGAAGCTGAAAGTCTTGCTCGCGCGCAGATTGACCGTGAAGAAAGATGGACCTGTCCCGTAGTTGCGAGGGATGATTATTTCGTCCGCCGTCGGGTTCGGGTCGAACGCCCCGAAGCGCGTCAAGATGACGCCGGGCCTCGTCAGATCGGTCGCAAACGCAGGACGATCTGTAAAGAGCGTGTCCCCGTTCAAGTCTCTTCCGGTCGTGATGTTAAAGGGTCTTCCTGAATTAATCGTCACGAGCGGATTCAATCGTATGCCCCAGGGCAGCGCGTTGATTGAGCCGCCAAGAAAGAGGCGATGACGTATGTCCTGGGACGAGCGACCGTACTCTGTGCTCGCGTCATACTGATTTATCGGAAACGAGTTTGCCCCATCCGTGTCGCTATCAGCTTTGTTCAGCGTGTAGGTCGCAAAGAGCGTGAACTTGCGGCTCAAACGATTGTTGAGACTGACGACCAACTGGTTCTGGTTGAAGCGACCGCTCGACTCGTATTGAAAGACGTTGCCGACGTTGCCGAGCGGGCGCACGAGATTGCCCAAGCCATCACGTAAGGGGCGTCCCGTCGCGTCCAGTAGCGGCGCGTTGATGTTGCGCGAGCGCAGGACGTGAAGCGTGCGCGCGGTGATGAAATTAACAGAGAGCGTCACGTTGTAGGGCAATTGACGCTCGACGCTCAAGGCCGCCTGCATCGTGTAAGGCGCTTGCAGATTCGGAGCGACGACCCTCGTCGTTTGCGGGATGGCGAAACCCGTCAGCGTTGCGAGCGAGGGCGATGTTGGAAACAGGTCCAGGACGTTCTGGCCATTCGTCGTCGTGCTCGTCACGACAAACTGCTGCTGATTCGTTCCGTTGAAGCGGTCGGCTTGCAATGTCAGGTTCTCGCTGAAGCGATCATAGAAGATGCCGAAGCCGCCGCGAATGACGGTCTTCTGCTGACGCTGATTGCCGCCTCCGCCCGGCGACCAGGCAAAAGCAAAGCGCGGAGCGAAATCCATGTGGTCGCTGATGTTCGTCTGCGTCTCGTAGCGTAAGCCCAAAGAGAGCGTCAGGTTCGGGCGCACACGCCAATCATCCTGTATGAAGGGACTGACATCCGTCTGCGTCACATCAGCTTCCGGGTTTCCGCCCGAGATTGAGAACTGTGTCGCTCCGCCGCCAAGCGCGCGTATCTGCGCTGCATTGAGTCCCTGCCCTTGAAAAAGAAGCGTCCGGCGATAACGCTCTATGCTCGTGATATTGATAGTGGCAGGCAGCCCGGTCGTCGGATCAATGACGATGTTGTTATTTGCATCAAGCTGCGGAGCAAGGCCGCCCGCGAACGTGTACGTGCCCGCAAAGTTTCGCGGCGACACGTCCGTCAACTTCACATGTCGAATTCGCAATCCGGCCTTGAGCGCATGCTTGCCTATAGACCACGAAGTGTAGTTCTGCAACTCGAACCTATCCACATTATTCAAGGAGAGTCCAATCTGCGAGCCGCCACCCATGAAAGCGTCTAAGACATTGATGCTCGGCAGCGAGTTGTCTCCGACCTGTCGCGTCCGGTCGCGGATGTATTGAAAGCGCGTCTCGTTGATGATCTTCTGATTGATGACAGATGTCTCGGTCAACTGCAAAGTTTGCGAAGTGTCGGTCGTATTAAAGGCGCGCGAGAGCAGCGACAGATCGCCAACGCCTGTATTCAGGCTGTTGTTGCGCTCGTATGAGTAGCGCGCGACCAACGTATTGGTCTTATTCAACTGCCAATCAATTCGCGGATTGATTTCAGTGTTGCGGCGCGGCTGGAGGACGACCTGGCTGAACGGCGTGATGTTCAAAGCTGGGTCAAGAATGATGGCGTTGATGCTGTTGTTATCGTTCGTCTCGTTGCGCTCGAAATCCAGAAAGTATGAAGCGCGCTTCGCGCTCAAAGGACCGCTGATGTTTCCGCCGTATCGACGCCTCTGAAAGCTCGCACGGCTCGGCGCGAACGGGTCGCGCGCGTTCAGGCTCTCGTCATTGAAATTGAAGAAGGCTTGACCGCGAAACCTGTCGGTGCCGGGCTTTGTGAAAATCTCTATGCGCCCGAAACCAAGACGGTCATATTCTGCCGAGAACGGATTGCGGTTGATGCGAATCTCGCGGATTGAATCTTTCGGCGGCAGCCGCCCGCCTGAGAAACCGTCTATGAAGATGTCGCCGCTTCCGGCAGACCCGGAAGAAGGTCCGGCCAATGCTTGCAAGGCGTCGGCTAATTCATCCGGGTCATCAGGCAGGGAATCGAGGTCTGCGCCGCGCAAGACCACAGCGCCAGCGTTATTCTCAGGCTCGGTGTTGATGGGCGCTTCCTCTGTCACCGTTACAGTCTGCTCTTCAATCGCCACGGCGAGCGTGATGTTCAATGGCTCTGTGCGACCGGCACGGATGTCAACAGCAGCATTCTCGTAAGTGGCGAATCCCGGCGCTGACGCGCGCACGGTGTAAAGACCCGGAGCGAGCGAGGTGAAAGTGTAACGCCCCTGATCATCTGTCGTCGCACTCTTCTCGACGCCGTTGGCGTCAGCGACCGTCACGGTCGCGGCGACGACTAAGCCTCCGAGCGAGTCCGCCACCTGCCCGCGCAAAGTGGCCGACGATTGCTGTGCCGAACTGATTGAAGGAGAGATTAGAAACGCTGTAGCGAGGAGAAGAATAGACCAAACCAATTCCCTAAAAGATCGCATCATCCGTCAACACCCCAAGTTAGCAAGTATCAATAAGAACAGAAGTCAGCAGTTAGCAGCTAGAATGAAAGGTTGACCCCCCTTTACAGATTTCTTTCTCTCATTCTGAATCCTGACTTTTGACTTCTGCTATTCCTTCATCATTTCAATCACGGGCGATCGCGCTCGCTGCCGGAGCCTGTGCCGACAACGCTGCCCGGAAGGCCCGGACTCATGTTGCGGTCACCACCAGGACGGCCTTGAAACTGCTGCATCCGTTTCATCAAAGCCGCGTCACCCGTCGTCAAGTTAATCGCAGTGATGCGCGAAGCATCCGTCGCCGAAGGCGTTCCCTGCACAACGACCATGTCACCTTTTTTCAAGTCTGCGACTGTGATCGCAGGCATGCCTTCAAAGAGACGTTGAAAACCACCGCCACCGCCCGGCCCACCAAAGCCGCCGCCGCCGAATCCTCCACCACCGCGTTGGCCTCTTCCCTGCCCGCCACCAGTGCCGTCCTGATTGCCGCCCGTGCGCTCGCGTCGCTCGCCCGTTTGCCCATTAGGCGTCGCATTTGTGCCTGTAGTTCCACCACCTGCGGCCTGCGCCTGTGCGCGACGCTGTTGCGCTTCTTCTCTGAACTTCGCCATCCGCTCTTCAAAGTCTGCGGGAAGGCGATGCAGGACCGAGCGTTGGCCGATGGCGATAGTGAAAGTCTTGCCGGATTGATCGTCCTTGACTGTGATCTCGTTTTTTGCAACGTCCGTGCTCTGAACTGTTCCGATAGTCCTCGTGAATGCGCCCGTGACAATCTCTTCGGGCGTAAAGTGTGTCCCGTCGCTGCTGCGGTCACCGACGGCGCGCAATTGATCGCCAACTTTCAAATCGGAGAATGAGATCGGCTGCGCATCTTCCCTGCGGCTCGAATCAGGAGCATAACGAAGAAGCCGAACGTTGCTGGCCGAAGCATTGATGACTACGGAGTCCATCGCATCGCGCGAGCGCGCGGTTATCGTGATCTCTTTCGTCTGCGGATTAATCGAGGTGATGCGCCCGTTGATGCGGCGGCGCGCGTCTTCGCGGGCGCGTTGTTCATCTCTCGCGGCCAGAGACTCTT
>Ga0182001_10000263_pt1 | contig 11527 bp, 9 predicted proteins | sample BulsoiFelSFmetaG_FD_120485 | JGI IMG/M metagenome (GOLD analysis project Ga0182001, IMG submission 120485) | Bulk soil microbial communities from Mexico - San Felipe (SF) metaG | ecosystem: Environmental > Terrestrial > Soil > Agricultural land | place: Mexico: San Luis Potosi | collected... | reverse complement strand
CCGCGCGGCTCGCCGGCAGCCTCGAAGACGGCGGCGCCGCGCTCGAAGAAGAGCCGCTGCTCGCCGTCCTCCTGCGCGACAGCCCCGAGCTTCGCGCGGCCCGCGCGGGCGTCGAGCGGGCGCGGGCCGAAGTCTCAAGGCAGAAGGCCGAGCGCGTGCCCGACCTTTTCGTCAACGGCGGCGTCGGCTACAACAGGGAGGTTCTCGAAAGCGACGGCCGCAGGACCGGCGCCGAAGGCCGCATCGAAGTCGGCGTGAACGTTCCGCTTTTTAACCGCAACCGCGGTGGCATTGCGGCGGCCGAGGCCGAGCTGAACATAGCCGAGCGGGAGCTTGAACGCCTGCAACTAATGCTCCGCACGCGCATGGCCTCGTCCTTCCGCGACTACCGCAACGCGCGCGCGGTGGCCGAGAAGTACCGCACGCGGGTCGTCCCGCGCGCGCGGCAGGCTTACGAGATGTACCTCTCAAACTTCCGGCAGATGGCCGCCGCCTACCCGCAGGTGCTCATCGCGCAGCGCACGCTCTTTCAGGTCGAGGTCGAATACGCGCGCTCGCTCGTCGAGCTGAGGCGCGCGGCCACGTCCCTGCGCGGCTTCCTGCTCGAAGGCGGGCTCGACCCCGTAGGCCGCCCCGGCGAATCGGACGAACGCTGATAAAAAAAGTTTCTGACAAGGACAGGAGTTTTCGTGATGGATAACAGCAGACGCAATTTTCTGAGGCGCGCCTCTTTCCTCGGGGCCGCCGGCGCGGTGGCGGCAAATTCTGAAGCCGCGCGCGCCCAGCACGAGCACCACGCGCCGCCGCAGCCGCAGGCCCCGCCCAAGTCTGAGAAGAAGCCGGCGGCCCCGCAAGGCGACAGGCGGCCCGCGCACGCGCAGGGCGAAGTCGTCCCCGTCGAAGTGCCAGACGTGCCCCGCCTGCCCTGGACGTTGGAGAACGGCGTCAAGGTCTTCCGCCTCGTCCCCGAAGTGGTCGAGTGGGAGTTAATACCCGGCAAGAAGATTATCGGCTGGGGCTACAACGGCAGCGTGCCGGGGCCGACCATCGAAATCAACGAAGGCGACCACGTCCGCATCCACGTCACCAACAAGCTGCCCGAGGGGACGAGCATGCACTGGCACGGGCTCGAAGTCCCGCCCGAGCAGGACGGCGTGCCCTTCCTGAATCAGCCGCTCATCGAGCCGGGGCAGACTTTCACCTACGAGTTCCACGTCCACCAGAACGGCTCCTTCTTCTACCACTCGCACATGGCGATGCAGGAGATGATGGGCATGATAGGCTTCTTCATCGTCCACCCGAAACGCCCCTACGCGCCGCGCGTCGACCGGGACTTCGGCCTCGTCCTGCAAGAGTGGGCGCTGCTGCCGAACAACCCCATCCCGAACACCCTCGCCATGGAGTTCAACTGGCTCACCATCAACGGGAGGAGTGGCCCGCACTCGACGCCGATGCTGGTGAGGCAGGGCGAGCGCGTCCGCATCCGCATGATTAACATGGGCATGGACCACCACCCCATGCACATCCACGGCGCGCAGTTCTACGTCACCGGCACCGAAGGCGGGCGCATCCCCGAGACCGCCTGGTATCCCGGCAACACCGTCATCGTCGGCGTCGCGCAGGCGCGCGACATCGAGTTCGACGCCGTCTACGCCGGCGACTGGATGCTCCATTGCCACCTGCCGTATCACATGATGAACCAGATGGTCTCGATGGTCGGGCCGATGGGCCAGGCCGGTCAGGGGCCGCGGACCGGCCTCGGGATGGAGGAGGGAATGGGCGTCGTCACGCAGGGGCACGCGCTTAGTGAAGACCTCGGCCCCGGCATGGGGCGCGGCATGGGCATGACGACGCAGGAGCGCAACGTCTCGAACATCGTCGGCCCGCAGGACCAGCACCAGGGCCACGGACAGCAGCAGCCCTCGCCCGCGCAGGGCAAGGGCGCCGAAGTGCAGCCCGGGCAGGCGGAGCGGCTGGGGCAGGTCTCCAACCCCGACGACACCGCCCGCCGCAAGCGCGTCCCCGGCTACCCGCAGGACATGGTGATGTTCATGGACAAGGAGGTGGCGAAGCCCGAGACCTACGGCCTGCCGCCCGGCTGGACCGGCTCTTTCATGGGCATGATGACGATGGTGCGCGTGCTGCCGCCCGCCATGTACGACGAAATCCAGCGCCGCGTCCGCGAAGGGATTGCCGAGCCGCCGCAGGGCCGGGCCCCCGCCGGCCACCAACACGACCACGACTGACCGAAAACGCGCGCCGACGAATTGAAGATTTCAAATTTAGAAATCTCAAATTCTGTTATAACTCCCGCACCTTCGAGTAGAGGAGACGACTATGCGGATGCGCGGCGCGGTGGCTTCGGGAGGGGGACGGTTCTGCTTACGGGGTCGGGCGGCGGCGGCAGTAGTCTTCGTGCTGCTGTCGCTGCAAGGGCTGGCGGTCGCACAGGGGGCGGGCGGTCCGGAGCGGGCCGCCCTTTTTGACGAGGGCTGGCGTTTCTTTCGCGGCGGCGCGCAGGGCGCCGAGTCGCCCGACTTCGACGACTCGCGCTGGCGCCGCGTGGACCTGCCGCACGACTGGAGCATCGAGGACCTGCCCGGCACGCGCTCGCCCTTCCACCCCGACGCCATCAGTCAGGTCAACGGCGGTTTCACGACGGGCGGCACCGGCTGGTACCGCAAGACCTTCGACGTGCCCGCCGCGCACGAGGGCAAGCGCGTCGTCGTCGAGTTCGAGGGCGTCTACATGAACGCCGAAGTCTGGCTCAACGGCCGGCGCGTCGGCGACCACCCTTACGGCTACACGAGCTTCTGGTTCGACCTCACCGACAAGATTAAATTCGGCGCCCCGAACGTGCTCGCCGTCAAGGTGCGGAACGAGGGCGAGAACAGCCGTTGGTATTCCGGCTCGGGCATCTACCGCCACGTCTGGCTGAAAGTCCTCGACCCGCTGCACGTCGCGCAGTGGGGCACTTACGTCACGACGCCCGAGGTGAGTCCGGCGTCGGCTAAGGTGAAGGTGCGGACGAGGGTTTTGAACGAGGACGCCAGGGCCGCGCGGGTCAGGCTGCTGACGAGGATTTTAGACGCGGGCGGCGCCGAGGTGGCGCGCGCAGAGTCCCGCGAGGAGATGGGCGGGCGCGCACCGAACGCCGGCCCCTCGCCGGCGGACGGCCACGAGTTCAATCAGGATTTTGTCATCAGGTCGCCCGCGCTCTGGTCGCCCGAGTCGCCCGCGCTTTACACGGCCGTGAGTGAAGTCTACCGCGAAGGGGAGTTGGCCGACCGCGTCGAGACGAAGTTCGGCGTCCGCTCCATCTCTTTCGACGTTACGAACGGCTTCCGGCTGAACGGCCGGACGGTCAAGCTCAAGGGCGGCTGCCTGCACCACGACAACGGGCCGCTCGGCGCGCGCGCCTACGACCGTGCGGAGGAGCGGCGCGTCGAGCTTCTGAAGGCGAGCGGCTACAACGCGCTCCGCCTCGCGCACAACCCGCCGTCGCCCGCCTTCCTCGCGGCCTGCGACCGCCTCGGCATGCTCGTCATCGACGAAGCCTTCGACATGTGGGGCGAGGCGAAGAACCCGCACGACTACCACCTCTTCTTCGACAAGTGGTGGCGGCGCGACATCGAGAGCATGGTCCTGCGCGACCGCAACCACCCGTCAATCATCATGTGGAGCACGGGCAACGAGATTCCCAACCGCCACCGCGCCGACGTTGTAAAGCTCTCGAAGGTGCTGGCCGACTACGTGCGCGAGCTTGAGCCGACGCGGCCCGTCACCTCCGCCGTCAACGACCTGCGCGAAGACAAGGACCCTTACTTCGCCACGCTCGACCTCGCCGGCTACAACTACGCGGCCGGCGGCGACCACCTGAAGAAGAGTCTCTACGAGTTCGACCACGCCCGCGTGCCCGGCCGCATCATGTACGGCGCGGAGTCCTACCCGCTCGCGGCCTTCGAGAGCTGGATGAACGTGCTCGACCACTCTTACGTCATCGGCGACTTCGTCTGGACGGCCTTCGACTATCTCGGCGAGGCCAGCATCGGCTGGCGCGGCTACTGGCAGGAGCGCAGCTTTTACCCGTGGACGCTCGCCTACTGCGGCGACATCGACACCTGCGGCTGGAAGCGCCCGCAAAGTTTCTACCGCGACGCGCTCTGGATGCCCGAACAGGTCTCGGTCTTCGTCCGCCCGCCGCGCCCCTCGTTCGAGCCGAACCCGAAGCGGCAGTCGTGGTCCAAGTGGCACTGGCACGACGTGGCGGCCGACTGGAACTGGCGCGGGCACGAGGGCAGGCCCCTGACGGTTGACGTGTACTCTTCTTGCGAGCAGGTGGAGCTGTTCATAAACGGCCGCTCGCTCGGCCGCAAGGCCACGAACCGCTCGACGGAGTTCACGGCCTCGTGGGAAGTGCCTTACGAGGCGGGCGCGCTGAAGGCGGTCGGCTACGTCGGCTCCCGCCTCGCGCGCTCGGCCGAGCTTCGCACGGCGGGCGAGCCGGCGCGCATCAAGCTCACGGCCGACCGCGCGCGCGTCAAGGCCGACGGGCAGGACTTGAGCTACGTGACGGTCGAGCTGGTAGACGCGCGCGGCGTGCGCAACCCGCGGGCCGAGAATCAGTTGAAGTTCGCCGTGCAGGGGCCGGGCTCAATCGTCGCCGTCGGGAACGCGAACCCCATCAGCACCGAGAGCTACCAGCAGCCGCAGCGGAAGGCCTGGCAGGGGCGTGCGCTTTTAATCGTCAAGTCGGAGAGGCGGCCGGGCAGGATTGTCGTCAACGCCACGTCGCAAGGGCTGCCGCCGGCCTCGCTCACGGTCGAGGCCGGCGGGCAGTAGCCGCGTCGAAAAGCGGCCGACGGAAATTACCTCCGCTGGTCGCCCCCGGCCTGGCTGACGACGCGCGAGTTGAGGACGCGGCCCGCCTGGTCGAGCGTCAGCTCGATGACGGCGCCGGAGGTGTCGCGGACGCGCCGGACGGTCTGGCCGGCCGTGTTCGTCGTCTCGCCCAGGACGGTGGCGCCGAGGTCCAGGACGCTGCCGAGCGCCCTCTGGTTGAGGACCGTGCCGCCGGTGTCGAGCGTGCGCTCGACTATCTGGCCGCTGCGGTCGATGACGCGCTGGACGGTCTGCCCGAGCGTGTTCGTGACGCTGCTCAGGAGGCCGCCGGGCTGCGTGACGTTGTTCAAGGTCTGGCCGACGGTGCCGACCGTGCGGTCGACGACGCCGCCCGGCTGGAGCGCCGTGTTGGCGACGCCGCCGACGGTGCCGACCGCGGTGTCGACGCTCTGGAGCAGGCGTTCGAGTATCTGCGGGTTGCGGTCGATGGTCGTCAGCGTGCGGTCGATGATGGCGGCGACGTTGTCGAGATGGACCTTGAGCAGGAGTTCGGCGCGCACGCCGCGGATGGTGAGGTCAACGTCGTCGACGCTGGCGTCGGCGCCCGCCGTCAGTTGCAGAATGTTGGCGAGGCGCGCGTCGAGCGAGACGCGCGCGTGCAGGTTCTTGACCTTCAGCGTTATCTCTTCGACCGAGAGGTTCGGCACGTCGAGCAGCACGTCCGGGTCGCCGGTGGCGGCCGACTGGCGGCGGCGCTCGCTGGCCTCCTGCTGGCGGCGTATGTCCTCCTGCGAGAGCGGGCGGACGGGGCGGACGGGCGTGGGCGTCGGGCGCGGCTGCTGTGCGCCGGGCTGCTGGCGCGTGCCCGTGGCGCTGCCCGTGATGGACGTGTTGGCGTCGCCCTGATTGGTGGTCGTCGTGGTCGTCTGGGCGGAGGCGCCCGCGCTGAAGGCGAGCAGAAGGACTGCCCCGCCTACGAAAAGCTTCTTCATCTTTCCCTCCGAAAAGTTTGATGAAACTGCGTCTGCACCGAGCACGGTCTGTTTGGGGTTTTGCGAGAACGCATCAGGGAGAGGTCGGGGGCGGCGCCTGCCGCGCGGGGCGCGCTTCGAGTAGCCGCAACACCGGCGCGAGGCTCGCGCGGAAGCGCACGCGCCCGCGCACGTTGCGCAGCAGCACGTCGATACTGTCGGCGCGCAGCGCGACGCCTATTCTCAAACGCAGGCCGCCTTCGTCCCCGGCCTGCACCGCCGTCGCCGCCTGAAAGTTCGACTCGTTGATGCGGCGCAGGTCGATGTTCAGCTCGAAGTCTTCGTCAACGGCCGAGCCCACGCGCGACGCCTGCTCGGGCGCGGCGGGCGTCTGTGCCGAGGCGTCTGCGCCGAAGGCCGCGAACGAAAGGCAGGCGGCGACTACGAACAGAAGGCGGGCGGCCCGCGCGTGGTGGCTTCGCTTCATCGGCGTGTCCCCCGTGCGCGCGTGCGTGCGCCGGACGCGCGGCGCGTGGGAGTCTGCGGGGCAGCGGTGGGGGCGTTTTCGGGGTTGAAGGCCGTCGGCGGCGCGGTCGGGGCGGGGGCGGGCGCCGCGGGCGCGGGCTGTGCGTCGTCACGCGCGGGCACTTCGCCGAGGGCTTCGGCGACGATACGGTCGATGTCGGCGAAGACGCTCACGATGCGGAGCGTAACGCCGATATTCCGGTACGTCACGCCGGGCCGCACCTCCTGCGGCAGATTCTCGCGCTCGGCCTCCCAGACGGTCGCGCGCTCGGGCCGCCCTTTAAATTCGACTCGCGGGTTCGGCACCTTCTCGAAGAGCAGCGAGTCGGCCGTCACGCGCGCCGTGATGGAGAGGTCGGCGTTCGCGTCGTCGCGCACCGCCGAGGCGCCCCGCGCCTGTGCGGGCGGCGCGGCCCGGCCGGTCCCCTGACGTTCGCTTTGGGCCTGCGCGGAGGCCGTCGCCGCCCCCAGCAGCGCGCAGGCGTAGAGCACGAAGTAGACAGTTCTTCTCATAGCTTGACCGGCCTGCACGGAGGGAACTTGAAAAGGGGGGATGTGCGCGTGCGCGAATCATAGCAGATTTGCCGTCGGCCCAGAAGATTTATGAAGCGGCCCTTAAAAAATTGCGCGGCGCGCGTCGGGGTGGCATCATCCGTGTCCCGAATGCTTTAGATAAACTCCCTTTCAGGCGTGAAGACATGAAGGACTTGAGCGAGCTACTTGAGAAGAACAGGGCGTGGGCCGAGGCCATCAAGGCGCAGGACCCCGGCTTCTTCCACACGCTGGCGGGGCAGCAGACGCCGCGCTTCCTCTGGATAGGGTGTTCGGACAGCCGCGTCCCTTCGACGCAGTTGACCGGCCTCATGCCCGGCGAGATGTTCGTCCACCGCAACGTCGCGAACGTCGTCGTCCACACGGATTTCAACTGCCTGTCGGTCCTGCAATTCGCCGTCGACGCGCTCAAGGTCGAGCACGTCATCGTCTGCGGCCACTACGGCTGCGGCGGCGTCAAGGCGGCGATGCAGAATCAGAAACTCGGCCTCATCGACAACTGGCTGCGCCACGTCCAGGACGTGATGCACAACCACGAGGCGCTGCTCTCGCAGATAGGCGACGAGGAGCGCCGCCTCGACCGGCTCTGCGAGCTGAACGTTATCGCGCAGGTCCTGAACGTCTGCCGCACGACCATCGTGCAGAACGCCTGGGGGCACGGGCAGGAGTTGGCCGTCCACGGCCTGATTTACGCGGTTAGCGACGGACTGCTGCGCGACCTCCACATCCGCGTCACGAATCAGGGCGAGCTTGCGTCGGCGTACGAGAGCGCCGTCGCCGCCTCTGGCTGAAGGCGCGCCCGGGTTGAAATCGAGAAGGCCGGCCGAGTACTCGCCTCGGCCGGCCTTCCGTCGTCCGTGTTTTTAAACTGCGTTTCAGTTGACCGCCGAACCCTTAGCGGGCAGGAGTCGGTCGAGCACGTTCCTCAACTCGACGGCCTCGAAGGGCTTGACGAGATAGTCGTTGAAGCCTGCCTCCTGCGCCTTGCCCCTTGAGTACTCGGTGTTGTCGGCCGAGACGGCGACAATCGGCACGTCGCGCAGCGCCACGTCGCCGCGGATCGCGTGCGCCGCGCAGATGCCGTCCATCCCGCCGGGCATTTTCAGGTCCATCAGGATCAGGTCCGGGAGCAGGCGGCGCGCCTCCTCAACGGCCTGCTCGCCACCCTCGGCCTGCGCGACGCGGTAGCCCTGACGCGCGAGCCAACTGCCGATGGCCTCGCGGACCTCCTCAAGGTTGTCCACTACCAGAATCGTCGAAGGGGGGCCGTTTGCGCTCTCTTGGTGGCTCAACATCGTTCACCTCCTCCACGCCTCTCTACGTGGCATTGCCCTCTTGTTGCGGCCGGCTTCTAAACTGTCGCCATTCACTCCGTGTTCGGGTTCAGCTCTCTTTTAACCTCGACGCTCTCCGGCTTCTGCACGCCGGGAACTTCAATCGGTGACGGGGCCTCGCCCCGCAGCTTCTCTTCCGGGCTCAGGTCTTCTAATCTCAGTTCCTCATAAACAGCCGACATAGTTAACCCCCTTTTTCCGAGCGCCGCCCCGCACGACGGGCCGGCCGCTGTGTAAAGAAGCGCCGGACTTTTTCGAGCCCGGCGCTTCGCCTCACACAAGCACTCGCGAGAGTGTCGCCTCTAAGTTCGAGGCGGATGATACAGGCGGCGGACCCGCGCTTGGTTGCGGCCGTGTTGCGAGCAAATTACGATGCAGGAATCAATTTTTCAGGCGGAAGGGAAAAGCGAATGTACCGGAAGACTTACTACGCCACGCACCCCGGCTCGGTCGAAGGCGCCTCGAACGAAGACCTGCGCGACCGCTACCACCTCCCCGAACTCTTCGCCGGGGGCGAGTTGCGGCTCAACTACCTGCACTACGAGCGCTTTGTCATCGGCGGTGCGGCGCCCGCGGGCGGGCCCCTTTCGCTACCAGCGCAGCAGGAGCCGGCGTCGGCGAAGGGCAAGCCGTTTCTGGAGCGGCGCGAGCTGGGCGCCGTCAACGTCGGCTCAGGCGCGGGCGCGGTGACGGTGGACGGAGCGCGCTACGAGCTGGCGCCGAAAGATTGTCTCTACGTCCCGATGGGGAGCGCCGAAGTCTCTTTCGAGTCTTCGGACGCGGGCTCGCCGGCCCGCTTCTACCTCGCCTCGACGCCCGCGCACGCGCGCTTCGAGACCGTTCACATCTCGATAGAGAAGGCCGTGCCCCTCAACCTCGGCTCGCAGGAGACATCGAACGAGCGGACCATCTACCAGTACGTCGTGCCGGCCGTCTGTAAGTCTTCGCAACTCTTGCTCGGCGTCACGCTGCTGAAGCCCGGGAGCGTCTGGAACACCTGCCCGCCGCACCTGCACGACCGCCGCTCGGAAGTCTACTTCTACTTCGACCTGAAGGAAGGGCAGCGCGTCATGCACTTCATGGGCGAGCCCGAAAGGATGCGCCACCTCGTCATGGCGGGCGACGAGGCTGTGGTCTCGCCGCCCTGGTCGATACACATGGGCTGCGGCACTTCGAGCTACAGCTTCATCTGGGCGATGGGCGGCGAGAACCTGGATTACACGGACATGAACGTCCTCGACATCTGCCAGCTCAAGTGAGCGCCTACTCGTAGCGGAGCGCGATGAGCGGGTCGACCTTCGTCGCGCGCCGCGCCGGTATGTAGCTCGCCAGCACCGCGACGCCGATGAGCACGAGCGAGATGACGGCGAGCGTCACGGGGTCGGTCGCCGTCACGCCGTAGAGCAGGCTCGACATGACGCGCGTGAAGACGAAGGCGAGCGCGAGCCCTGCGGCGACGCCCGCCAGCACGAGCTTCAGGGATTGCCCGACGGCCAGCCTCAGAACGTCGCGCCGCTGCGCGCCCAGGGCCATGCGGATGCCTATCTCGCGCGTCCTCTGCGTGACCGTGTAGCTCATCACGCCGTAAACGCCGACGGCCGCCAGCACCAGCGCCACCCCCGCGAAGATGCCGAGCAGTAGGACGCTGAAACGCTGCTTCGACAGAGACTCGGCGAGCACGTCCTCCATCGTCGAGACGTTCGAGACCGGCTGGTCCTTGTCTATCTCCCACACCGTCTTGCGGACCGCCGAGGCGAGCCCCAGCGGCTCGACATCCGTCGAGACGACGAGGTGGCGCGGCGCGAAGAACTCCGCCTGCTGGTAGGTCAGGTACATCTGCGGCCTCGGCTCGGCCGTCAGGTCGAACTGCCGCACGTCGTTCACGACGCCGACGACCGTGATCCAGTCCTCGGGGTCAGTCTCGGCGGGCGGGGCCGTCGTCAGTCGCTTGCCCAGGGGGTCTTCGCCGGGCCAGAACTTCCGCGCCGTCGTCTCGCTGACGACGGCGACGTTGGGCGCGTCGGCCGTGTCCTGCGCGCCGAGCGGGCGCCCGCGCAGGAGCCGTATGCCCATCGCGTCGAAGTAGCGCGGGCTGACGACGCGCGTCACCATGCTCGGCCGCTTGCCGGGGCCGGGGTCCGGCTGCCCTTCGGCGCTGATGCTGACGGAGTCGCCCTGCCTCACGAGCGGAATCCAGTTCGTGACGGCCGCCGCGCGGACGCCCGGCAGCGCCTCGATGCGCGAGACGAGGTCCGTGTAGAAGGCCGAGCGCCGCGCCTGGTCGGGGTACTTGGCGGGCGTGAGCACGATGCCCATCGTCAGGAGTTTGTCGGTTTGGAAGCCGGGGTCCACGCTGCGCAGCCGAAGGAAGCTGTTGATTAAAAGCCCCGCGCAGATGAGCACGACGAGCGAGATGGCGACCTCCGCGACCACGAGCAGCGAGCGGACGCGGTTGCCGCGCGCGCCGCCCGCCGTGTCGCGCCCGCCCTCCTTCAGCGTCTCGTTGAGGTCGAACTTCGACGCCTGCGTCGCCGGAGCCAGCCCGAAGATGAGGCCCGTCAGCACAGAGACGAGCAGCGTGAAGCCGAGCACGCGGCCGTCCACCGTGATGGCCCGCGCCTGCGAGATGTTCTCGGGGATGAAGGACTTCAGAAGGCTCACGCCCCACACCGACAGCAAAAGCCCCAGCGCCCCGCCGACGAGCGCCAGCAGCACGCTCTCCGTCAGGAATTGGCGGACCAGCCGCAGCCGGCTCGCGCCGAGCGCGACGCGCAGGGCAATCTCCTTCTGCCGCGCGGCGGCCCTTGCCAGCAGAAGGTTAGCGACGTTGGCGCACGCGACAAGGAGCACGAAGCCGACCGCCGCCAAAAGGAACAGGAGCGCCGGCCTGATGTCCGCCACCAGTTGCTCGTGCAGGGGCACGACCACCGCGCCGAGGTCCGCGTTCGAGTTCGGGTACTGCGCCGCGAGCCGCGCGGCGATGGTGCTCATCTCGGCCTGCGCCTGCTCGATTGTCACGCCCTGCTTGAGCCGCGCGACGACTTGCAGGTAATGCCGGTTGCGGTTGGCCGCCTCCTGCGGGCTGAAGCCGAGGGGTATCCACAGCTCGACCTCGCGGCGCGGGAAGTCGAAGCTCGGCGGCATGACGCCGACGACCGTGCAGGGGTAGCCGTTGAGCGTCACGGTCTTGCCCGCGACGTTCGGGTCGCCGCCGAAGCGCCGCTGCCAAAGTCCGTGGCTGATGACGACGACGAAGTTCTGCCCCGGCTGGTCTTCCTCGGGCACGAAAGCGCGGCCCAACTG
>Ga0182001_10000262_pt1 | contig 11591 bp, 11 predicted proteins | sample BulsoiFelSFmetaG_FD_120485 | JGI IMG/M metagenome (GOLD analysis project Ga0182001, IMG submission 120485) | Bulk soil microbial communities from Mexico - San Felipe (SF) metaG | ecosystem: Environmental > Terrestrial > Soil > Agricultural land | place: Mexico: San Luis Potosi | collected... | reverse complement strand
TGAATTTCAGAGGAGTTATCAGCAGAGATAGGATACACGAGCCGAAAGCCGGAGGGAAATGCAGAAGCAGGAGTCAGAAGTCAGAATTGATTAGGCGGAAGCCAATTCTGTTTTATTCCGAATTCTGCTATTAATTCTGACTCCTGCTTTTAGTTTTGTCCCGGCTCATATTCGTCTTTGCGCGCGGGCAAGCTATCAAGTTGTGTGCTGGCCAGGCGCAGCGCGGGTGAGAGCGGGCGATACTGAAATGCCGCCGGGCCGCCGCGCGCATTCTGTATCTGCGAGACGAGCGCGTCCTGGCTTTCGCGGAAACGCCAGACGTTGCCGCGCTGATTGAAGATGACGAAGAGAAGGGTTTCGCCGTCGCGCGCGCGCATCTGTCCGACGAGGGCAGATGCCCCTCCATCTGTTCTGACGAGAGTTCCAGTCTTCGCGACGACCGAGCCGCGTGACGATGCATCCGTGTAACGCTTTTCAAGTGTGCCCGGATCAACACCTGCGACGGGCAGGATGTCCGAAGGTGAAAGACGATTTGCGGCCAGCTCTTCACGTAAGGCGCGGAAAATTTTCATCATCGCGCGCGGCGTCACTCGATTGACGCCCAGCCCGCTCGTTGAAGCGAGCTTGATCTCGCCCGCACCCAATCCGAGGTCTTTAATCAAATAATTTTGCACACCGCTTGCGCCGCCCAAAGTGTCACCGATGCGCTCGGCCATGAAATTGTTCGAATAGCAGAGCAGCACTTTGAGTATGTCAACGAGCCTGCTCGAACGATGAATCAAGAGCGGCTTCGATCCCGCAGGGACTGCATCAACATAGACTGCGCCCATCACAGCGACGCTCGGCACACTCTGGAGACTTTCCGTGTCGCCGACGACCGAACGCTCTTCGAGCCAGGCGCGCGAGGCCGCCGCCGGGCGTCGCGTGGCATCGAGCGTATCGTAGAGCTGATTGCCGGAATGCTGTGCAGACCAATCGAAGTTCATCGTGAAGCCGGGCGCGACGATCAGGTCACCCGTGACAGTGCGGATGCCCTTCTTGTTCAATTCGCGCGCAAGCATCACCGCGTGCTCGTAATGAAACGAAGGGTCGTTTCCCGAAACAATTAAATCGCCTGTGATCGTGCCGGTCGCGGCGTCGAATGTTCCATTGGTCCAGACGGCTGTTGTGAAGCGATGGTCAATGCCGAACGTTTTAAGCGCGACGAGCGACGTGCCGAGCTTGACGGCGGAAGCGGGATTGAAGCCTTGATTGGAAGCATTCTCCATCACGACTTTCCCGTCGAGCGTTTCAACCAACAAGCCCTGTGTGATGATGACGGGCGCAGGCGGAGCAACATCCGGTGTTGCTGGCAGAGTCGCGCCAGGGATAACTGTTGTCGGCTGCGCAGGTTGTGTCGTCGGTTGTGTCGTCGCCGGGCGCGCGAGAACCGTCGGGCGCACATTGTTAGGCGCGGGCTGTTCCGATGTTGTGGCTTGCGCTATTGCTCGCGTGGGCGCGAGCGCGAAGAGCAAAAAGAGAGAGGAAATGAGAGCGAGTCTAGTCGGGTTCGATAGCTTGTTCATTCTTTTCTCCGTCAGTGCCCCTTTCGTCGGACGACGCGAAATGATAACACGATTTGCGCCGCCCGTAGTTCTCAAAAATTTTGCTGAAGGCTTTGACGCCCTGCTTCGATGCTGCATCCTGTATGCGGGATGCACGAATAAAATAGGCCACAGAGACACAGAGGCACAGAGAAAAAATGAGAACAGAAAATTTCAGAGAGCAGATTTGAGATTGCAAATCTCTGATCTCTGATTGTTCTTCTCTGCGCCTCTGTGTCTCTGTGGCTAATTTCATCTCGCAACATCGTTGACAATGCTGCAATCGCGCTCCTAGAATCTTCCCCCAGCATTGATAAAAAAGTTGTGCGACGAGACAACCAACCTGTCACTGTTGAAAACATATATGCAACGCGCGAGCAGCGCGCCCTAGAGATTCACGCGCGGCTCGCGGAATTCCGCTCCGTTTGGGAGAGCGGATCGGATGAGCGACTCTGGGAGGAGTTGGTCTTCTGTATCTTCACGGCTGGAGCTTCGGCGCGCATGGGCTTGCGCTCCATCGAAGCCGTCAGACATTTATTGTTGGAAGGTAGTCAGGCAGAGTTGACTCAGGCGCTCTTGGGAGTTCATCGCTATCCGGCAGCGCGACCCGGTTACATCGTCGTGACGCGCGACTATCTCCGCGAAGATTGTGGAATGCGCCTTCGCGAGCGGCTGGAAAGTTTCGCTGATCCGATTGCGCGGCGTGATTGGCTGGCGCGGGAGAGGCGCATCAAAGGCTTAGGCTACAAAGAGGCCAGCCACTTTCTGCGCAACATAGGCTTTCGTGGGTACGCGATCCTTGATAAACACATCCTGCGAAGTCTGGCGGAGCTGGGCGAGATCGAATCGCCGGAACCGCCCGCCACTCGCGCTCGTTATTTGGCAACAGAAGAACGTCTGCGAGAGTTCGCGCGCCGCGCGCGAATTGATTTCGACGAACTAGACCTGATCCTCTGGTCAATGAAGACAGGGGAAGTTTTGAAATAAATTATGAATTTTGAGTTTTGAATTTTGAATTAAAGAAGCGTGACTGCTTTCAAATTCAAAACTCAAAATTCATAATTCATAATTCAAAGGTGTCCCCCATGCGAATAAGAAATTTTAGAAATAAGCTGGGTGGTGTGGCAGTTAAAAGTCTGGTCATAGTGGCCGTCTGCATTCTGCTTTTCTCTGCGACGACGACCGCCGTGACATTGGCAGTTGACAACACGCGCAGTCGCGCCGAGCGCGCCCTGCGAGAAGGCGATTTCGAGTTGGCCGAGAAACTTTTTCACGAAGTGCTCGCCAAAGACTCGGGCGACAATCAGGCCAGACTCGGTCTCAGTTACACCCTCTACAAACTCAGAAAGCTCACGGACGCATACGACCATGCCTCGCGCGTCATCGCCAATGACCCGCTTTCGGCGCGCGCTCATGCTCTGCTCGGAACAGTCATTCTGGCGGGCGGAGACTTTCGCATGTCCGTCGAAGAGTTTCGCACGGCGCTCAGTCTCAATGCAGATGAAGCCCTTGCGATAGCCGGCCTCGCGATGGTTGATTTCTACGAGAATCGCTTGAACTCAAGTCTCGATGGTTTGCGCCGCGCGGTCCAGCTCAATTCGAGCGAACCGGACTTCACCTTTAATCTGGCCCAGGCCGCTGCGCGCTCTGAACGCTACAAAGAGGCGGCGGACGCTTACGAAAAATTTCTTGTTATCGCGCCGCGCACTGATGATGATCGTCGCGCGCGCATCCGCGGGCTGATAGATTTTTTGCGCTACCTCGGGACTCAACGAAGTCTCTACGACACGAGCGGTGCGGGGCAGACGAGCGTTCCTTTCGACATGCCGAACAATCGCCCGATCATCAAGGTGCGCGTTAATGGGCGCAAAGAGCCTTTGCGTTTTGTGCTCGACACAGGCTCGGGCATCTCCGTCATTTCTGAAGAGACCGCGAAGCGGTTGGGCATTCACGAGGTCGCGCGCGGCGGCATGGCCCGCGCCGTCGGAGGAAAGTTCGAGATCGTTTACGGCTTCCTCGACTCAATGGAGATAGGCGAAGCGAACATTGATCACATCCCTGTTTACATCCGCAAGTTTTACAACGATGAAATTCCGGTTGACGGTTACATCGGCCTCGCCGTCGTCTCGAAATATTTGATGACGGTTGACTACGGCGCGCGCACGTTCTCTCTCAAAAGACAACGCTCGGCCAACGACATCGCCGACGCGGGCGCTGCGGCCATTGAGATTCCCATTCGCACAACGTCAAGCGGCTTTCTCTCCGGCGAAGTTCAGGTCGAAGGAATCAACCGTCCCTTTAACTTCATCATAGACACTGGCGCGAGCATCTCGGTCGTCTCAACCAAGCTGTTGGAGCTTGAGGAGATAAGTATTTATAAGCATCCGACTCGAATGCGCGTTTACGGCGCTGCCGGAATCGCGGATGGTGTTGAGACTTTGGTGCTGCCGCGCGTCATGCTGGGCAAGCAGTCGCACGAGAAGTTGGACGTGGCGGTGCTCGACCTCGATCCGGTGAATGAGACGACAGGCTTCGTTCAATCCGGCATCGTCGGTGGAAATTTCTTGCGCAACTTCCGCGTCACTTTCGATTTCAGAAAATCCGTCCTCGTGCTTGAGCCGCTGACGGCGACCGCCTCGTCCATCGAGCGCGACGCCGCGCCGAGCGAGGCCGCGACAGGGAAGCTATGAAGCAGAGTCTCTATCTTGAAACCTCTGTTGTCGGCGCATACCTTGATAACGGCGAGCCGTTTCGTCGTGACCTGACGATTCGCTGGTGGGAACACGAGATGCCCGAATACCGTGCTGTCGTCTCGCCGCTGGTGTTGCGCGAGCTTGAGCGCATCCCAGAGCCGCATCGCACGGGTTACTTGAAACTCGCAGGCCAACTCGAACAGGTTGAGCTGACGGATGAAGCGGCGATCCTTGCCGAAGGCTATATCGCGCGTGGCATCTTTCATCGCAAGTACATCGCGGACGCGCTGCATGTTGCGGTCGCATCGTTTCACAAGATAGATTATCTGGTCACCTGGAACTTCGGCCATCTGGCGAACGTGCGTCGTCAGGCGCGCGTCCGTCTCTTCAACACGGCGGCAGGTTTCTTTGTTCCGATGATCGTCACGCCGGAGTTTTTAGTTAGTGAAGCTACGGAGAAGACAGTGACGAGTGACGAGTAACAGGTGACAAGGAAAACTTTTCTCTTGTAATCTGTCACTCGTCACCTGTCACGATGTAATATGTATCGCAAGCCTAGATTCCTAGAAGTGCTGCACGCCATCCGCGAAGAGATGTCGCGTGAGGCGGATTATGATGTAGATTTGTTCACCGAGATGGTGCGCTCAGGCTCGCGCCCCACCTATGGCGCAGAGCGCAACATACGCGGTTTCAAAAGTCGTGCGCCGCTCAAAGAAGAAGCAGGCAATGAAACCAGCGCGCAGCGCGGACGACGAAGACGCACGGCGAGATAATGCGAAAGACAGTGGCGAGTTAAGAGTGACGAGTGACAAGTTAAAAACTTATTCCTGCTCGTCACTCGTCACTCTTAACTCTTAACTCTATTTTTTATGGATGTGACGTTCGAGACAATCGGGTTGGAAGTGCCGAGCGAGAAGGCGTTCAACTACCTGGCGGAACGCGCTGGCGATCAGGGCGAGCCGACGCAGTTGACCAGACGCGGCGCTGTACTGCACGGGCGTTGCTGGAAACTCGGCGAGGGATTGGAAGTCTGGACTGTGCTTTATGAATCGGGCACGGGCGACATCTTCTATGCAGATTGTCGTCCAGGTTTCCGCGCGCGCTACACGCAGCGCATCAGCCCCTGGGCGCTCACGGAATACGACGAAGAGGGCGAAGCGGTCGTCCACGGGTACTGCGACGGCACAGACACGGAAGTCCTCTTCGAGTTGCAGAATTTGACAGAAGTTGGCCCAGCAGGATTTCGCGCGCACGAGCTGCATGTGGGCTTGTGCGGTCTAGCTTACAACGCGCGCGTCTCGAAGCGAGCGGTCACGGCTGATTGGCAGCCTCTGGAAAAGAGCGCGCCGACGCGCGCCGCACACGAGAATGATTGGAGTCTCGTGGGACGCGTGATTGCATTTAAGCCGCTTCGCAATCCACTCTCGGGCAGCGAGCTTTACTGGGTCTATCTCGATCTTGAGAAACTGAAACTGGAAGTGCTCGTTAATCGTCGCGCGTTGCGCGGCACGCTCGCAGCCGGTGCAATGCTCGCGGCTGAAGTCTGGTTGCAGGGTCACGTTCTGGACGAGCGCGCCCTGCGCTCGCGCTACGAGGGCGTTGACCGAGCTTTTGAGATTCCGCATTTCTGGTCTGGATTGAAGAGAAGAAATTAACAGTGGTCAGTGGTCGGTGGTCAGTGGTCAGAAGGTTTCAGCGTACTGACCACTGACTACTGACCACTGACCACTGACTTTTATGAAACGTCTCGCTATCATCATCCTGATCCTCACACCTATTGCCCTCGTCGGTCTTTACTTCTTCAATCAATACTGGATTCACCGCTACGATGATTTGATCGCGGGACGCGCGAGCATCTATCGCTTAGACCCCGATCTCGTCTGGAGCATCATTTACGAAGAGACATATTTTCGCTCCTGGAAGGTTGGCAACGACGGCGAGATAGGGTTGATGCAGGTGACGCCCACTGTCGGGCGCGAGTGGGCTGCGGAATTGAAGAACACCATGCCGGATTTAGAGCGGCAGATGGAGCAAGACCCTAAGAAAATCCTCTCCGATCCGCAACGCAACATAGAGATCGGTTGCTGGTATCTGGAAAAACTCTACGAGCAATATCGTGATATGCCGGGCGTCGAAGCGCGCATGGTTGCAGGATACAACGCCGGACGCAGCCGTGTTGATGAATGGAATCGCGTCGCGGACGGCGCGCAGCCACTCTCCGCCGAGCAGTTCATCGCGCGCATAGACATTCCCTCGACGCGCGCTTACGTCACGAACATACTGGCGCGCTATCGCAAGCTGAAAGAGTCGCGCGCACGCCTGCAGCAGAGCAGCGGCAACAGCACGACGAGCATGACGCACACAGCCAACATGCCGGAGGCAGGGCGTTGACCTATCGTCAACTCCTTCGGGAGAACGCAGACTTCCGTCGTTTGTGGACCGGTCAGGTCGTCTCGGAAATCGGTGATTGGTTCAATAACATCGCCGTGCTCGCGCTGACGATTCAACTCGCGGGGCGTGGGCGCGAAGGCCAGGCAGTCGCGTTCTATGCCATCGCGCGTCATCTTCCGCTCTTCGTCTTTGGGCCGATTGCGGGCGTCGTCGTTGATCGCGTTGACAGACGCCGCGTGATGATTGTGGCCGATTGGTCGCGCGCAGTTCTGGCTCTTGGCTTCCTGCTTGCGAACGTGTGGGGAAAGCTGCCCTTCATCTACCTCGTCGGGGCATCGCTCTTCGCTGTCTCCGCCTTCTTCAACGCGGCCAAGCGGGCCTCGATTCCGAATCTGGTGCAGGGCACGAATGCTCTGCTCAACGCAAACTCGCTCTCGGCTTCGACGACAGCCGCGACCATCGCCGTCGGCTCAGCACTCGGCGGCCTGCTCTCAACTTTCGCCGGGCGCAATCCGGTCTTCATTCTCAACTCGATAACGTTTCTCATCTCTGCCGAGATGATTCGACGGATCAGAACAGTTAGCAACCGGCAGTTGGCAGTCGGCAGTGAAAACCTTGATGAAGAGAGAGAGTTGCTGAAGGTCAAGAGTCGAGGACGAAGACTCTCTTTAACTACCAACCGCCAATTGCCCACTGCCTATTGGTCCGATTTTCGAGAAGGCTTGCGATATGTGCGAAGCAAAGATGTGTTGGCTGCCGTTTTCATCGTCGCCGCAGGATGGGGATTAGGCAATGGCGTGGCGCGTGCGCTCTACAGCGTCTTCGGCGCGCGGCTCGGCGTGATGGCTGTTGAAGGAATAGTGGCGCGCCCGACGGATTTCGGAATCTCCGTGCTCTTCATAGCGATGGGATTGGGCGGTGTGCTCGGCGCGCCGATTGCGCGCAGGTCTAACTCTGCGGCGGGCGAGAGCTTGGGCACGCGCATGGGACGCTCGCTGCTCTTCGATGGCTGCGGTCTCGTGCTCTTTAGTTTCATGCCTCATCTGTGGGGCGCATCCCTGGTGCTCATCGCGCGTGAAATAAATTTTGCTATCTGGTGGACGGCGCAGCAGACGCTGATCATGACCCGCACGGAAGATCGCTTCGCGGGACGCGTCTTCGCCTCTTACGAGACTCTGACGACGCTGATGATGGTCGGCGCGATGTTGATCGCAGGCGCAGCCGCCGATAGATTTGGAATCAGACCGGTCGCCGCAACGGGCGGCGCAGTCATAGCTCTGTCCGGCCTGATGTGGTTCGTGCTCCGCCGCCGTCGAAATGCAAACGCGCGGGTCGCGGGCGAGATAATCTGAACATGAGCAGCAGACGGATAAAACAGAGATGACGAACCTTTACTGCGCTCGCTGGATATTACCTATCGCTTCATCGCCAATCGAAGATGGAGCGGTGGCGGTTGATGGCTCGTCCATTGTCGGCGTCGGCTCGCGCGATAAACTCATAGCGAGATTCTCGCAATCTTTAATTCAAGATTTCGGCGAAGCGGCGATCCTGCCGGGCTTCGTCAACACGCATTCGCATCTTGAGCTGACTGCGATGCGCAATTATCTCGAACACGAAGAGGGAGATTTCTTCGCCTGGCTGAAGAAACTCACCGTCGCGCGACTCGAACGGATGACGCCGGACGATCTGTATGTCTCGGCTGCTTGGGGCGCGGTCGAAGCGGCGCGCGCAGGCATCACTTGCATGGGCGATGCGAGCGATAGCGCAAGCTCAAGCATGAGGGCGCTCCGTGATGTCGGCTTGCGTGGAATAGTTTATCAGGAAGCCTTTGGTCCAGACCCTGCGAGAGCGCGCGAGAATTTCGAGATTCTGCAAGAGAAAGTTGTGCGGCTCAAAGAATATGAGACAACGCTTGTGCGAGTCGGAGCTTCGCCGCACGCGCCTTACACAGTGAGCGCGCCGCAGCTTGAGTTGATTACGGAGTTCGCCCTTGAAGAAAATTTGCCCGTGATGATGCACGCGGCTGAGTCTCGGGCTGAAGAGCTTTTCATGCTTGAAGGACGAGGCGCGTTCGCCGAAGGACTGGCACGGCGCGGAATAGAGTGGCACGCTCCGGGCATCTCTTCGATTCAATATTTAGCAAGGCACGGCGTCCTGCGCTCACGGCCTCTGCTCGCGCATTGCATACACGTTGACGAGGCGGACATCGAAACGATTAAGGACACGGACGCGCGCGTCGCTCATTGTCCAAAATCAAACGCCAAGTTCGGACATGGCCGCGCGCCTTTCGCGCGATTCATCGGGCAGGGAATCAAAGTCGGCTTCGGCAGCGATTCCGTTGCGAGCAACAACACCTGTGATCTACTCGAAGAGGCGCGCTTCGCTCTCCTGACCTCCCGTGCGACGGAAGGCTTGAGCGCCTCGATGCAGATTTTGAACGCAGAGACTGCGCTGCAAACTGCCACGCTCGGAGGCGCGCGCTCACTCAGCCTTGAATCGCAAACGGGCGCGCTCATCGAGGGCGCGCAGGCGGACATCGTGGCGGTCGCTCTTAATGGCGCGCATCAAATTCCTCTCTATGACCCAAAGCCTGCGCTCATCTTTGCTTCTTCCGGGCGCGATGTCTTGATGACGATGGTCGCTGGCCGTGTTGTCTTCAGCGAGGGGCGCGTTCAGACTGTTGACGAAGAACGCTTGCGCGCCCGCCTCAAAGAGATCAGAGATAAACTATCTTAAGGAAAATTTCTTGTAGTTTACGAACCTCTTAAGCTTATGAATATCTTAGTTCTTAATTGCGGCAGCTCTTCGGTCAAGTTTCAACTGATAGCGACAGACCTTGACTCGATTGCGCAGAATGCGGACAAACGTTTGGCGCGCGGTAATGTTGAGCGCGTCGGTGGGGAAGCGATCATCACTTTGCAAGCGGAAGGGCGCGAGGCGCAGAAGTCAACTTCGCCTCTGCGTGACACGCGCGCGGCGGTCGAACTCATCATTCGCTGGGCCTGTTCGGAAAATTCCGGGATTGGCGAAGTGAAAGCGGTCGCGGACGTGCATGCCATCGGCCACCGTGTCGTGCATGGCGGCGAACGCTTCACGCATTCCGTGCTTATCACTGATGAAGTCTTGCGCGGGATAGAGGACTGCATTGATCTCGCACCGCTACACAATCCCGCGAACATCAAAGGCATCATGGCGGCGCGCGAAGTTTTCGGCGTCGGGTTGCCGCAGGCGGCTGTCTTCGATACGGCCTTTCATCAAACGCTGCCCGATTACGCTTATCTCTACGCGCTGCCTTACCAACTCTATCGCCGCCACCGCATCCGCCGCTACGGTTTTCATGGCACGTCGCACCGTTATGTCGCCTATCGTTATCGTCAGCTTCTGGGAATAGAGCGCGAGCGGACCAAAGTCATCACGCTTCATCTGGGCAACGGATGCTCTGCGGCGGCAATCAACGCGGGCGATTCCGTTGACACTTCGATGGGGCTGACGCCGCTCGAAGGACTCGTGATGGGCACGCGCTCCGGCGACCTTGACCCCGCGATCATTGATTTCATCTCGGCCAAAGAAGGCTTGTCGGCTCGTGAAATCGAGACGATTTTGAACAAGCAGTCAGGTCTCATAGGGATTTCAGGTTTGACCAACGACATGCGCGAGCTTCTGGCCGAAGCGCACGAGAATGATGACCGGCGCGCTCGACTTGCGATAGAGATTTTCTGTTATCGTGTCAGAAAATATATCGGCGCATACCTGGCCGCGATGAACGGCGCGGACGCAATCATCTTCACTGGCGGCATCGGCGAAAACTCCGCAGAGGTGCGCGCCCGCATCTGCGACGGCCTCAATTGGCTCGGACTTGAATTAGACGAAGGGCGCAACGCTCAGCAAATAAACGGACAAGAAGGAATCATCAGCCGCGAAGGCACAAGGCTCGCGGCTTACGTGATTCCGACAGACGAAGAGCTATTGATTGCGCGTGACACTGTGCGTTGTGTACGGGGAGTGTCGCAAAGATATTAACATTGTAGGGGCAGGAACAAGCCCTGCCCCTACAATTTTATTGACAAGATGCGCTAATCGCTTCATCAAATATTTCAAGCGCCACATCAATATTCTCGCGCGTGATGATGAGAGGCGGCGACCAGCGAATGGTGTTGAAGCCCGCGCCCAAAAGAATGAGTCCGCGCTCGAAAGCTGCGACTTCAATCCTATCGCGCAATTCTGGCGCAGGGTTCATTGAAGTCCTGTCTTCGACGAACTCGACTCCGACCATCAGCCCAAGTCCGCGCACGTCTCCAATGCAGTCGTGCTTGCGCATTAATTTGCGCAAACCTTCTTGCAAGTATGCGCCCATCTCGGCGCTGTTGCGGACGAGTCCGTTTTCGAGCAGCTCAATCGTCTTCAGAGCGGCGGCGCAGGCGACAGGATTGCCGCCGAAGGTTGAAGCGTGCGCGCCCGGTTTCCAGTCCATCAAGCCCGCGCGCGCGACGCACACGCCGAGCGGAAGGCCGGAAGCGATTCCTTTGGCGATGCAAACAATGTCCGCCTTCAAATCGTAATGGTCGCAGGCAAACATTTTCCCTGTGCGTCCCATGCCCGACTGAACTTCGTCGCAAACCATCAAGGTACCGTATTTTCGACATAACTCCTGCGCGCCCAGCAGGTACTCGTCGCTGGCGATATTGACACCCTTGCCCTGTATTGGCTCAAAGACGAAGGCCGCGACATCGCCCTTGGCGAGGCGCGCTTCCAGGTCGGCGAGATCACCCATTTTCACCTCTGAACTCCCGGGAAGCATCGGCTCAAAACCCCTGCGAAAACTTGCTTCTCCATTCAGTGACAAAGACCCCATGGTCAGGCCGTGAAATGCTTTGGCAAGATGCGCAGTAGAGGGTCTGCCTGTATACGCGCGTGCAAATTTGAT
>Ga0182001_10000261_pt1 | contig 11605 bp, 9 predicted proteins | sample BulsoiFelSFmetaG_FD_120485 | JGI IMG/M metagenome (GOLD analysis project Ga0182001, IMG submission 120485) | Bulk soil microbial communities from Mexico - San Felipe (SF) metaG | ecosystem: Environmental > Terrestrial > Soil > Agricultural land | place: Mexico: San Luis Potosi | collected... | reverse complement strand
GTGGGAGTCCTGTATTTACTCTGCGGAGGAAGAGCGGGACTTTTTGAAGAACTATCTTGGTCCAACCATGAAAAAGGAAGGGCTGGGTGATAGGAAGATAATTGCCTGGGATCACAACCGAGACCTGGTCTATCAGAGGGCCAGAACCATCCTCACCGACCCGAAAGCTGCGCGCTACGTCTGGGGCATAGGCTTTCACTGGTATGAGCCTTGGAGCGGCGGCGAGCCGATGTTCGAGAACGTCAAGCTCGTTAATGAAACTTTCCCGGATAAAAACCTGCTCTTCACGGAAGGCTGTGTGGATTCCTTCAAGGCTGAGAGATTGAACGACTGGAAATTGGGCGAACAGTATGGGCGTTCGATGATCAACGACTTCAACAGCGGCGCTGTCGGCTGGACTGATTGGAATATCTTGCTGGATGAGATGGGTGGACCAAATCACGTCAGGAACTTCTGCTTTGCTCCTGTCCATGCCGAGACGAAAACAGGTCGGCTCATCTACACAAACTCTTACTACTACATCGGACACTTTTCAAAGTTCGTCCGTCCGGGCGCGAAGAGAATCGCTAGTTCGCCGAGCAGAAGCCAACTGCTTTCCGCTGCCTTCATCAACACGGATGGAAAAGTATCTGTGGTGGTGATGAATAGAAGCGATCAGAATATCCCTTATTATCTTTGGCTGAATGGCAAGGCTGCGGAAATCAGTAGCTTGCCACATTCTATTCAAACGCTTGTGTTCTAACTCGTTTCACTAACGATTCAGGCGCAACATGACAACTCCATGTGCGGGAATCGTGACGGAGTAAACGTCTCCCGGCCATTCCACGTCCTTGTGTAACCAGAGGTCGCGCAAGCGCACTTTTTGGCTGACGCCTATGTCTGCCCAACGAACGCTGATTTTCGCTTCCTCAGCCGCCCTGTTGAAGAAAGCGATGGCCTTCGCGCCGCCGCTGAGAGAGCGCGTCCAGACCTCCTGATCTCCAGATTTCCAGACCCTCGTCGCCTGCTTTCCATCTCTGTCTTGATCTACTGCGATCACTTCGCGATTTGTCAGGATCGCTAAAATCTCCGGGTTCATGTTTCGCAGATCATTGCCAGCCAGCAGAGGCGCAGCCAGCATCGCCCAGAGACTCATGTGTGTTTTGTACTCGGTCTCGGTCATGCCGCCATTTCCAATCTCAAGCATGTCCGGGTCGTTCCAATGTCCAGGGCGCGCGTATGGCGCGAGGTCACTCTGATTGAAGCCTATCTTTGACATCGAATCCCAGGCGTCGCGGATGTCGCCAGTCGTGCGCCAGAGATTGCCGCCCGCGTCCGCGCCCCACTTCCAAACATCCTCCCGACCATACTGGCAGAGGCTATAGATGATTGGCCGCTTCGTGGCCCGCAGCGCGTCACCCATCTTTTGATAGATGGCTGGCATCTCTTCATCTGTATAGAGAGTGCGCGCTCCGCACCAATCGTACTTCAAATAGTCTATGCCCCAGGCGGCATAGGTGCGCGCGTCCTGTTCTTCGTGCCCGTAGCTTCCTTCATAACCGGCGCAGGTGTTAGGACCAGGCGAGGAGTAGATGCCCAGCTTCAATCCTTTGCTGTGAACGTAATCGGCGAGCGCCTTCATGTCTGGAAACTTTTTGTTAGTCAGAATGTTTCCATGCGCATCGCGTGTGCCTTCCCACGTGTCGTCAATGTTGATGTAGGTGTAGCCAGCAGCTTTCATCCCGTTCGTCGCCATCGCGTCGGCGATGCTGCGAACGCTCGCATCGTCCACGCGGCCAGCAAACTTGTTCCAGCTATTCCAACCCATCGGCGGGGTGCGCGCCAACCCGTTGTCAGAAACTTTGTGGAGCGCGGGAGGCTCGATGCGGGCAGGCAGAGCGCCTTCGCCCTGGGGGGCGCGCTGGGCCACCATCTCCGTCAGCGGAGCATCCGGTCTGCGGCGCGTCGCCATGTGCAACTCGTCTCCGACAAGTTTGCCTTCGTATTGCACGCGCCGCTCAGACTTTCCATCTTTCATCGTTCCGGTGATCTTGAAACCGTCTGGGCTACCCGTGCTCTCCGTAATCAGGTAGTAAAACTGAGTGACGCGAATTGAGCCTGTGATACGCGAGCCTTCCTGTTTCAAGTTGAAGTAGGTCGTGCGGATTGTGCCGTCCGCATTCGGCGTTTTCACAGCCCAGTTGCCTGTCAGCGAGTCAGGCGCGTTCGACTGTTGAGCCGTGACCAGAGAGATAAGCAGATTAGCAAGCAGCATCAGGATGATGATTATCCAGACAGTGGTACGCGAGCTGTGGTACAGGCGCTTTGTTTTCATGTTGCTAAGCAAGAGAGTCTTCATCGGAATTTTATGGTCCGGCGTTGATGTTCGGCGCGGTCGAAGTGTTACCGGTAACGAACGCATCTTAACATAGACCAATACCAGAGAGGGAGCTGATAGTGTCGTGAATTCAGAATTCTATGTTCCGCCTCTGAGTCCGCGGTGGTTAATTACTCCTCATGCGCCACCGCAGACCCAGGGAACTTAGAGATTGCACAGAGAATTTCTGAACTCAGGAGACCGCCGCCTTTCATTGGCGCTTGCTTTCTTCATCGAGACTGCTTTATCTTCGCGGCCCGAGCTATTCGGCGAAAGAGAGACATGGAAAATCCCTCCCCCCCATCATTCAATGACCGTCGTCGCTACCCACGCATTCAATACTCCCTTGATGTTGATTTAGGGGAGACACCCGCTTGCACACATAAGGGGCAAGTCACGACGCTTGGTGTCGGAGGCTGCTTTGTCCGGACATCGCTGGAGATCGCTCAAGGTGGGCTGATCTTTATCCGCCTTTTATTGGCTCCGCAAAGCGAGCGTGCCATGGAAGGCGTGGTCTGGGGGCGGGTTGCATATCAGACGCCAGGTCTGGGCTTAGGCGTCGAGTTTAAGAAGTTGCCGCCCGGTTATGAGGAGCACATCCGAGACATAGTGGAGTTTCACTTAGAGGGTGGCGAGGGCACTTGAAGAAGAGTGCGCCCGGCGTGTTGTCTCCACTTTGATGTACTGTGCGACACCTCTCTAACCGAAGCGCGGAGAGATAAAAACGGGCACGGAGCGAGTAGCGGCTCATGCCATGCCCTTTGTTGTCTCATTGCCGTCATGCTTCGGTCCGACCCGTCGGCTACACTCAATTGCAATTAGCTATAATTTGGCACACCCTGCGAAAAGAGAAGGAAGATGAAGAAAGCCAAAGCGCCCTACCGTGCTAATGCAGCGGAGGGCGCTTTGATACATGGAGTGGTAAATCTCTCTACTTTCAATCTGAGATTCACTCGCCGCAGAGGAACTTGACGGTCTTGGTCATGGTCGAAGCTTGCCTTTGCCCGACTACGCGAGCAGTGATTTTAAGAGGGTCGCAAAGAGTATTACTGTTTATCCAGAAAGGTGCATAGAACATCTTCCCATCTTCACTCATGCCTTGATATGGACCAGGCCCATACGTTCCCTTGTAAACTATTTTGCGCCCTTCGGTGGCGGTCAAGCTAATTGATTGCCCGCTTCCTGCTTCCAGCTCTCCTGAAATTTCCACGAGAATCAGGACTGGCCCATACGGAGCGTTCGCAGACGTGCTGAACTCTTGCTCTAAATTCAGTTCGTCCAGTTGCCCTGTCCCCTGATTATATTCTTTCACCTTGATGCCGGTAATTTTCCAGTTTTTGTTCTGGGTTGTAGGCATTGATGAGTGTGAATGGCTGGTGATGCTGGCGGTTGGTTGGAGACGATGCTTTTGGGCCAGTGCGGGCGGCACGATGAGCGAGCAGATAAGAGAGAGCAAGAGAGCGCAAACCTTGAGCTTCATGGAATTCTCCTTCGGACCAGGTAGTTATAAAGCCGCTGATAATTCTTTCGAGATACAAAGCGGTAATGTTACCACAACAGTTCCGATTGATTATTCAGTCTCGTGAAGAACTCCACGCTGAAAGTGTCCCCTGACTTTCCACATGCCATGTGCATAACCAATCCTGAGCAGATTAATGCTGATTGGCTCTTATCATCTACAGCAACCACTCATCGGCGATTGGGCGTCGCACGGTAAATAACAGAGGCATGTGGAGGCAAAGTAATTTCCAGAGAGGTAGCTGGCCCCACGTCCGCGCGCTTCCACAAATCGCGGAGTTTGTAACTCGGGGCGGTGAGACCGAGATCGCCCCAGGCATAATGAACAGTTTGTGTCGTATCGCTGATGTTGAAGGCGGCGACATAAGAGTCTTTGCCCGATTCAGGTCGCGCGGTCCAGATGACAACATCATTAGTTGAGATGACTCGATGATTGTCCCTGGAATGCTGGTCAACCGCGATGACCTCCGGATTGCTGAGCAGAGATGTGGTCCATGCATCGGCGAGCAGCAGATTGCCGCCCATGATCAGCGGTGAACGGAAGATGCACCAGAGGGTCAAAAGGGTGCGCTGCTCTTCATGGCTTAAGCGAGATTCTCGTGGCTCGCCCCAGCCTGCGGCGGGTCGCAGACTACCAACCGGCAGCATGTCGGCGTCAGGCCAGTGACCAGATTTGGCAACACCGGCCCAGAGGGCTGCCCGTGCAAACTGATTCTTCACACCCTGCGGAAAATTCTCCTTGCTGTACCACACATCCCAGACATCGTCGGAGATGCGCCACATCTGTGCATACCTTGAAACTTCATCGCGCTTATCAATGGCCGTAGGGCCTGGAGAAAGGCTCAACACCATTGGGCGGCCAGATTTTTTGATGGCTTCGCTGAACATGCGAATCTCTTCGCCTTTGTACGGATGATCTGAGATGCAATCAACCTTGATGAAGTCAACAGTCCATTCGGCATATTGTCTGGCGAGGGAATCGTAGTAGGCTTGCGCCGCAGGGTGATTAGGTTTGAGGCCGTAGTTGTATGCGTTCCAGGGGCAAACGTCGGAGGTGTCAGCAGCGTCCGCCGCATGCAATGAGGAGCCTGCAATCGGCAGGTTCTTCGCTACAGCTTCCCTCGGTATGCCACGAATGATGTGAATGCCGAACTTCAGCCCGAGCGAGTGCAGGTAATCGGCGAGGGGCTTAAACGTAAAATCCTTTCCCGCAGAAGGGAAGCGGGCAGGCACCGGAACATAACGACCGTAGGCGTCCATCTCAAAGCGCGTGTGACTATCGTTGCCGTTGGCGTCTAGGTTAGACAGATACCAACCTTCGTCCACGACGACGTACTCCCAGCCGTACCGTTTGAGGTGTTGGGCCAGCCACTGTGCGCTCGCCTTGATGCTCTTTTCATCAAGCGTCCTGCCGTAAGCGTCCCAGCTATTCCATCCCATCGGTGGAGTGGCGGCGATTGGTTTTGCTGCTCTTCGCGTTTGAGAGAATGCCTGCGCGATGTGACCCTGCGCCACAAGCAGCAGGAAGACGACAGAGCAGGAAAGGAATAGACGCCCAGAGAGCGAGACTCGCAATGAAAGAACTGTTTTCATTGGCGAATAATAGATTGCTGCCCACTTCCTTTCAAGAGTGAACCTTTAAGATAACAGTCCACAATCTTTTATTAGAGACAAGTTTCGCGCGCTCTCTCTTAGCCTGTGGAAGCTCTGTGCGTGGCCACAAGCTTAAACTGTAGCTCTCCACGTACAAGCGTCCGGTCATTCCAGACGATAATGAGCGGCCTTCAACATCTTAAGATTGAGACCGCGACACATGACTGCTTCATCTACGATCAAAACCTTCATCGTTTCTCTCGGACTAACTCTTATTCTCTACCTGGCTTATCAGTTCATCAGTCTCCGGTCGCAGAACTATCTTTCCAATGTGCCGCATTCCGACAGCCTTGTGATTCTCGGCGCGGCGGTCTGGCCCGGCGGCCAGCCATCATTCGTTCTCAGAGATCGCATTGCCCGCGCGGCAGAGCTTTACCGGCAAGGGGTCGCCGACAAAATTATCTGTTCGGGCGGAGTGGGTAAGTATCCGCCTGCGGAGGCTGAGTTGGAGAAACAACTTTTGATGAAAGCTGGCGTTCCAGAGAAAGCCATCATCATGGAACTCAGCAGCACTTCGACTGCGGAACAGGCCAGGCTGATTAAGGAGATTTGCGACCGTGAAGGGTTCAAATCAATCGCGCTTGTGACAAGCTTCTATCACGAGAAGCGCGCGACACAACTTTTTAAGAGCGCAGGCTTCGAGCAGATAGCGGACGCGCGCTGCACGCACGAGCGATTCGAGGGTTTGAACTTCTGGGTGGCGCGCGAGGCATTGGCCCTGGCCGTCCTCGACTGGTGTCAATGGGTTGCGCTAGGTCTGGCCGCCGCAGCCCTGGCTTTATGGCGTCAAGCTCGTCATCCTAAACATCGAGCGAGCGATGTGACAGAGAATCTTAGTTAAGTATTCTCGCTCTGATGAGCATCACGAAAGCTTTGAAGATTATTTTGCAGATAGGCCGCAGGCTCTATCTCATCTTGCAGTCGCGGGTCTCGCACAAATTCTCCGGCGACGGTTTTCAGAGGAAGCACGCCAGCCCAAACCTCTAGTTGATAATCTTCTTCCTCATCAACGGGCGGACCCGTGCGCACTTTGGCCGAGGCTTCTGTGAGCGGGAGCGAGAGGACGGTTGTTCTGTTTAGCTCGGATTCGGTCGGCGGACGCACCTCCGCCCAGCGTCCACGCATGATGTGCTCTGTGAAGCGTCGGAGCGCCTCGTATTTCTCCGCAGGGTCTTCAACAACAGAAGCCTTCCCGAAGATGACTACAGACCTGTAGTTCAGCGAGTGATGAAAGGCCGAGCGCGCGAGCACCAGTCCATCAAGGAGCGTCACGGTCACACAGACTTCAACGCCTTCTCGCAAACGTTTCATCATCCGGCCTGCTTTCGAGCCATGAATGTAGAGCTGATCGCCCGCGCGACCGTAGGCTGTTGGAATCACGAAAGGCTGCCCGTCATCTATGAAGCCGACGTGACAGACCAGCCCTTCGTCCAGAATGTTGTAGATGTCCTCGCGCTCGTAACTTCCGCGCTGCGGAAGTCGTTTAAGAGTCGTGCGCGATGTAGCATTGAAAGTCGTCATCTCAATCGTCCCTTTTAGCTTATCGAGTCGGCCTCGCGTCTCCTGGTCGTGTTCGCTTTTCCGCTCATGCACCGGACAAAGCTACCATTAAGCGGTCTTTGAGCAAGCTCCATTTTCACCTATAATGAAAGTACCAATTCGGCGCACACTTTTTGATGAGATCGAGCAAACCCGCGATGGTCAAATATTCTTCTTCCATACAGAACGGATTAATCACGCTTGATGCAAAATCTGAGACGCCTCTTTACAGGCAGCTCTATAACTCATTGCGCAAAGCAATCCTGAGCGGCCAGCTTGCTCCGGGAACGCGCCTGCAATCTTCGCGTGAAATAGCAAAAGAGCTTGATGTTTCGCGCAACACGGTCGTCAACGCTTTCGAGCAGCTTCTCGCCGAAGGCTACCTTGAGGGGCAAGTCGGCTCGGGCACATACGTTTCGCGCGCCTTGCCGGAAGAGCTGCTTAACGTCAAGACCATGACGCGCCGCGCCGTCAAGAGCGTGGGCGGCAAAGGCCCTGACCTCTCTGAGCGCGGCAAAATCTTCGCCACTTTCGCGCAGAGCATTCCGCGTGCGCCGGAGCGCGTGCGCGCGTTTCAATCAGGTGTTCCCGCGCTCGACTCTTTTCCGTTCGAGGCATGGTCGAAAATCGCTGCGAGACACTGGCGCAGACCCGCTAACAGCCTTCTCGGATATGGCGAGCCGCAAGGACACGCGCCCTTACGGCTCGCCATCGCTTCATACCTGGGAGTTGCACGCGCCGTGCAATGCACGCCGGAGCAGGTCATCATTGTGGACGGCGCGCAGATGGCTTTTGATTTAATCGCGCGCGTCCTTCTGGACCCGGGCGACACGGCCTGGATGGAAGAGCCTGGTTATCCGGGCGCGCGGGCGGCTTTAATCGCATCGGGCGCGCGCCTGGTTTATGTTCCCGTTGATAAGGAAGGTTTGGACATTGCTGCGGGCGCGAGGTTAGACGCGAACGCGCGCCTGATCTACGTCACGCCATCGCACCAGTTCCCGTTGGGGATGACGATGAGTTTGCCGCGCCGTCTGGCTTTGCTTGAGTGGGCCAGTCGCGCCGGAGCATGGGTGATGGAGGACGACTTCGATAGCGAGTACAGGTACGAGGGGCGTCCCATCGCCTCGCTCCAGGGATTGGACAATGATGGCCGTGTAGTTTACATCGGAACCTTCAGCAAGTTTCTGTTTCCTTCGCTGCGATTGGGCTACATCGTCGCGCCGCCTGCTCTGGTTGACGCCTTCATCGCCGCGCGCGCCATGTCGGGGCGTCATTCTCCTTCAGTCGAGCAAGCCATCCTGACAGACTTCATAGAGGAAGGACATTTCGGTCGTCACATCCGGCGAATGCGCACGCTCTATGCCGAGCGGCAGCAGCTTTTGCTTGATGCTCTTGAACGAGAGTGCGGGGACTTGTTGGAGGTCGAGCCTTCAGCCGCGGGAATCCAGCTCGTCGCCTGGCTACCCGCAGGTTTAGACGATCAAGAGGTCTCGCGTGAAGCGGCGGCTCATGGTGTCGAAGCGCGACCGATGTCAATTTTCTATGCGGGAAAGCCCCGGCGCGGCGGATTGGAGCTTGGCTATGCGGCATTTAATAAGTCTGAGATTCGTAAGGGCGCGGCTCAACTCTCAAGCATCATTCGCTCATGCCAAGAGTTGAAACGAAGAGAGAGCCGTCGCCGCGCCAGTTAAGCTTCTCCTCTTTAACTTTCGTCAAGCAACAGTTTCTTAACTTCGGCGCTTCCTGTAAGGTCTGAGGACCAGCCGAAGCTTCCTCCTTCCAGCATCTCCGTGCCTGCGCGCAAGAGAGCTGTGATGGCGGCGCGCGCCAGCGCCCCTCCGGTGCTGATGCGCTTTGCCCCCGCGCTCGATAGCTGCTTGAGGGTCACGCCCTTCATCACGGGTGCGAGCACGTTCACGGGCTTTGTCAAAGCGCTCGTCACTAATTGCACTTCGTCGAGCGTAGTGAGTCCGGGCGCATAAAGCACGTCCGCGCCCGCCGCTTCAAACGCCTGGAGGCGGCGGACAGTATCATCCAGGTCATTCTTTCCACGAATCAGATTTTCCGCACGCGCGGTCAGCATGAAAGGGAAATCGAGAGACCGCGCCGCTTCAACAGCCGCCTGCACACGCTCGACCGCCAGATTGAAATCATAAATAGTGCTTGCAGGATCGCCGCTGTAATCTTCGATTGAGCCGCCGACGAGTCCCGCTTGTGCGCCGAGCAGGATTGTCTCTCCGACCTTTGCCGGATCATCCGCAAAGCAGTTCTCCAAATCTGCGCTGACCGGCAGGTCTGTCACAGAGCAGAGGTCGCGGCAATGTTCGATTGCCTCGTCTCTGGTGACTTGCCCGTCCAATTTTCCGAGCGAGTTGGCAAAGCCCGCGCTCGTCGTCGCCAGCGCCTTGAAGCCTAAGCCCGCGAGAAGCCGCGCCGACAGGATGTCCCAGGGGTTGGGAATCACAAACGCCTCTGCCTGCTCATGCAGTGCTTTGAACTTTTCAGCTTTCTCTCTTTGAGTCTTCATCGCATTCTCCAAAATAGTGTCGGTCACACACTGCATAGCCTCATCGGTTGCAGGCGGACGAAAGATAGCGGTTGGCAATTGACCGCGACCGATACCCAAGAATTGTAGGGGCAAAGGCTCACTCCCTGCCCGCCGTAATTTAATAACCACGCGGGCAGGGAGTGAGCCTTTGCCCCTACAGAGTTATTCTCATCGCATCTGAATGTACATCGTAATAATATGTGGAAATTGATTTCGGCTAAAGTGCCAGTTTGACGTTTGTGCTGAGTACCAATTCATGAATGTCGGAATGTGTTATATGACAATGAGAAGCTTCTCATTCAGTCGCTTATATATCTTATGAATGAAGCAGAGCAGGGAAGAGTTCTTGTGACGACTCCGAGGGCGGCCATCGCCGCGAAGCTGCATAAGCAGGCGGGCTGGTGTCGGCGGCTGGGGTCTCCGCTTTACGCTTATCTTTTAGAACAGGCAGCGGCGGATGTCGAAGCGGGCGGCGCGTGCTGGGAGGCACTGCGAGGGCATGATGTGGATCCGCACGGCTCGGCGTTGGCTTTGCGCTTCATGGGTGCAGTTCACAGAATTGTCCTGACCGGAGAGTCGCCAGAGTTGGCGCGTTATTATCCATCCACGAACGGGCACATTGATAATGCAAAATGCTGGCCTCTGTTCCGCGCGACAGTCGAACGACATCGAGATGCTTTACGAGAACTCGTTAATCGTCCAGTGCAGACGAACGAGGTCGGACGCGCGGCGGCGCTTGTCGGCGGATTCTTGCTCGTCTCGCAAGAGAGCAAGCTGCCGCTTCGGCTTCTTGAGATTGGCGCGAGCGCTGGCCTCAACCTGCGCTGGGATCATTACTATTACGAAGCTGAGAGCGCGAGCTTTGGCGATCAAGCTTCAACGGTTCGTCTGACCGGTGTCTTTACGGGAGGGCATCCGCCGCTTGCTACTCAAGTCAGGATAAGCGAGCGGCGCGGGTGCGACTTGAATCCGCTCGACCTTGAGACTGAGGAAGGGGAGTTAACTCTTCTCTCTTTCGTCTGGGCTGACCAGACTGCAAGGCTCAAGATGCTGCGAGGCGCGATTGAAGTCGCGCGCAAGGTTGTGGCAACAGTTGATGCTGCGGATGCTCCGCAGTGGCTGGAAGCGCAACTAATGAATGTTGTCCGCGATACAGCTACGGTCGTCTTTCATTCCATCATGTGGCAGTACATGAGCGAAGAGGGGCGGCGAAGAGTTGTCGAGGCTCTGGAGCAAGCGGGCGCTCTGGCAACCTCAAATTCTCCGCTCGCTTGGTTGAGAATGGAACCCGGCAACGACGAGGCTGAAGTCCGTTTGAAGACTTGGCCGAATGGTCAGGAACGCTTGATTGCGACCGCCGGATTTCATGGGCAGAACGTGCGTTGGCTGCTCGGATAATCGGCGACGTTACAGATACCGCTCTTTAATGATTCGGACGTGGCGCAATTCGTGACCGGCGATGTGATAAGCGAGCGCGCGCACGCTGACACGAGTTCCATCCGCCACGCCTGTTCTCATTAATGCCTCGTCGTCAAGTTCATTGAACAGAGAGATGGTTGCTCTTCTGACGGTCGCAAACTCGCTGAGAATCTTGCTGACCGGACGCGCGTTCGCGTTTGAGTGGAGCGCATAATCGTCCTGCTCGAAGCCTGGCAACTCCGTCAGGTCGTGGCGTGCGAACCTGAGCGCGCGGTAGGTATAAATGCGCTCGTCGTCGCTGAGGTGGACAAGTATCTCTTTGATCGTCCATTTGCCTTCGGCGTAGCGAAAATCGAGTTTCGCTGCGGAAAGCGAAAGGATGAACTCTCTGGTGGCTTTCAGATTCTCCTTCATGTGCTTGAGGACCAGACCATCATCTGGCAGCAGGCTGATGTACCTGTCAGCGTAGGGCGCGTATTCGCCCGGCGCGGGTTTTTCGATTCTTTTCATGAGCCGCGTCAACCTCTCTCTGAGAGATTCTTCACCATTGTAAACAACGGCGTGCCTGAAAG
>Ga0182001_10000260_pt1 | contig 11752 bp, 1 predicted proteins | sample BulsoiFelSFmetaG_FD_120485 | JGI IMG/M metagenome (GOLD analysis project Ga0182001, IMG submission 120485) | Bulk soil microbial communities from Mexico - San Felipe (SF) metaG | ecosystem: Environmental > Terrestrial > Soil > Agricultural land | place: Mexico: San Luis Potosi | collected... | reverse complement strand
TGGTCCTGCATGTGACCAGCACGGGCTGCGCTCCGAGCGGCAGGACCAACTTCGCGCTCGCCACGAACGGCGGCGTCGCCACAGCTTCGTCTAGCCAGACTAACTACCAGCCGAGCAGAGCCATTAACGGCGAGCGCAAGGGAATCAATTACACGGGTACGCCGCCCGACGGCGCGGGATGGGCCGAAGTGACGGGTTCCACCACTCACTGGCTACAAGTGGATTTGACCAACGGTAACGGCGGCGCAATCTACAGGAACATAGATGAGATCGATGTCTTCTCGCCGCAGGACAACTACACTAATCCGGTTGAGCCGACCGAGGACATGACCTTCAACAGCATGGGGCTGATTGACTTTGACCTTCAATACTGGACCGGCACTGCCTGGGCCAACGTCCCAACTAACCAAGTGCGCAATAACAACAATGTCTGGCGCAAGGTCACTTTTACGCCCGTCACCACCAACAAGATTCGCATCTCGATTATCAGGTCGGCGAGTCCCACGAGCTACCTCATTGAACTTGAAGCCTGGGGGCGTGCTACCTCTGATACCGTTTGGGTCGAGGACACGTTGCCTGCTGGGGCGGGGATCAGTGGCGACCAGGAAGGATGGAACTGGACCAACGCCAATCCCGCTCCCTTCTCAGGCGCATCGGCTCATCAATCGAACCTCGTCGCCGGTATGCACCAGCACTACTTCTACGGCGCGACGCAGGGGTTGCGCGTCAACGCAGGCGATTCGCTCTTCACCTACGTCTATCTCGACCCGGCCAACATCCCAAGCGGGATGATGCTGCAATGGGACGACGGCACCTGGGAGCACAGAGCCTACTGGGGCGCTGACGCCCTCAACTGGGGGTTCGCTGGCACGGAGAGCCGCCGATACATGGGAGCGATGCCGCCCGCCGGTCAGTGGATACGCCTGGAAGTTCCGGCCAGCATGGTCGGCCTTGAAGGGCGCACCGTGACCGGCATGGCCTTTACGCTCATTGACGGGCGCGCTACCTGGGACCGCGCCGGAAAGGCTGGCTTCAATCGCCGCAACGTCGCCCTGGCTTCGAATGGAGCGACGGCCACCGCTTCGTCTCTCTACAACAGCGGCTTTCCGGCCTCGTCCGTGATTAACGGCGACCGCAAGGGCGCGGTCTGGGGCAGCGGCGGCGGCTGGAACGACGCCACGCCCAACAGTTGGCCCGATTGGGTGGAGGTTGATCTCCCCACGACGAAGAGCATCAACGAGATTGATGTCTTCACGATTCAGGACAACTACACCAACCCCGTCGAGCCGACCGAGACACAGACCTTCACGGTCTATGGCAACACCAGTTTCAGAGTGCAGTTCTGGAACGGCACAACCTGGGTGACAGTGCCTGGCGGCGCGGTGACCGGCAATAACAACGTCTGGCGCAGGTTCGCCTTCGCTCCCGTCACGACCAGCAAGATTAGAGTGATGATAGACGATGCGGCGGACCACGCCTACGGCAGGGTGACTGAGCTTGAAGCGTACGAGTCAATCGCCAACCAGCTTCCTGTGGCACAGCCGAGTGGACCATACGCGGCCTCCGCTGGCGCGACTATAGGCTTCTATGGCGGCAACTCCTCAGACCCGGACGGCAACATCGCTTCCTATAGCTGGAACTTCGGAGACGGCACGTTCGGCAGTGGACCAAATCCGACACATGCCTACGCCGCCGCTGGCACATACACCGTCACGCTGACGGTCGTGGACAGCGCAGGCGATACGGCGTCGGCGCAGACGACGGCCAACATCACGGCCCCGGCGACGAACGGGGCGACCTTCATCTCTCAAGCCTTCCCCAGCTCAGTCGTGGCCGGGCGCGCCTACTATGCTTCAATCACGATGAGGAATACGGGCACGAGCACCTGGTCAACCTCGGGGAATTTCTCTCTAGGCTCGCAGAACCCGCAGGATAACCAGACATGGGGCATGGCGCGTGTGGCTCTGCCCGGGACCATCGCGCCCGGCGCTGATGCCACCTTCATCATAACCTTCGTCGCTCCTTCGACGCCTGGCACTTACAACTTCCAGTGGCGCATGGTGCAGGACTACGTCGCATGGTTCGGCGATTACACTGGTAACCAGTCGGTCGTCGTCAAAGCTCCGACTCCGCCTTCCGCACTCTCAATGGTCGCCCAATGGAAATTTGACGAGGGCAGCGGAACAACGGTCGCAGACGCGACGGGCAACGGTAACACGGGCGCATTGGTAAGCGGTCCAACCTGGAGCGCAGGCAAGGTCGGCTCAGGCTCGCTCAGCTTCGACGGCGTTGACGACCGCGTGACTGTCGCCGCGAATTCGACGCTGCTCGACGTTGGCAACAACTTCACGATCTCCTTCTGGGCCTATCCGCGCTCGACGCACCAGATTGACGCCGAAGGTTATACCTGGGGCGGCACATCCGGCCAGAGGTACGCCTTCGCGCCGCGCTACGGTCCAGGCAACGATGCGGGCGCTGGTATTTCCGTCGGCACCAACGGCGTCAGCGTCTATGAGCATTCAGGCAATTACATGCCCGCCAGCTTGGTCTATCAAGGCACGTTGAGCGGCTGGACACACATCACTCTGGTCTATGAGAACAAGCAGCCACGTCTCTACATCAACGGCGTCCTGGTCCGCACGGGGCTGACTAGCTCCAGGTCCAACATCATCCTGCACCCGCAGGACATGGGCGGCATGTCTTACGGTTACTATGACGGCCTGCTGGATGACGTGCGCGTTTACAATCAGGTCCTTAGCGCAAACGACATACAGACCCTGGCGACGGAGTCTGCCTTCGTCTCGCAGTCTATCCCAACCTCTATGACGGCAGGCCAGACCTATCCCGTCACCGTCACGATGAGGAATACAGGGACGACCACATGGACCAGCGCCGACAACGTTGCGCTCGGCACACAGAACCCACAGGACAATACGACATGGGGCAGCACGCCTCTCGGCAACGGTCGCGTCAATCTACCGGCGACCGTAGCTCCGGGCAGCGATGCGACCTTCACCTTCAATGTGACCGCGCCATCCACACCCGGCACCTATAACTTCCAGCGGCGGATGGTAAGGGGCGCGAGCGGTTGGTTCGGCGAGGTGACTCAGAATGTCGTCGTCACGGTTAACGCCACGCCGCCTACAGCGACGGCCACCTTCGTCAAGAGCGACGCGACGACGAAGGGCAATTGGCAAGGCGTCTATGGCAACGATGGCTATCGTCTCGCGGGTGAAGCCGCGTTCTTCCCGAATTATGCCCAGATCACGACGAGCGGGAGAAACGATTACACGTGGGCAGCGACGAGTACGGATGTAAGAGCCGTGCAGAAAGCCTCTAACGGCGCGGACCGCATTGCCGCCTGCTGGTACAACAGCACGGAGTTCTACATCAACGTGGAGGTGACGGACGGCTGGCCGCATCAAGTCGCTCTCTACAGTCTCGACTGGGATGGCAACAACGCTCGACAGCAACGCATAGATGTCTTGGACGTGGGGACCGGCACGGTGCTCGACAGCCGCTCCTTGACAGCATACTCCGGTGGGCAATACCTCGTCTGGAACATCAAGGGCAGTGTCACCTTCAGGGTCACGAACACAGGCCCGACGGCCAGCAACGCCGTCGTCAGCGGTCTCTTCTTAGACACTCCTCCGGTGGCCCAATGGAAATTTGATGAAAGCAGCGGAGTGATAGCCGCCGACGCGAGCGGCAACGGGAACACGGGGACGTTGCAAAACGGCCCGACCTGGAGCGCTGGCAAACTCGGCACGGGATCACTCAACCTGGATGGCATAGACGACCGCGTCCAGATCACTTCCGGCGCGGCTCTCTCAAACATCACCAATAACTTCACGGTCGCCTTCTGGGCCAACCCGCGTTCGACTCACGAGATTGACCCGGAGAGTGTGACGGGTGTTGCTGGAGTCGGCGGCCAGCGGTGGGTCTATGAGCCGATTAACAAACCAGACCCAGATGCTGGTGCCGGTATTTCAGTCGGCACCAACGGCGTCAGCGTCTATGAACATGCCGCAGGCTACATGCCAGCAACGCTGGTTTACCCGGCGACCATCAGCGGCTGGACGCACATCGCCGTGGTCTATGAGAACAAGCAGCCACGTCTCTACATCAACGGCGTGCCCGTGAAGATCGGTCAACGCAGCCCGCGGGCCAACGTGTACGCTCAACCGCCGGAGATCGGCGGCATGAGCTATGGTTGCTTCGACGGCCAGATAGACGAGATGCGCGTTTACAATCAGCCCCTCGGAACGGAGCAAATTCGGCATCTCGCACAGGGCAGCCCGCTCAAGAACCTGGCGCTCGGACGGCCAGCGACGCAGTCGAGCACCTACCCAAACACGACCGTAAACCTGTCGGCGGACAGGGCCGTTGACGGCAACACGAACGGTGATTGGAATGCGCTCTCTATCACGCACACCAACAACGACAATCAAGCTTGGTGGCAGGTTGACCTCGGCTACGCGGCGACCATCCAGAACATTAGCATCTGGAATCGCACGGATTGCTGTAGCACACGGCTGAGTAACTTCTACGTCTTCGTCTCGGACGTGCCGTTTGCGGCTACGGATGTGAGCGTACAATCGCAGCCCGGCGTCTCGACCTATTCGGTCTCTGGCACAGCCGGGTCGCCCACACTGCTGCCGATTAATCGCACAGGCCGCTATGTGCGCGTGCAGTTGTCGGGTCTCAATTATCTCTCGCTGGCTGAAGTGCAGGTCTGGGGTATGCCGAAGAACGGGCCTGTCTTCGGCGATGACTTTAACGATAACGCGCTCGATTGGTCCAGGTGGGTCGTCAACGATCCCGCCTCCCCGACGACCGCGCGCGAGCAGAACCAGCGGTTTGAGATTTCGCTTCAGCCGAACGTTGCCGGTTACAATGGCGTGACCTCTAGCGCCCCGCAAAGCCTCGTCAACAGGTACGCGCAGGTTCAGCTAGTGCAGCCCGTCAGCATGGGCGGCTGGGCGGAGACGGGCCTACAGCTCATACGTGACGGCTCGAACTATTACAACCTGAGCATAGGCGCAGGCTCGCTGGTGATGGACGCCTGGACCGGTGGGGTGCGCGACCGTACCGTGCTCAACTTCGATCCGGTCAACCATCGCTTCTGGCGCATCCAGCACGACCCCAACTCCCAGACCGTCAGCTTCATGCTGAGCGCGGACGGACAGAACTGGACTGTGGGCAAGACCGTGGCCGTCACGTTCCCGCTCAACTCGCTGAAGCTGAACCTGTTCGGGGGGGCGTGGGGAACCGGCAACGGCGCGCCAGGCACGGCTATCTATGATGATGTGCGGATAGTGACCAACGGCCCCGGTTCAATCGCCGCGCTCAGGATTGTGTTGCCGGGTATGCAGCTCGCCGCGGGCGGGGCTTTCGCAGATGAGGACCCGATTCTCTATCTCTGCCCCTGGTGGAAGGTGCTGTGAAGCATCAACTGAGTTCTGGGCAGAGACGCCGAGAGCGCTACGGCATGAAACTAAGTACAACCAGCAAGGCTCATCAGGCAGAGCAGCTAAGCATCAATCAAGCGAGGAGAGGCGACATGAGAATTTCCAGAATAGAACAGTTCATTCTCATCCAGAAACTTCGGACATGGCGCGCGAGCATTTGCGCTCCCGTTCTCATCCTCTATTTGCTGGCCGCCTCTTCGCCGCCCGCCCTGGCCCAGCAGGTTGGCAGTCTGACGCAGCACTTAAATGACAGTGGCATGCAGATGGGGCGCGACGCGATCAGCGTCACGGCCCCGCCTGTGGCCTTCCCCGGCGAGGACAGGCCGGACACCGGCAGCTTCATGATGAACCTCCCGCTCGTTGACCTGCCCGGTCGCGGCCTCAACGTCAAGCTTAACCTGAACTACGACAGCAGCCTCTACCAACTCGACACGGACCACATACACTGGTTCGTTAAGGGCACGGATGATAATCCTCAATATCCATCGCGCGGCTTCATGCTTGGCTACGGAATGCTGATTGACCATAACGTGGACACCAAATGCAGCATGTTTGCGCTGAACGGTGGCGGCACTTGCCCGTCCAGCCCGCCAGGGGTCTCGTATTACGGCGGCCTGACTTTCATAGACGAGACCGGCGCGAAGCACAGGTTCGACAACGGCGTCACCGTTGATGGCTCCGACATCCGCTTGTCCACACAGAACGGCGCGACGACCCTCACTTACCCGGATGGAACGACCTACGTCTTCGGGTCACCCATCACCAGGCTGGCTGGCACGTATCGCAGCCCGACTTTTCAATATATCAACACAGTCTGCTACCAGACATGCACCACCAACCACCGCATCTACTTTCCAGTCAAAATCAGTGACCGCAACGGCAACTTCATCACCATTACCAGCTCCGGTATAAACATCACAAAGATTACAGACACGCTGGGGCGCGAGATTAATTTCAATTATGACCAGTCCAGCAGGCTCGTCTCGATAGACGAGCCTGGCTTCACGCCCGGCACCAGGCGCGAGGTCGTCCGCTTCTTCTACCGCACCTACAACATCACCTGGAACTTCCGCGACCAGCTCCAAAATTATTCGGGGACTTTTCAGGGCCTGTCCGACCTTTACTTCCCCGGCACGAAATCCGGCTGGCACTTCGATTACTCAAGTTACGGGCAGATCTATCTCGTTCAGAACTTGCTGGGGATGCAATACGATGCTGCCACCAACACTCTCACCAATCCGGGCACGGAGATCGCCAAAACCACTTACAGTTACAACGGGACGCCGCTCAACCCGAACACCAGTCTGCTCTACACGCTGCCGAATTACACTCAGCGCATAGACGAGTGGCTGACCGACCCCTCCGATCCGGCCCAGCCCAAGATGCAGACGGTGTACACGTTCGCGATGGATTATTCGTCCGAGATTAACCTCAATAGGTCCATCACCTACATCGTAGCGCCCAGCGGCATTGTCAACGTGATTCGCAAGCGCTATTACAAGGCCGAAGACCATTCCGTTGACTGGTCGAAGACATGGGATGAGGGGGTCACGCTTGAAGAGAAGGCACAACTCAACAATAAAGTCTTCATGCAGATTAACAACAACTGGGAGAAGACGGCCAACGGCGCGCGCCTCGCTGACAAGACCATCACCGACGACACTGGCCAGCAACGCAAGACCGTTTACAAGTACTACAATCCGAACGACCCGGCTTTTCCGGGCGTCAAGAACTATATGAACGTGCGCGAAACCGACGAGTATGGCTTCGATGGGTCGCTGCTACGTAAAACCGTCATGGATTACGTCAGGGATTCGCAGTGGACCGACAGGTGGCTGATCAAGTTGCCGAAGAGGATACAGATCTTCGAAGGCAACTCGACGACGCCAGCCTCGCAGGTGGATTTCGAGTATGACACAGAAGCTCTCACCTCGTACTCGGAGATGGTCAATAACTTATCAATGATGTTCGACTCCGGGGTTTCGCCCAATCGCGGCAACGTCACTAAAGTAACCTCTAACTCGAACGCAGCGAATCCTACGCAGGGCATTACTGTTTCAATAAAGACCAAATACGACATCGTCGGAAACGCAGTAGAGAAGACCGATGGCAATAATAAGGTCGCGCTGGTGGAATACTCTGCTGACAATCGCCGCGCCTTCCCGACAAAGATAAGCTCTCCCATCCCCGACACGAGCGGCTCTAACGGCTCAATGCAGCCCCTGGTGAAGAGGAGCACCTACAACTTCAACACGGGGCTTGTCGTTGAGACCAGAGATGAGAATGACCAGCCCACCACCTACGACTACAGCGATCCGATTAACCGGCTCAAGAAAGTCAGTTTACCGGACGGCGGGTCAACGAGCTACACCTATAGCAACTCGCCGCAGGAAATCTCCATCTGCACGGTCACGGCGCTGGATAACTCCAGGTCCACACAGGCTTATCAGTTCTACAACGGCAGAGGCTCGGAAGTGCGCAAGCAGGTTCTTTTCGGTGATGGGACTTACTCGACCACCGATAAAGAGTACGACGAATTTGGCCGCCTCGCGCGCATCTCGAATCCATATATCGCAGCGTTGAACGGCACTCTCAAGCCCAACCCGGACAACCGCCTGTGGACTACCACGACCTATGACCTGTTGTGGCGTGTGCAGACGGTCAAGACACCGGACAATGCCGAGATGAAGACCGAGTACGAGGGCGCGAAGGCACTGGCGACGGACCAGGCGGGGCGGCAGCGCGTCAGTAAGAGCGATGAGTTCGGGCGAATCACGGATGTCTGGGAGATCATCCCGCCTTCTCCCAGCGACCCCAACGCCGAGGATGTGTCCTTCACGACGAGCCACCCAGAGGTGTCCAAGGGCTATCACACCAGCTACCGCTATGACGTGCTGAACAACCTGCGCCAGGTTCAGCAGGGAGTGCAGAAGCGCTTCTTCAACTATGACTCGCTCTCCAAGCTGATCGCTATGAAGCTGCCGGAGCAGGAAATTAATAGCAGCATCAACTATACGGACTCGGTGACTGGGAATACCCAATGGTCAATGAGCTTTGATTATGACGGCAACGGCAACATGCGCCATAGCACAGACTCGCGCGGGGTTCTTACCACCTACACCTACGATTCACTCAACCGGCTCATCTCGCGTAGCTTCTCCAACGACCCGAGCAATACGCCGACCTCGACCTACAAGTACGACAGCGTCGGCGTGTCGCCGGTCATCCCTAATTCCGCCGGGCGCATGACTTCCGTCAGCACCTCGGGCCGCTTCGTCTCCACCTACACCTATGACGACTATGACCCGATGGGCAGGGTCCGTAAGAGCACCGCGACCATAGAGTCCAGCCCGCCCTATGTCATGAGCTACGCTTACGACCTCGCGGGCAACATGGTCTCGCAGACCTACCCCTCGGAACGGGTCGTGATTACGGAGATAGACGCCGCCGGGAGGATCAGCGGAATCAGGAAACAGTCGAGCAACGACTACTATGTCGGGGGCGCGCCCTCGACCAACGGGGGCAGGAACATTCAGTACGCGGCCCATGGACCAATCCATAGCCTGGCCCTCGGCAACGGCCTGTGGGAGACATCGGATTACAGTGACCTACGGTTGCAGTTGGCGAGTCTTAAGCTGGGGACGATGCCGGACAGCGCCAACCGTTTGCAGATAGACTTCGGCTACGGCACACAGAACAACGGGAACCTCAGAAGCCAAACGATTACCCTTCCGACCGTCAACACTATCGGCGGCTCTACCATCACGCAGAGCTACGACTACGATTGGCTCAACCGCCTTAAGGTGATATCGGAACCCGGCGGCCCTATGCAGAGCTACGACTACGACCAGTACGGCAACAGGGCTGTAGCGGGGACTGTGACCGACCCACAGACGCCCCAGCAACTCTCCACCTACGATGCCGCTACCAACCGCCTGAAGACGAAGGAGTACGACAAGAGCGGCAACATCACGCGCGAGGGTATCAGCCAAGGACACTCATACCAATTCGACGCCGAGAACCACCTCTACACCGTTGATGGCGGGGCTGCGGCGACCTTCAACTACGACGGGAACGGCCACCGCGTCAAGAAGGTAACACCGGCTGGCACGGTCCTCTTCATCTATAACGCTATGGACCAGATGGTGGCAGAGTACGGCGGGGCGACACCGGCTGGGACCGGCGGGACGAGCTATTATACCCTGGACAACTCCGGCACCCCACGAGCCGTCACAGGCTCCAACATCAACGACGCGAGCGGCGGCATAAAGGGTAGGCACGACTACCTGCCCTTTGGCGAGGAGATGGGCGCGAGGGGCGACGGCCAGCGCAACACCAACCAAGGGTACGTCGGCTCAGGCGACAACGTCAGGCAGAAGTACACAGGGTACGAGCGCGACTCTGAGAGCGGCCTCGATTACGCGCAGGCCAGATACTACGGCAGCACACAGGGGCGGTTTATGAGCGTGGACCCGTCAATGTCGAGCGGGAAAGCCGGAGATCCGCAGAGCTGGAATCGCTATGTCTATACCACGAATAACCCGCTCAAGTTCGTTGACCCTTCAGGCGCGGATTGGGGCTATTCCAGAAATGCGGACGGCACCTTTGATTACAACTACTTTCATGGCGAAGTTCCGGCAGAAGCTTTTGGGCGCAAGTGGCAGCCCGTTGTTTTTGGGCCGGATGGCACATTGGAAGTTGAAAATATGAGAACAGGTAACGTCTACCGCATCTCCAATGACCGAAGCAAAGGGTTGGAGGTCTGGCTTAGAAAAGACCCCAATATCACCCCGAACAACGATTGGGACCCGAGCTGCGCCAACTGTAAAGCCCTGGTGGATGAGCTGGGAGGAAAGTGGGGTCCGCCCGTCGAAAATTCAATAAAGGGAATGATGGCGGCTGACGCGACGTTAATCGCAGCGCCGTATGCCGCCGAGTACCTCGGGGCGTTCGGCTATGACAAAGTTGTGCTCTGGTCCGGCGAGGGGGCGCAAGAGGAAGCAGAGGCCATTGCGATGAAGGAAGGGGCATGGACGCTGAACGTGACCCAGGAAGGCATGCAAGCCGAAGCTGATACCGCCGGATTGGAGTGGCAAGAGGCCAGACAAATCTGGATGCGAGCATCAGACAAGTTCTCAAGGGATTTAACTGGAAAGATTGTGCACGTTGTCTTACGCAATCCGTCGGCGACAAGCATCTACAATGAGGTGGAGGGCTGGAACCTGACTTACGATGCGACGTGGCGCAGCATCATCTACCACTGAAATCGCAAAGACCGTTGCTTCAGGTTCGTTAAGCCACCGCTTTATCAAAAAGAATGTGAGCGCATCTCAATGCTTCAAGAGATTTCATACTGCGGAGCGGACTCTTGAAGGGATTGAAGCTCTGAACATGATAAGGAAGTGTCAGGTCAAAAGATTGAACAGAGATGATGTGGTAGGCCAAAAGAAATTTGTCGAGAGCCGCCTCCAAGTTGCAGCATAAAGTAGGTGCTGCCCACTTCATCCTCCTGCTAATCCAGCTTTCTTAGTTGGACCGCTTTCGCCTGCTGTATTGCAAGGATGCTCTATGAAAGGGGCGTGTTGACCATGCGCAAAAACCCGAACCCGGTGGCAATCGGCAACCAGGTCACCAGTTGAGCGAGCAAAAAAGCTGGCTCATTTCCGCTTTCACGAGCTGCACTTTGCATAGCCTGATAGAAAGGGACAGGGTGCTCGCAAGCCTTCAAAAAAGCGAACTGCCATGGAGCGATTTCATCCATGTGGACACGATAATTCGATCTACCGAGTGCGACGAATGAGACTCGCGGCTCAGGCGGCTCAATCTTCTCTCCCTGGTCTGACTTTCTGAGGACATCTACCAGAGGGAATTTCAGTTCAAGCAGTCGCAAACAGGGCGTGGCTTGAAGCGTCAATTTCTCACTGAAGATTGCGAAGGGCGAAAAAGATTCTGCTTCCGCAGGGTCTTGTTCGATCCCAGGGGCGCGCATGACCTCCACACGCGCGCGCTCAAGGCGTGCTAACTCAGGAGGAAGGTCCAGCAGAGCGGTAAGCTCCGCCTCAAGTGCAATCTCCTGAGGTTTTGTTTCTTCCAGGAATTGCGGAAAGCCCGCACCAAGGTCAAACAGACTAGGCGATGTCGGCGGCTTGCTGATGATAAAAGCCATCGCAAACGCATCGAAAACAGAATCGCCGAGAAAGTTGCGCAAGGCTGGGAAATCAGCCCGCATACATTCAAGCAGCCGCAGCATATAGCCTCTGGCATAAATGCCAATGCGAATG
>Ga0182001_10000259_pt1 | contig 11802 bp, 10 predicted proteins | sample BulsoiFelSFmetaG_FD_120485 | JGI IMG/M metagenome (GOLD analysis project Ga0182001, IMG submission 120485) | Bulk soil microbial communities from Mexico - San Felipe (SF) metaG | ecosystem: Environmental > Terrestrial > Soil > Agricultural land | place: Mexico: San Luis Potosi | collected... | reverse complement strand
GGGAGCCTTGCGGGCTTCGACTGTGACGAGGGTGAAAAAGCTTTCTCGGTCAGTGACCGGCGGCCGCGCCGGCCACGCGTGCGCGCGCGGGGCGGCGTTCATGCTTGGCGCAGGAGCGTCCGAGAGCCTGTTCGACGCGCGGCTCGATGTTGAATTCGGGCTGGCGGCAGACGGCTGCCAATTCCGAGATGACCAGGTAGCGCGCGCGCTCAAGCATCCGCTGCTCACGGAAACTCAAAGGCTTGATGTGGCTCAGGAATGTCAGGTTCTTGAGCACGTCGGCGACCTCGAAGATGTCGCCCGTGCGCATCTTCTCAGAGAAATCTTTGAAGCGGTCTTTCCAATCATTGGCGGGGGACGAGAAATCGTCGGAGAGATTCTTTATGAGCATCTCGCATTCGCCTGAAGAGATTGGCGTTCTCAAGCCAACTTCTGAAGCGTTGGCGACTGGGACCAGGACCAGGGAGTTCGTAGCAGCAAGACGAAGCGTGTAAAAAGGAAGTGAGTTTGCGCCTATTTGCTTCTGTTCGATCTGCTCGATGGTCCCGATTCCATGATTGGGATAAACGACTTTCTGGCCGACTTTAAAGCCCACCATAGCACCTCCATCGAATTACAAAAATCAGACTGCGCCGCATGGGCCGAGTCTGCGACCCGGTAGGTATCTGCGACGCGAATCTCAGCGTCGGGTCTCGCTTTAATTCTCACGAAAGTGTAACAAGCGGTCTTAAGAGGCGTCAAGGTATATGCGGCAAGCAGCTATCAGAAAAGCGATGCGTGACAAGATGAAAACTTCTTTTCTAACTCGATTGAGGGCGCGTCTGAGCCACATCTTCAACGTGCAGGGTTATCTATTCTTTCCATCTGGCCATCAAGGAGCATAAAATGGAAATCGCAAAGATGACGCTCGCCATCAATGAAGACTTCGATTAAAAATAAGGAGCGAGTATAGCGAGAGAACGGTTCGAGAGCGTGCTGGTCAAGAAGAGATGAGTGGAAGAACGATTATTGTCGGGGACATACACGGCTGCTATGACGAACTCGTAGCCCTGTTAGAGAAAGCCGAGCTTGACGCAGATGATCGCGTCATCTGTGTCGGCGATCTCGTGGTCAAAGGCGAGAAGAACCGCGAGGTCTTAGACCTCTTTATCGAAGACCGGAGATTCAAAGCCGTACTTGGCAATCACGACCGCGCCATCTTGCGTTACTGGCAAGGCGAAGGCAATGCTTTGAAGGCTTCGCAGGAAAAGGCGCTGAGAGAGCTTGAAGTGAATCAACCGCGCTATTTCGCTTACCTCGAATCATTGCCGCTCTCGATTGATTTAGGCTCATATTTGATTGTCCACGCTGGCGTGCGTCCGGGCATCATGCTTTCCAGTCAAACGGTTGAAGATTTAACGGAGCTTCGCACTCTCGGAGAAGATCGCACGAACCGCGAGGGCGTTCCCTGGTACGACATTTACGATGAAGAGAAGATAGTTCTCTTCGGTCACTGGCCTGCGCCAGAGCCTAGACGTGGCCTGCGCGCCATCGGGCTTGATACGGGCTGCGTCTATGGTTTCCAACTGACGGCTTACATCATTGAGACGGGAGAGTTCATGAGCGTCGAAGCTCGTCGCGCTTACGAACAACCAAAGCAGCGCGTGTCTTGAGCGCGTGCGTCGCGCATGTTACGTGGTTGTAACATCGTCCAGTTAGATTGCGGACAATGATTAAATACGGACATCATCGCTTTCCCGGCAAGCTCTTTGTCGTCGAAGGCACGGACGGGAGCGGCAAATCAACACAACTCGCCCTGCTCTATCAATGGCTCAAAGCCGAAGGCTATCCGGTCTTCTTCTCCGAGTGGAACTCTTCGCCGCTCGTCAAAGACACGACTAGGCGAGCCAAGAAGCGCAGGCTCTTGACGCCCGCGACCTTTTCGCTGCTTCATGCGACCGATTTCGCAGACCGCGTCGAGCGGGACATCTTTCCACCTTTGAAGGCTGGCGCAATCGTTCTCGCAGACCGCTATATCTACACGGCCTTTGCGCGCGACGTGGCGCGCGGATGCGACCGCGCCTGGGTCAGACAAATCTACAACTTCGCCGTCAAGCCGACCGTCGCCTTCTTCTTCCGCGCGCCACTAGACGTAGCCGTTGACAGAATCCTTTCAGCGCGACCGCAGTTGAAGTATTACGAGGCGGGCGTTGATATGAACTGGGCTGACGACCCTCAAGAGAGCTTCACGATTTTTCAGGGCAAGATTCTGGAAGAGTACGACCGCATGGTGGAGGAGTTCGGTTTGACTGTGATTGACGCGACGCGCTCGATTGAAAGACAGCAGCGTGAGATGCGCGAAATAGTTAAGCGCCATCTCAAAAAAGGAAGGATGATTGCTGCGCTATGAGAGAGATGAAGTTCTATGGCACACCGCTGCCGGGTGTTGACGTTGAGCCTTTGAGCGGCAAGCTCATCGTCGTCGAGGGCGCGGACGGGGTGGGCCGCTCGACCCATGTCGCGCTTCTGCGAACCTGGCTTGAATCGCGCGGCCATGCTGTTCTGGACACAGGCATGACGCGCTCCGTTCTCGCAGGGCGCGGAATCAAAGAGGCCAAGCAGGGGCACACCCTGGGTCGGCTCACGATGCAGCTTTTTTACGCGACCGATTTCGCAGACCGTCTGGAAAGTCAGATGCTCCCGGCCTTGCGCGCAGGGTTTATCGTCTTGACAGACCGCTATATCTATTCGGCGATTGCGCGCGCGGTCGTGCGGGGCGCTGATGCGGCATGGATGCGCGACATCTACGGCATCGCGCTCGTGCCGGATGCAGTCTTTTATCTCTCCATCGGCTCGGCTGAAGAGTTGGTCTCGCGCGTGCTCGCCTCGGGGCGCGGCTTTGATTACTGGGAATCCGGCATGGACCTTTACCTGGGCGAAGATTTTTACGACAGCTTCGTCGAATATCAAACGCGAATGCTCAGGGAGTTTGATAGAATGAAGGGCGAGTACGGTTTTCGCATCATGGATGCTTCGCGCTCTATCAATCGCGTCGCCGCGGATTTGCGTCGTGGCGTCGCACGCGTCATTGATGAAGGACGAGCCGCAGATGCGACTACTGTGCAGCCTTTGCGCATCGCGGCCAAACCACAGCCGCCGAAGACAGAAGAGACATCCATCAAGCAAGCATAGAGAACCGAAGGGACCTTCTGCGCCGTTGAGACTTGCGGCTATAGACATAGGCTCTAACTCGATCAAGCTGGTCGTCATCGAAGCGGCGTCGAGTGATTCTTTCGCCGTCCTGGCGCGCGAGAAGGATGTCGTGCGGCTCGGCCATGACACGCTGCGCAAAGGCCACCTGGACCAGGCAGCCATCAAGCGCGCCGCCGCCAGCATCAAGCGTTTTCGCTCGATTGCAGAGGCGCGCGGCGCGGAAGAGATCATTACAATCGCAACCGCATCGGTGCGCGAAGCCCATAACGCCTCGGAGTTCATCAGGGAAATAAAAGAGCAGACGGGTTTGCGCGTCAAAGTCCTCTCCGGCCTTGAAGAGGCGCGCTTAATCGGTCTCGCCGCCGCACAAGGATGCAACACAGGAGGCCAGACTCTTCTCAACATAGACATCGGCGGCGGCTCAACTGAAATCTCCTTGATGTTGAACGGCGGACACGCTGCGCTCTTCTCTCTCAAGCTCGGCGCGGTCGGACTCACCGAAAAGTTTATTTCGGCAGACCCCGCCAAGCCCAAAGAATTGCGCGCGTTGAGGGAAGAGATACGCTCCGCTCTGGAAAGACCCGCGCGCGAGTTGCGCGGCAAGAAGTGGCAGCAAGTGACCGGAACATCCGGCACAATTCTGGCAATCGGTGAGGCTCTTCGCTTGCGCCGCCTGCGAGCACTGTCACCGGACGAACAGGGAGCGCAACCCGCAGCCGTTGAGATTACGGTCAAGGAGTTGGAACGCTTCAACGAACAAATGGCGGCGCTGGCAATGCGAGAGCGTCACAGTGTGCCGGGCATCACCGCACAGCGCGCCGAGATCATTATCGCAGGCGGACAGATTCTCGAAGGTGTGCTTCGTGCGCTCAAGATAAATAGCTTGCGCACCTGCGATTATGCCCTGCGCGAAGGGGCAATCATTAACCGTTTGCGCGAGATGGAAGCGGAGTCGCGTCCGCCCGTGCCGGATTTAGTTGATCCGCTCTTGCGCGGCGTCCACGCCGTCGGTCATCGCTTCGGCTATGAGGAAGCACACGCTCTTCAAGTCGCCGCCTTCAGTGAAAAAATCTTCGATCACCTTGCGCCCGCCTACCAGCTCAGCCGTCATCATCGAACGTTGCTCTCGGCAGCCGCGCTCTTGCATGATGTCGGCTATCACATCGCGCAGGAGTCGCATCACAAACACTCTCTTTATCTCATCAGGCATTCCGAGTTGACAGGCTTTTCCGAGGCCGAGCGTGAAGTCATCGCCAACGTCGCCCGCTATCACAGGGGAGCTTTGCCAAAGGAGCGTCACCCGGACTATGCCGCGCTCAACGAGCAGGACCGGGAGACGGTCTGGCAGTTAGGCTCAATCCTGCGCGTGGCCGATGCCTTCGACCGCAGCCACGACACGAGCGTCAGCGATCTGCGCTGCGAGCGAGTAGGCTCTAATCTTCACATTCAACTCCGCAGCGCACATGGTTGCCACAAAGAGGTCTGGGCCGCCGAGCAGAAACGCGATATGTTTGAGCAGTCCTTCGGTCTTCATCTGACTTTCAGCCGTCGCGCCCTCGCGCGGCGAGCTTGAGCGCGCAGTCGGATGAAGAGGAGCATGAACCAGTTTCCATAAATCTTGAGGGCGCTTTGTCTTTATGGTAAAAGCAAAAGAGATAGCCGGACTCGATTGCGCGATGCGCGCAGGTGATGGAATCAAGCTCATCCTGCGCTCGCGCTTTGAAGAGATGTGCTCATTCAGCGCGGCGGCGCTCGACTGGAGCGAGACGGAAGGCGTCCATGACATGCGCGTGGCCTCGCGCCGTCTGCGGAGCGTAGTTAAAGATTTCTTGCCCTACCTGCGCAGGCGCAAGCTCAGGCAGGCGAGGGAAGATTTGCGGAGCGTGGCCCAGGCGCTCGGCGCAGTCAGAGATCAGGACGTGGCATTAATCGCTCTGGAGAAATTGGCAGAGGACGCGCCGCCGGAATTATCAACAGGCGTAAAGCAGTTCGCGAACTCGCGGCAGCACAAACGAGGTGGCGCGCGCTCGCAACTCGGAGAAGCGCTCTCGGAAGACGCGCTCAAGAAATTGCAGCAGGATTTTCACGACGCACTGGAAGAGAGCTTGAAAGGCTCGCGTGGCGCGAACGGAGATGAGCAAGCAATTACTGATGACGCGGAACTACACGAGATCGCGCGCGAGATACTCGATGAACGCTTGCGCGATCTGGATGAGATGAGCACGAGCCTGTTTCAACCTTTTGAGACTGAGCATCTACACGAGATGCGCATCGCCGCCAAGCGACTGCGTTATGCGATGGAGCTTTTCACTCCGTGCCTCGGCGAGGCGCTCAAACCCTTCTGCAAGGAGATCGCTCGGATGCAAGACTCTCTGGGCGAGCTTCATGACTGCGACGTGTGGATAGTTGAGATTGGCGCGGCGCTCAGGAAAGCTTCCGACGAGAAGGTTGCTGTGAAATCGCCCGGCGACGGATTGGAAGAAAGCATGCTGTCAAACGACAGCACAACGCGCGAAAGCGAAACGCAGATTGAGCATCAAGCCGTGTTCTGGCTCTTGGACCACTTCGTTAAGCAGCGCACGGAACACTTTTGCGCTGCGCTCGAACGCTGGCGCGAGTGGAAGACGACAGGCTTTCAAGAACGACTCGCCGACACGATTCATAATCAATCTCTCGGAGTCGAACCGATTTCATCAGCCGCAAAGATTATTGCCAACGAGAGCTAGGCTCAGCTAGCAATTTTAAGTTGCCACTATCTGATGGTCCAGGCGCATCAATTAGCTCATAACTTTGATGTGAGATGTGGAGAGCGAGCCAGTAATCTCGCGCGGCTTCGTGAATTCCACTTTGGGAATATCGCTTGCTGGCACTAGAATAGGTCTCAGAATAAATCTCTCTCCCGTTCATGGCCGGGCACGAACTCTCTTATGCTGTGCCCCATTTAACTGGAGATAATGTTCTGCTCTGGGCTACTGTAAACCTGACGCGCAGGATTTTTGTGAGTTCCCCGGCAAATTCAATAGAATCGTGACGAATTTTTGCGAGCGTTAATCATCCAAGAGGCTTAATGACGAGCGAAAGCAATCCATCACTGGCGACAAACCAGCCACAGAGCGATACCCCAAAGAGAGAGTTGCCGCCAAAGTTACAGGGGCCTGAGTTCCTCTTAAACCGCGAGATCAGCCAGTTGGAGTTTCATCGCCGCGTGCTCGAAGAGGCGCTCGATGAAAGCGAGCCGCTTTTAGAGCGCCTCAAATTCATAGCTATCTTCTCGTCTAATCTTGACGAGCTTTTCATGATTCGCGTCTCCGGCCTCAAAGAAGCCTTAGAAGAGGAAGTGACGGAAATTTCGCCCGACGGGATGACCGTCACCGAGCAGTTGGACGAGATTAAAGCGCGACTGCTGCCGATGATTGTGGAGCAGATGCGTTGCCTGCGCGAAGAGATTCTGCCGAAACTCAAAGAGAATGGCGTCGAGATAGTTCCTTATGATTCGCTCTCACATGAAGAGCGCCAGGCCCTCGACGAATATTATGATGAGAATGTTTTTCCGGTCTTGACGCCGCAGGCGGTTGACTCGGCGCACCCTTTCCCGTACATCTCCGGCCTCAGTCTTAATCTGGGATTAATGGTCGAGCCTGTCGCTGCGCTCGGCATCACGCGCTCGTTGACAGGCGGCGTGGACGCCCGGTTTGCGCGCATCAAGGTTCCACCGCTAGTCTCGCGTCTTGTCAAAGTTGGCGAATCGGACTCAAGGTTCGTGCTCCTCGAAGAGCTGGTCGCCGCCAACGCTTACCGTCTCTTCCCGCGCATGCAGGTCGGTCGCAGCCACTTCTTCCGCGTCACGCGCGATGCGGACATAGAAGTTCGTGAGGATAAGGCCGCAGACCTCCTGCAAGCCATTGAGCAGACTTTGCGCAAGCGTCGCTTCGGCTCTGCCGTGCGTCTCGAAGTCTCTAAAGAGATGCCCTCTCAGATGGTCGAGTATCTGACCAAAGAGCTTGAGTTGACAGCCGAAGATGTTTATGTGATTGATGGACCACTTCGCGTCGGAGATTTGATGGAGCTTAACGACCTGGACCGGCCTGATCTGAAAGACAAGCCGGTTAAGATTACCCTTCCGGCTTTCATCAGGAACGAGGAGTCAATCTTCGAGGTCATCAAGCGGCGAGACATACTCTTGCATCATCCTTACACCTCATATACGACCGTCGTCAAATTCATTGACGCGGCGGCTGAAGACCCGGATGTGCTCGCCATCAAGATGTGCCTTTACCGCACGGGCGAGAACTCGCCCATTCCGCAATCTCTCATCAAAGCTTGCGAAGCGGGCAAGCAGGTGACCGCGATTGTCGAGATCAAGGCGCGCTTTGACGAAGAGCATAATATCGAGTGGGCCAAGCGGCTCGAAGAAGCGGGTGTGCATGTCGTCTATGGCGTCGTCGGACTCAAAGTCCACTGCAAAGTCGCGCTCGTCGTCCGCCGCGAAGATGATGAAGACCTGCGTCGTTACGTCCACATCGCTACAGGCAACTACAACCCTGTGACTTCAAACTTCTACACAGACCTCGGCCTTCTGACTACCAACGAAGAGATCGGCGCGGACGCTTCCGAACTCTTCAACTTCCTGACAGGCTATTCGCGGCAGAAGACCTATCGGCAGTTGATGGTCGCACCCGTCAACCTGCGCGAGCGCATGATTGGTCTGATCCGGCGTGAGGCGGAACATGCGCGCGCCGGACGTTCCGCTCATATCAGGGTGAAAATCAATCGTCTGGCCGACGTTGAAGTGATTCGCGCGCTTTACGAAGCGTCGCAGGCGGGCGTCCGCATTGATTTGATCGTGCGTGGCGTCTGCATGCTGCGTCCCGGTGTGCCTGGCCTCTCGGAAACGATCACGGTGCGCAGCATCGTTGGTCCACTCTTAGAGCACAGCCGCGCCTATTACTTTGCCAACGGTGGTCAGGAAGAACTCTACACTGGGAGCGCCGACTGGATGTCGCGCAACTTCGACCGCCGCGTCGAGGTCATCGCGCCCGTCTATGCTCCGAACCTGAAGAGATATTTAAAGGACGTTCTGCTCGCCGCCTACTTGAAGGACAACACAAAAGCGCGGCAACTACTCGCGGATGGAAGCTACGAGCGCGTCCGCCCAGAGCAGGGCGAAGAGAGATTCGATAGTCAAAGATATTTTGAAGATAGCGACAGCATAGGTTTTTAATTTCTGAAATCGAAAAGTAAATTTCAGGGAGGTCGGAACTAAACTTATGTTTACCCCCAAAAGCTTCTGCAAGTTTGTCACCTTATCAATAGCTCTCCTCTTCAGCCTCTCGTTCACCGCCGTAGGTCAAGAGAAGTCTCAGAAGAAAGAGAAAGTAACTCCGCAAGGCACGCCCGTTTTCTGGCAAGACCCTGGCGATGTGGCGGCGCGCGATCTCTTCCTGGGGCCGGGTGGCGAAGAGATGAAGCCTGATCTTTCGAGCGTCACTTTCATCAAAGACGAGCGGGGCGGCCATTCCACAAAGTATCGCGTGCGCGATGGCGCAGGGCGAGTTTGGGTAGCCAAGCTCGGTGACGAAGCGCAGCCCGAAACAGCCGCCGTCCGCCTGGTCTGGGCGGTCGGCTACGAGACGGAGATCAACTATCTATACCCTTGCGTCCACATCAAAGATACTCCGCCGCTTCGCAAAAAGTTTGACAGGTGCGAAGGCGACGGCTTCATCAACGTTCGCTTTGAAGCCCGCCCGAAAGGGATCAAGCGGCTTGAAAATTGGAGCTGGAAAAACAATCCCTTCGTCGGGAAGAACGAGTTCAAAGGCTTCATAGTCTTGATGGGACTTCTCAATAATTGGGATTTGAAAGACACGAACAACAAGATTCTCTTTGTGCCCGGGGAGAATGGAGAGAACGAGTTGCGCTACATCGTCAGCGACCTCGGGGCAACCTTCGGCAAGACCGGAAGCTTTATCTCGCACACGCGCAACGAGCCTGAGCAGTACGCGAAGACCAAGTTCATTACGGGCATCAAAGGCGGGCGCGTGCAGTTCGATTATCACGGCAAAAACTCTGGCCTCTTCGATGACATCACGGTCGAGCAGGCGAAGTGGATGGGCGACCTGCTCTCGCGCCTGACGGACCAGCAACTCACGGACGCCTTTCGCGCCGCCAACTTCAGCCAGGAAGATATTCAGACACTGGCCGGAGCGGTGCGCGCCAGGATAAATATGCTGGTAAATCTTTCAAGCCCACAGAACGCTCTTAGCGGGAAGTAAAAATTCTTTCTACGGAAAGGAAACGGATGAAGGGAAGAGGCTGGCAGACGATTTTAGTGGTCACGCTCATGGCTGGCCTGCTCGGTTTCGCGCTGGTCACGTATCTCCTCTCCGACAAAAAATTCGACCCGACGACAGAGATTCAGTCAACCGCTCAATCGGCTGCGAAGCAGGCTGAACAAGGTGGAGGCGCGACGCCCACGCCGCAGCCTCAGGCCACAAATGAAGAGAAAGGTTCTGTCTCAGATATTTTGGGGACGAATCAAGCGTTGCCGGGACAGCGGCGTGATGAAAGATGGACGACCATTTTCCCGCGCATCATCGTCAGGCTTGCGCTCGCCACACTGCTTGCGGGGATGCTGGCCTTCCGCCCGCGCAAGGATTTGCCTTTGCGCCAGCGCAACCTTTACGTAGCGCAGACCCAGATATTGCTCGCGGTGGTCGCCTCTGCCTTGATGATGATTGTGGGCGACAATGCGGCGCGCGCCTTCGGCATCTTCGCGGCTGTCTCGCTCGTACGCTTTCGCACGAACATCAAAGACCCGAAAGAGATTACCGTTCTGCTGCTCAGCCTTTCGCTCGGACTGGCAACGGGCGTCGGGCGTTGGGATTTGGCGGTGATTCTGTGCCTTTTCGTGCTCCCGCTTCTGTGGCTTCTCGAATCGAGAGAATCCGAAGAGGTCTATCGCTCAATGGAGTTAACGGTCAAGACGCGCGACACGAATTTGATGCAAGAAGCTCTCAAGAAAATCTTTCGCGCGCACGGGTTCGATGCGGAGCTACGACAGCTTGACCCGCCCGATGAAGAAGAGCCTGTTGGCTGTGTCATGTACTATGTGAACATGAACCTTCAGATCAGCACAGACGAGATCAGCGACGAGATACGAGCCGCCGATCCAGAGAACGTTGAAGCCATCGAGTGGGAACAGAAGAAAGATAGCTCGTCTTACCAGTAAAGATCAGGCCAACAATCGCTCAAAATGAAAAGAGGCCGCTTCAAACAGAAGCGGCCTCTTTTCATTTTGAGTAAACGGGTCGTCGGAATTATTTACCACTTCCGGCGTTATAGGTGGCGTTGAGCGCCGACTGCATGTGGGCGTAGTAATCTTCGACGAACTTCTTCTGGTCACCGTGTCCCCAGCTTGTGTAGAAGTCGAATTTCTTCATCTCCGCGTAAACCTGATCGAAGTTCCAGTGATAATTATTGAAGCGATAGACCGCGCCCATTACCCCTGTGCGGTGACGGCCTCCGGCGCAATGCACGTAGAACTTGCCGGTCGCCGGATCGCCGACGAGTTTCAGAAACTGTGCAACTGATGCATCGCTCGGAGCAGTCTTGTCTGCAATCGGAATATTGACATAGCGCATGCCGAGCGACTCGACCGTTGATCTCTCGTAATCCTTCGGGCTATCAGTCAGGTCAATGACCGTCTTGATGCCGAGTGCGGCGAGGTCTTTGTAGTCCTTCTCTTTCGGCTGCGCGCCACGATAGAAGCGCTCGTCCATCTGCCCGAAATTTTTGATCTTGATGTTTGAGAAATCTGTTTGTGGCGCAGATTGCGCTGAAGCCATTAACGCGAAAGCAATGATTGAGATGAGGGAACCGAGGACGCGACTAAAACCTTTTCGAGTCATTCTATAACCTCCAGAGTACAACCGGCTCTACTTTCCGAAACACATGACTGGGAGATGAATAATTAAGGGGATTATCAGCGCTTCGTTCTGAAGCCTCTGAATTCTAGCACAAGTGCCTCTTCAGTCGGCAATCAGAATATCAATGTGACTGCATTATGCTCGTTCAGTCACTAGCTTTTTGTCTTGCTGAAGCGCCTTCGCAGACGCAGGAATAAGATTCAAGGACGGGCGGGATGGTTGCACTTTGCTCTCGGCTTGAGAATAAAAAAGAGAGAATTTTTCAAGAGATTCAAGTGGTTTTCGAGGTGACCTGAAGTTGCATGATGAGAGCATTTATGGAGTCCATTAAGAACTGCTTTGAAGCGGCATTCAAAGGCTTTGATGAAATTAAAAGCCCCGGCAGGTCCGCATTTCTGCCGGGGCATCGCTTCGGAGCCAAGGCGGGATTTCAAGCAGCCGCAACGCATCTCGTAAATCTGTCTGGATGACAGGAGCGATACGCCGGGTATGTTGGGGGGCGCTCTCTTACAGGTCTCCGCTGAATCTTAAAGGCGGCTCAAGCATCTACCAAACCTTCCAATTTTACTGTCCCAAGCCGCTAGTTAAAGCTATGCACCTTCGGTGCAAGACTTTCAGTTGCTACCCACATCCGGACGTGCTAGAAGTGCGGCGTGAAAGAGAACCGATACGGCAGCCACACCGT
>Ga0182001_10000258_pt1 | contig 11804 bp, 5 predicted proteins | sample BulsoiFelSFmetaG_FD_120485 | JGI IMG/M metagenome (GOLD analysis project Ga0182001, IMG submission 120485) | Bulk soil microbial communities from Mexico - San Felipe (SF) metaG | ecosystem: Environmental > Terrestrial > Soil > Agricultural land | place: Mexico: San Luis Potosi | collected... | reverse complement strand
GGGGCGCCGAAGCGAACGCCTCGACCGAGGACGGCCGCACGTCGCTCATCTTCGCCGCCTCGAACGGCCTGCTGCCCGTCGCGTCTGCGCTCTTAGCCCGTGGCGCCGACGCGAACGCGCGTCACAGGGACGGGCGCACGGCGCTCACCTTCGCCGCGGCCAACGGGCACGCGGGCGTAGTCTCGGAGCTTCTCGCGAAAGGCGCCGACGCCAACGCGCGGCCCGACGACGGCTGGACGCCTCTGCACTGGGCCTCCTGGTTCGGCCACGCTGAGGTCGTGAGGGGCTTGCTCGGGAAGGGGGCCGACGCGAACGCGCGCGACCGCGACAACGACACGCCGCTGATGAAGGCCGCGACGCAGGGACACGCGCCCGTCGTCCAGCTTCTTCTCGCGCGCGGCGCCGACGCCGACGCCCGCGGCAACGGCGGCGGCACCTCTCTGCTCTTCGCCTCGTCGCGCGGCTACTACGAGGTGGTCGAGGCCCTGCTCGCAAAGGGCGCCGACGTTAACGCGCGCAACGAGGCGGGCCTGACGCCCGTCATCCTCGCCGCCGCCTACGGCAAAGTGCCGACGCTCGAAGTCCTGCTCGCGAAGGGCGGCGACGTGAACGCCCGCACCCCGAAGGGCTTCACGGCACTCATCGCCGCCGCCAACAAGGGGCTCGCCGCCACCGTCCAGATGCTCTTAGAGAAGGGCGCCGACGTGAACGCCAGATACGAGGACGGCCGCACCGCCCTCGCCTTCGCCCAGCAGAACGGCCAGGACCGCGTCGTCGCCATACTCAGGGGCGCGGGAGCGAAGTAAAAGCCGTCAACAGCCGTGAATCGTCAATCGTGAATAGAGGTTGAGCGGCGACGCGCCTTGAGAGCCAAGCTTCAAGGGGCGTCGCCGCTTCTCGATTTACGATTCACGATTGACGATTCACGGCTTTTGGCGATTTACGCCTCTTCTATCGTCACCTTCGTCATGACGACATCTTTGACGGGGCGGTCGCCGGGCGAGGTCTGGGCGGTGGCTATCTTGTCCACCACGTCCTGGCCTTCGACGACGCGGCCGAACTTGGTGTAGGAGGGCGGCAGCGGGTAGTCGGCGTGCATGATGAAGAACTGCGAGCCGTTGGTGTTCGGGCCGGCGTTGGCCATCGCGACGGTGCCCTTCGCGTAGGGGCCGCGGTAGAGTTCCGACGAGCGGTTTATCTCGTCGTCGAAGCGCCCGCCCCACGCCGAGGCGCCGCCGCGCCCCGTCCCGGTCGGGTCGCCGCCCTGAATCATGAAGCCCTTGATGACGCGGTGGAAGATGACGTTGTCGTACTTGCCCGCCTCGGCCAGCAGCCGGAAGTTCTCGGCCGTCTTCGGCGACTCGTCCTCCAGAAGCTCGAAGCGGATGGTCCCCAGGTTGGTCTCGATTCTCGCGATGCGGTTTGCCATTGTAAGCCTCTCCAGTCAGTCAGTCGTCAGTCTCTTAAAACGAACCGTTCGATGGCCTCGGCGACGCCGTCCTCGTCGTTCGAGGCGGTCGGGTGGAAGTGGCCGCGCCCGCGCAGGGTCGGGTCGGCGTTAGCCATCAGGACGCCGGTGCCGGCGTATTCGAGCATTTCGAGGTCGTTGTGGTTGTCGCCGACGGCCAACACCTCCGCGCTGGTGAGGCCGTACTCTTCGGCGACGGCGGCGAGCCCCGCGCCCTTCGAGGCCGAAGGGTGCAGCACGTCGAGCAGGGCGAAATCCGGCTTCGGGTAGAGCGTGAGCAGGAGCTTGACCGAGCCGCCCATCTCGCGCTCCATCTCTTCGGCGAGCCTCTGCATCGCGTCGCAGCCGCCCGAGAAGGCGATGTGCAGAGGGTCGTGGTCGAGGTACTCTTCGAGCGACGGCACGCGACGGATGGCCTCGGCCGCGTCCTCGCCGACGACGCGGCGCGACCACTCGACGTACTTGGCGAGCGCCGTGTTGCCCTCGCTGATGTGGTCGTAGACGAGCAGGCCGGCGCCCGTGTGGTCGTCGCTGACGAGGGCGTCGGCGCCGCGCGAGCGCCCCAGGCGGATGCAGGCGTGCGCGGCCCCCCGCGGCATCAGCAGGGCCGCGACCGTCTCCAGAGTCCGCGCGTGCTTGGTGAGCGCGCCGTTGTGCGCGATGACCGGCACGTCGAGGCCGAGTTCGAGCGCGAGCGGGCGCGCGTCGCGGAAGCGGCGGCCCGTGACGAGGGCGACGCGCGCGCCCTTCTGCCTCGCGGCGGCGACGGCCGCGCGGTTGCGCTCGGAGAGTCGCCCGCGCGAGTCGAGCAGCGTCCCGTCAAGGTCGAGGGCGATTAGGCGGATGGTCATCTTCGGAGAATCGACTCTAACACCCGGATGCGGGGGGCGCAACAGAGCCGCCTGATCCCTCCGGCGGCCCGCCTGCGCGTTACTGTGCGTGAAGATTCCGCCGGGGCCGGAGGTGATTATGACCGGGGAGCAGATAAGGCTGGTGCGCGAAAGCTTCGAGAAGGTCGCGCCGATTGCCGGCACGGCGGCGCAACTCTTCTACGCGCGCTTGTTCGACCTCGACCCGTCGCTGGAGTCGCTCTTCAAGGGCGACATGGCCGAGCAGGGGCGCAAGCTGATGCAGATGATCGGCGCGGCCGTCAGGAGCCTCGACCGGCTCGAACAGGTGATGCCAGCGGTGCGGACGCTCGGCGCGCGCCACGTCGCCTACGGCGTGCGCGAAGAGCACTACCGGACGGTCGGCCGCGCCCTCATCTGGACGCTCAGGAAGGGTCTGAGGGAGGATTTCACGCCCGAGGCCGAGGCCGCTTGGGCGGAACTCTACGCCGCGCTGTCCGCCGCGATGAAGGGCGGCGCGGCGGCGGCGCGGCCCGGAGTGGTCGCCTTCGCGCGCTGAGCCCCGGCGTTCGGACTTTCCCTGCGCGCGCGGCCCGGCCCCGCTTTCCGCGCGCGCCGAAAAAATATTCTCCCGCGTGAGCCCTCGCGCGGGACGTTTACGCGTTCATGGGGTAGAGTCTGTCCGTTAACGCGCGCCCCCGACCCCTCGCTCCTCGACGCGCACGAACCCCCAACCACCCTCTCACGGAATTAACGGAGATAAGAAAATGAAGCTGACCCTCAGAGCCCTCGCCCTGCTCGCAGTCCTTTCCTGTGCCCCCTTCGCCCTCTCGCAGCCTTACCAAATCATAGACACGCAGACCTCGGCCGTCGCCGACGGCCTGACCAAGACCGTCACCACCGTGCAGGTCGGCGCGCACCCGCTCGACCGCTTCCTCGTCAGCCGGGTCACGAAGAAGAACGCCTCGGCCAAGGCGCACAAGGGGACGCTGCTGCTTCTGCCGCCGCTCGGCAGCGGCTTCCAGAACTACGAGGTCGGCGACGGCGGCGACTACGAGCGGTCCTTTGCGGGCTTCTTCGCGCGCCGCGGCTTCGACGTGTGGGGCTACTCGCAGCGCGTGCAGGGCCTCACCGCGGGCGTGTGCGAGTCGGGCGCCGTTGACTGCTCGGCGATGGCCGGCTGGGGCCTGCAAACCATCCTCGACGACGTGGCCTTCATCCGCCAGCAGATAGAGCAGGCGCACCCGGGCGAGAAGCCCGTGGTCGGCGGGCTCTCGCTCGGCAGCATCGCCTCGGTCGCCGTCATCAACGCAAGCCCGCAGGACTACGCCGGGGCCATCCTGCTCGAAGGCACGCTCTACACGGCCGACCCCGCGACGCGCGCCATCAACGCCGGCTTCTGCTCGGCCTTCGACGGCCTGCTCGCCGCGGGCGTCTACTACGACGGGCAGAACACGCCGGGCTTCAAGCTGCTGAGCCACCTCGCCGAGACGGCCCCTAACGACCCGACGCCGCTGCCCGGCTTCCCCCCGGGCTTCACCAACCACCGCGCGTGGGTGGCGGCGATGACCGCGCCGCCCGTCTCGCCGACGACGCCGCGCCCCGGCTACTTCTTCCTCGCCGGCAGCGCGGCGGAAGACCGCTTCTTCTACGCCGACGAGCCGCTGGTGCACGCCAACATCCGCGCCTTCGTCGACTACGTGGCGACGCGCACCATCCGCGACGTGAGCTGCGGCCTCGCGGGCGAGCGGACCTTCTCGAACAACCTACAGAGCTTCGCGGGGCCGGTCCTGATGATCGCGGGCGGCCACGGCTTCGGCCCCGAGATGCTCGACACGAAGGAGTTGCTCACGAACGCGCAGGTCACGCTGGAGTACAGGGAAGACTACGGCCACGTCGATCACGTCTTCTCGACGAAGCACACGCAGGAGGTCGAGCACCCCGTCCTCGCCTGGCTCATGCGCGACGTGAAGTAAGCGCGTCCGCGAAAGTCGACGTAAGAGGGCCGCCGGGCGCGCAGCAACGCACGCCCGGCGGCCTTCGTCTGTCGGCCCCCCTCGGCGGTGCGCCCCCGCACACGTTCTGCTAGTATGTGCGCGACTCCCAGAAGGCCGGGCCGCTCCGCGCTCGGCCGCCCCTTATCGACCGAGCCTGAAAGGTCCGCCTCCCATGAGAAAAGGTACCTCCCTGGCGCCCGCCCTCGTCTTCGTCATGCTCGTGAACGCGGCCGGACAGGTGCCGCGCCAGCCCCCGCCGCAGAACCGGACGACGGAGCTGCCCGGGGCCTCACGCCCGGCGCCGAGGCAGACCCCGACCCCGCCGACGCGGTTGCAGGTGGTGGGCGAGGACGACGAGGACGAGGTGGTGCGCATCACCTCGAAGCTCGTGCAGGTGGACGCCGTCGTCACGGACAAGGACGGCCGGCAGATAAAGGACCTCAGGCCCGAAGACTTCGAGGTGCTGGAGAACGGCAAGCCGCAGGAGATAACCAACTTCTCTTACGTCACGATGACGGGCACGCCGGCCGCCCCCGGCGCCGCGCCCGCGCCCGACCGCCCGCGGGGCCGCGACGCGCTCGCCCGCGCCGTCCCGCCCGCGCGCCTGCGCCCCGAGCAGGTGGGCCGCACCATCGCGCTCGTCGTCGACGACCTCTGGATGTCTGCCGAGAGCGCCAGCTTCACGCGGCGCGCGCTGCGCAAGTACATCGACGAGCAGGTGCAGCCGGGCGACCTCGTCGCCGTCATCCGCACAAGCTCGGGCGTCGGCGCGCTGCAACAGTTCACCAACGACCGGCGGCAGCTCTACACGGCCGTCGAGGGCGTCCGCTGGCGCGCGCGCGCGGGAGGGATGACCGCGCTCCGCTCCTTCAACACGCTCGACGCGACGGGCGACGCCATGTCGGCCGGGAGCCAGAACCCGGGCCGCCTGCCGGACAGCCCCGACAGCGCGCGCGTCGGCCTCCAGCAGGTCGAGGAGTTGCGCCGCGAGGGCTACACCGTCGGCACGCTGGGCGCGCTCAGCAGCGTCGTGCGGGGCCTGCGCGAGCTGCCCGGCCGCAAGGCCGTCATCCTCTTCTCGGACGGCTTCCCGCTGCTCGACTCGCGCGGCGAGAGCGCCGCCTACGTCCCCTTCATCCACCGCCTCATCGACTACGCCAACCGCGCCTCGGTCGTCTTCTACGCGATTGACTCGCGCGGCCTCCAGCCGCTCGGCCCCTTCGCGTCCGACGACACGGCGGGCCGCCCTGCGGGCGCGGGCGGCGGCATCGGCGGCATGGGCGGCGGCGGCATCCAGCCGACCGAGGTCGGGCGCCGCGTCCTGAGCGCGCGCGGCGGGGAGATATTCGAGGGGCAGGCGGGCCTCGTCATGCTCGCGCAGTCCACCGGCGGCCAGACCCTTCTGAACAACAACGACCTCAGCGCGGGCATCCGCCGCGCGCTCGACGACATGAGCGGCTACTACCTCATCGGCTACCGGCCCGACGAGGCGACCTTCGACCCGGAGACGGGCAGCCGCCGCTTCAACTCGCTCGTCGTCAAGGTCAGGAACCGCCCCGACCTCAAGGTCCGCTCGCGGACGGGCTTCCTGCCCGTGGCCGACGACGCGCCGCGCCCCCGCCCCGCCACGCGCTTCGGCCAGCTCCAGTCGGCGCTCCTCTCGCCCTTCAACGCCGGGGGCGTCAACCTGCGCCTCACGTCGCTCTTCGCCAACGCGCCCGGCGCCGGCTCCTTCATGCGCTCGCTCCTGCTCATCGACCCGCGCAACCTGACCTTCAAGCAGCAGCCCGACGGGCAGTATCAGGCCGTGATGGACATCCTCGCCGTGACGGTCGGCGAGAAGTGGGAGGTCATCGACCAGCTCAACCGCGTCGAGACCATCCGCGTCCGCCCCGAGGCTTACGAGCGCTTCCAGCGCGAGGGCATGGTCTACGACCTGAACGTGCCGGTGAAGAAGCCGGGCGCCTACCAACTGCGCGTCGCCGTGCGCGACGCGGCCACCGAGCGCGTCGGCTCGGCCAGCCAGTACGTCGTCGTCCCCGACCTCTCGAAGAACCGCCTTGAGCTTTCGGGCATCGTCGTCAGCGGCAGCTACCCGCAGGGCCGCGGCGCGCCCGACGCCGAGATAGACCCCGGCGTGCGGCGCCTCAAGCGCGGCGGCGTGCTCGACTACGGCTACGTCGTCTACAACGCGCGCCTCGACCGCTCGACGCGCCGCCCGCGACTCACGGTGCAGGCCGTCCTGCTGCGCGACGGCAAGCAAATCTTCGCCACCACCGCGCAGCCCTTCGACCCCGGCCAGCAGCCCGACATGACGCGGCTGCCCGTCGCCGGCCGCCTCCAGCTCGGTACCGACATGGCGCCCGGCGAGTACGCCCTGCAAGTCGTCGTCACGGACGCGGCCGGCGGCGGCCCGCGCACGGCCGCGCAGTGGATAGACTTTGAAATCGTCGAGTGACGCCCGTCACGAATTTGCCCGAAAGAGGTTGACAGGCCGGGCCCGTTAGGACTATCGTTGCGCGCCCATTAGAGGTTGCGTCTGTCAGCTTACCGCCAGTTTCGGATATCGAAGGGACTCGCCCCGGACAGTTTTTAGCTCCACGATTCCGTGCCAGAAGCATCCCCGGTAGTCAACACTTGACCTCCAAGGAGTGAAACCCCCACCCATGCGCCGAAGTGTAGGGAACCCGAACCCCGCCTCGCTCAATCGCCCCGTCTCCGCCACGCTCTCTTTCATACTTTCCACACTGCTCGTTCTTATCCCGGCCCTGCCGGCGCCACCGGCGCACGGGCGGGCCGCGTCCGACAGGCCCGCCGCCGCGCCCTCCGAGCACGGCCGCGCGCTCAGTCCCGCGCCGGCCCCGTTGACGGCGGCCCCGCTCGCCCCCTCCATCACGGCGACGAAGGTTGACTCCTTCCCCGACCCCGACGGCGACGGCAAGGCCGAGCCCGGCCAGACCATCACCTACACGGTCACGATTACCAACAACGGCACCGACGCCGCGAACGTCGCCTTCAGCGACACCGTGGACGCGAACACGACGCTCGTGGGCGGCTCCGTCAGCACGCAGCCCATGGCCGCCAACGACAGCTACAGCGTCCTCGGCAACGTCCGCATCCAGCCGAACGCCGCCTCGGGGCTGCTCGCCAACGACTGCGACCCGGACAACGGCCCCTCGTGCAGCGGCTCGGGCCTGACGGCCTCCGGCCCGAGCGCCTCGGCGCAGGGCGGCAGCGTCTCGGTCAACCCGGACGGCTCTTTCAGCTACGACCCGCCCGCCGGCTACGAAGGCCCCGACAGCTTCCAGTACACGGTCAGCGACGGCACGCACACCGACACGGCCGTCGCCAACTTCGTCGTCAGCGGCATGGTCTGGTTCGTCGACAACAGCAAGGCCGTGAACGGCGACGGCCGGCTGACCTCGCCCTTCAACGCGCTCGCCCCCCTGACCGGCGCCTCCGACCCGGACGAGCCGGCCGACGTGATCTTCGTCCACCACAACGTCACCGCCTACATCGGCAGCATCGCGCTTGAGGACGGCCAGCGCCTCGTCGGTCAGGGCACGGCCCTCGGCACGGCCCTCACCTCCTTCGGCATCGCCGTGCCCGCGCACAGCGACACGCTCCCCGCGGCCATTAACAACCCGATCATCACCAGCGGCAGCGGGAACACCATCACGCTCGCCAACGGCAACACGGTCCTCTCCGTCAACGCCTTCAGCACCGCCCCGCCCCCCTCCGCCAACGCCTCCATCTTCGCGAGCGGCGTGAGCGGCACGACCACCATCGGCGGCGTCTTCGCCCGCGGCAACAACGGGACCAGCGCCATCAGCCTCGCCAACGTCACCGGCCCCGTCTCGGTACTGAACAGCACGGTCGCCGGCAACGGCCCCGGCACGGCCCTGCACATCGACGGCGGCGCGGCCGGCGTCAGCTTCAGCAGCACGAGCGTCAGCCAGAACGGCGGGCGCGTCGTCAACATCCACGACCGGACGGGCGGGACGGTCCTCTTCGACGCCGCCTCGACCGTGTCGGGGACGAACGGCACGGGCGACGGCGTCGCGCTCGACGACAACGCCGCCTCGTCCGTCGTCACCTTCAGCGGCCCGGTCCAGCTCAACACGAACGCGGCGGGCGCGCGCGGCCTCTTCGCCAGCGGCGCCTTCACGCTGAACATGACGAGCGGCGGCAACGCCGTCAACGCGACGGGCGGCCCCGCGGCCGTCCTCACGGGAGTAACGGCCAACGTCGTCTTCGCCACCACCTTCTCGACCAACAGCGACGGCCGCGGCCTCTTCGTCGACGGCGTCTCGGGCACGGCCTCGTTCGGCAACACGACGGTCAACAATTCGGCCGACGACGGCGTCTTCCTGAGCGACAACGGCGCCGACATCACCTTCAACGCCCTCGACATCGCGCCCGCGGCCGGGCAGCCGGCCCTCGCCGCCAGCGGCAACACGGGCACGCTCACCTCTTCGAGCGGCGTCGTCACGACGACCAACGCGACGGCCGTGCAGATAGAGGGCGCGGGCGCCGCCAGCAAGACGCCGCTCAACCTGCAACTGACATCCGTCTCCTCTTCGGCGTCCGCCGGCAGCTACGCGAACGGCATCTACCTGCGCTTCACCTCGGCCGCGGGCAGCCCCGGCGGCTTCAAGGTCAACGGCAACGGCGGCGACTGCACCTACGCCACGCCGGCCTGCACGGGCGGGCGCATCACCGGCACGGCCGGCGGCGACAACACGCCGAACGGCACGGGCGTCTACCTCGAAGACGCGGCCTCCGTGTCGCTGACGCGCGTGCGCATCGACAGCCACCCGAACTACGCCGTCCGCGGCAAATCGGTCGCGGGCTTCACACTCCAGCACTCCGTCGTCGACGGCGGCAACGGCACGAGCCCGCTCGCAGACGTTGACGCGGGCGGCGCGGGCGAGGACAGCGTCCGCTTCACGAACCTGCTCGGCTCCGCCCTCATCGACAGCAGCGTCATCTCAGGCGGCCACACCAACAACCTGCGCGTCGTCAACGACGCGGGCGCGCTCAACCGGCTGACCGTCAGCAACTCCTTCATCGGCGACCCCGACGGGGCGGGCCCGCAGCGCGGCCTCGCCGGCCCGCTGCTCGGCGGCAGCAACGGCGTCTACTTCGAGGCCAGGGACGGCATCGCCATGATGAACGTCACGCTCTCGAACAACACCGTCAACTTCGGCGTCGGCGATCTCGTCCGCATCCTCAACAACGACAACGCCGTCCCCGTCGGCACCGTCGACGCGGTCGTGCGCAACAACACGCTAATCAACGCGAACGCCTCCGTCTCGCAGGCGGTGGGGGCCAGCAGCCTGACGGTGGCCGGCCTCGGCCACGTCACCTACGACCTCTCCTGCAACACGCTCGCCAACTCCGTCGGCATCGCCCTCAACGTCTTCAAGGGGCGCAACGTCGCGGGCGCGCCGGGCGCCAACTTCGTCGGCACCATCTTCGGCAACGCCGTCGGCGTCAGCGGCCAGCCCGGCTCCGGCGGGGGCCTGGACTCCTCGGCCAGCGGCATCAACGTCGATCAGCAGGGGACGGGCGCCGGCACCGTGCTGATTAAGAACAACGTCGTCCGCGAGTACAGCGAGGCGGGCATCCGCGTCAACAACATCGACAACGTCGGCGGCGTCAGCGTCCTGAACGCCACCGTCGTCGGCAACCTCACGGCCAGCACCCACCCGTTCGCCTTCGCGGGCGTCTTCGCCGTCGCGGGCGCGTCCTCAAGCACGGACGCCAACTCCGTCACCAACCTCAAGCTCGGCGGCGGCACGGGCGAGCGCAACGACTTCTCGGCCGGCGACCCGAACGACTTCGGCGACATCTTCCTGAACTCGGCCATCGGGCAGTTCAATCTGACGAAGGGCGTCTCGTCGGCCACGGACGCGGCGACCGTCGCGCGCGAGAACAACGAGCCGCCGACCCCGACCGTCTTCGCCGACAGCAGCATCACGGTCGTCACTACCGTGCCCGCGCTCCCGCCGGCCGTCTCGCAGAATTGCTCGACCCTCGTGGCGGGCAGCGAGCCCGCGGCCGACACGTTCCTGACGGCCTCCGCGACGGCCCCGGCCTCCGCGACGCGCGCGGCTTACACCGCCGGCTCCGTCTTCTCCGCCGACCTTGAGCGCGCGAGCCTGCTGCCTTCGCTCGGCAAGATTCGCCGCGGCCTCGCCTACTCCGAGCGCGCGCAGGTGCTCGGCGCGGCTTCGTTCGAGACGACGCCGGCGTCCCCCGCGCAGGCGGCCCCCGCCCCCGCGCCGCTGACCCCATTCTTTAACGGCAGCGTCAACGTTCAGATAGGCACGCTCCGCGCGGGCGACTCCGTGACCATCACCTTCCAGGCGACGGTCGAAAACCCGTTCGACGGCCTCGCGCCGCAGGTCTCGAACCAGGGCACGGTGACGGCCGACGGCGGCGTCAGCGTGCAGACCGACGACCCCTCGGCCGGCGGCGCGTTCGACCCGACCGTGACGCCTCTGCTCCTGCCGCCCGACGTTAGCGTCAACGACGGCACGGTCGCCGAGCCCGCCGCGGGCGCGACCAACATGCTCTTCACCGTCGCGCTGGCCTACCCGTACTCGCAGACGGTGACGGTCAACTACGCGACGGCGAACGGCGGCGCCAACCCGGCCGACGACAGCGTCGACTACAACGCCGCCACCGGCAGCGTCACCTTCGCGCCCGGCGAGACGGTTCGCACCGTCGCCGTCGAGGTCAACTCCGACGGCGAGGCCGGCGAGGGCGGCGAGACATTCCTCGTCAACCTCACTGGCGCGACCAACGCCGACCTCGCAGACGCGCAGGCCACCGGCACCATCACAGACGAGTCCATCCCGAGCCCGGTCATCATCTCCGAGCTTCGGACGAGCGGCCCCGGCGGCTCGGGCGACGACTTCGTCGAACTCCTTAACACGACCGACGCCGACATCACGGTCGCGTCTTCGGACGGCTCGGCCGGCTGGGCCGTCGTCAAGAGCGGCGCGGGCTGCTCTTCGACGCCCGCCGTCGTCGGCGTCATCCCGAACGGCGCGATCATCCCGGCCCGCGGCAACTACCTGCTGACGGGCGCGGCCTACTCGCTCGGCGCCTACGCGACGGGCGACGCGGCGCTCACGGCCGACATCGAGGACGACCGCAACGTCGGCCTCTTCACGACGGCCACGCTCGCGCACGTCTCGTCGGTCAACCGCCACGACGCGGTCGGCTTCGGCGCGAACACGGCCGACAACTGCGAGCTGCTGCGCGAGGGCAACAACCTCTCGGCGGCGGCCGGCAGCACCTCCGAGCACAGCTTCGTCCGCAAGGTCTCGAAGGGTCTGACGCAGGACACGACCGACAACGCGGCCGACTTCGTGGTCGTCTCGACCACCCCGTCCGTCGCGGTCGGCAACAACATGTCGCCGACGCTCGGAGCGCCGGGGCCGGAAGGCGGGACGAGTCCGACCGGCCCGGTGCCCTGCG
>Ga0182001_10000257_pt1 | contig 11883 bp, 11 predicted proteins | sample BulsoiFelSFmetaG_FD_120485 | JGI IMG/M metagenome (GOLD analysis project Ga0182001, IMG submission 120485) | Bulk soil microbial communities from Mexico - San Felipe (SF) metaG | ecosystem: Environmental > Terrestrial > Soil > Agricultural land | place: Mexico: San Luis Potosi | collected... | reverse complement strand
GTGCGCCGTCGGGGCCGATTTTTGCTGCGTCGTCGTTCGTCGTCTTAAACGCCCGCGGCCTTACTTTAGACCGGCGAGTTGATGTGAGCGGTGCGGATGTTGGTGCTGACGATAGAGCTGCTCGAAAACATATCCTGCACGAGGTAGACGGCGCTGGAGAACTTCCGCAAGTCCTGCGTGTCGTCGGTCCTGACGCGCGCCCTCAACTCCCTGAGCCGCGGTTCGGGCAGGTCTTCGGAGCCGAAGCAGTCGCGCGAGGCGAAGTCGCCGAGCGGCTGGTGCCGGTCGACGCTGCTCATCCACGAGTTGCCGAACTGCGAGACGAGGCTGAAGACATCGCGCGCGGCTGCCAGCCAGTTGCCGGTCAAAGCGTTCGTGGCGAACGATATGACGTTGTTCATCCACGGCATGCCGACTTTGTCGAAAAAGCTGCCGAGCAACCCCTTGCCGCCGAAAACTTTATCCAGGCCGAACATCTTCGTCACCTCCTGTCGGGCTTCGTGCTCCGGGAAAGTGGGCTCATTTCCACCTTCCGCATAAGTTATCGGCGGTCGTTTGAAAGTGTTTCCTACCGGCTGGCGGAAAATTTTTTGCACGACGGCACGGCCCGAAGCGACGGGCCGGTGAGGGCGCCGGGCGACGCGCCGCGTCCCTTACATCGTATAGAGGCCGAGCACGAAGTAGTTGGTTTCTGGAACGCGCACGAGCGAGCCGTTGGTGAGCGGCGATTTGTAGAAGAGGCCGGCGTCGAAGCCCTGTCCTTCAAGCATCTGGTCGTCGCCCGCGCGTCGCCGGACCTCTTCGGGGAACCATTCGAGCACTTTGACCTTTTTGGCGGCGGCGGGGCGCTGACGAGTCGCGTCGGCGACGAGCCGCGCGGCGTCCTCTTCGCTCAGTTCGAGCACGCAGACGACGCTCCAGTCGGTCGGGCCGGGCGCGGCGCCGGACTCGCCCGAGCCGCGCGCACGCCTCTGCCAGATGGCCGAGCGCGGCTCGTAAGGCAGATTCACCAGCCGGCGCAACTCGTTAACGTCTTTGCTGACAGCGGCTTGGCCGCTCGTTCCGGACATACTCGAATCCTGCTCCTTCGGCGTCGCAGACGTTGGCGTCGGCCGCCCGTCGGTGCCGGCGCCCGAAGGCGCGCACGCGCAAAAGGCCGCCAGAGACAGCAAAGCGCACAGGAGCCCGCCGGTCGAAAGCCGGCGCGGCCCCGTGCGCGGCGGGAAAGTGAAGGGCGGATGGTCCATCAAAACCTTTAAGAATCGCCCCGGACGCGCGCCTCTAGGTGCGGTTGCGTGCGCGGCGGTTATCCTGCGGCTCGCGGTCGCGCGAGGGGTCGACGCGCGTCGAGGTGGCTTCCTGCGGCCGGCCCTGCTCCCAGCCGACCCGCCGCCCGAGCGTCGCGTAGTTCGTGTACTGGCGCGCCAGCCCCGTCTGCTCGAAGATGCCGTTAGCCTCGTCGGGCGTCCCCGTGGCGATGTCGTTCGAGTTCGGGTTGAAGTTATAACGGTCTTCGGCGTGGAGCGTCATGTCCATTGTAAACTGCGGCCGGCCCCCGGGGGTAGAGGCGGGCGTGACGGTGACGGTGCCGCTCATCCAGATTTTGTGCGCGCCGATGGCCTTCTGCCAATTCTCGGTCGTCGGGTAAGGATATCTCGCGGCCAGCTCGGGCTCGATGTCAGGGTCGGCGCCGACCGGGATTTCGCCGCCGGTCAGTTGGAAGGTGACGGGCTTGTTCCTCAGGCTCGGGTCGCGCGCGACCATCTCGGCGTATCTGTTTTCGGCCGCCAGTTGGATGTCGCGGGTGGCGTTGTTGAGAGTGGTGCGGCCCGACTCGTCGCCGCTGACGAAACGCTCGTAGGAGAAGGTGCGGTCGCGCCCGCCGCCTTCGAGGAAGTGGCGGTAGGCGGCGAGCCCGTCGGGGATGTCGTTGTGCGGGACGAACGGCACGCCCTGCGCGGCCTCGGCCAACTCAAGCTTCGCCTTCCACTCGGCCAGCTTGAGGCGGTCGCCGACGGACGGACTGCGCGTCGGCATCGGGTTGGGGTCACTATCGTTGTTGGGATTTTGCAGGAAGCCGTTGTCGTGAAAGATGGGCGGACGCTGCGGCGGCCCGACGCGGTAGCTGGCGTCGGTCGGGTTGGCCTGCGGCGTGGGCTTCGCAGCGGCGGTCGTGGCCTGCGCGGCCCAGAGTTGCGCCACTTGCAGGGCCTTGAGAGTCCCGCCCCACAGCTTATCGGCGATTTGGCCGACGAAGTTTTCGTCCGCGCCCTGATTCGCCGTCTGACTCTTGGCCTTCACGCTCGGCTGTTGGTTGAGCGCCTGCGCGGTCGCGGTCGCGCCGCCTCCGTCCACTTTGAATGCCATCGCCGCCTCCTCCGAGAAGACTCGTTCGGTGTAATTATCAGGGAGGGACGAAAAATGTTGACCGGCCGTGCTATCTTTACCGCCAAGGGGCCGACGGCCGAGGGGCAGGACTTTCGTCAACTTCATGTCTAACCGACTCGATTACGACTGGTTGCAGGGGCGCGTTTCGCTGGGGGCCGCCGCCGGGTGGACGCCCGAAGAGATGCGGCTCGTGGCCGACCTCGGCTACGCGCTGGCCGAGCAGGGGCGCAACGCCGAAGCCCTCACCATCTTCGAGGCCCTCGCCGCGCTCGCACCCGCCACGGCTTACTTCCAGTCGGCGCTCGGCGCGCTCAGGCTCCGCACGGGCGAGCCGCGCAGGGCTCTCGAACACCTCGGGGCGGCGCTCGCGTCGGACCCCCGCGACCTCTCGGCGCTGGTCAACCGCGGGGAGGCGCTTCTGCAACTCGGCGAACTGGCGCCGGCCTTGAAAGCCCTGCGCGCGGCCGTCGAACTGGGCGACGCCGGCGCCGACAGCTTCTCCGCGGGCTGCGTCACGCGCGCGCGGGCGCTGCTGGCGCGCTGGCAGCCCGCGCGCCCGGCCTGAAAAAAATCCGAAAAAAATTCTTCGCCGCCGGCGCAACATTTTTCGCGGATTGCCGATAACCAATACGAGCGGGATTGTCGGCATTAGAGCTTTAAGGAGGTTTAAGGTGATGACCGAGCCGATTTCCGGTCTGGCCGGGGGCGCGATGTCGCAACACCTCGACGGCGGGGCGAAGCAGGCACGCCAGCAGGCGGGCGGGGCTTCGTTTGAATCCGTCCTGCAACAGAACGGGCAGAATCAGGGCGAGGGCTTGCAGACTAGCGGGACGCAGGCCCCGCCGCCGGCGGCCCCGGGGCAGGAGTTGAGTCAGGTGCCGGAGGCCGCGCGCCAGGACCTCCTCCGCCGCGTCGGCAGCCTGCCGCCGGGGGCGCCCAACGTCCTCGCGCTCCTGCCCGACCTGTTCGGCGTGAAGCAGCGGACCAACTGGGTGAAAGAGGCTTTAAGCACGATGGGCAACTCGCCCCGGGCGGCCGACCTGCGCGGCTCGCTGGGCAACCTTGAGCGGGATTGGCAGCAATTCGACTCGCTCCTGAGGTCGGGCAAGGACCTCTCGCAGGGCGACCTGCTCGTGATGCAGGGGCGGCTCTACCAGTTGACCCAGCACGTCGAAGTCTTGAGCAAGGTGGTCGATCAGGTCACGGGCGGCGTCAAGACCATCCTGAACACGAACGTTTAAGGGCGCCGCGGGGGTTTTAAGCGATGGCGCGCATAGACAGAACGCACGAGCAACCCGTCAGCCCCGACCAGACCGCGCGACTGGGGGAGGCGGCACGTCTTCAGCGGGCCAAGCCGGTCGGCGCGAAGTTCGAGCCGCGCCTTTCCGGGCCGGCGGACGAGGCAACGCCCGCGCGCGCGGCGCGCGCCGAACTGGTCCCGCAAACTCAGGTCGGTGTCTTCGACGAGGCCTGGGCGCGCGCGCGCACGCTCGAAGAGTTGCGGGCGCTCGTGCAGGTCATCGCGTCCGGGGTGACGGACCCGCGCCAGTTGACCGACATGATTTTCTACGCGCGCCACCCCGAACTGGTCGGCGTGCCGTTCTCCGAGGCGAGCCAGGCGCAGATAGACGAGTGGAACAGCATCAGCGCCCTCCTCGTTCACCCGACGCTCAACGAGGTCGGGGATTACATCGGGGCCAACGTCCTCGGCGGCGAGGTGACGGGGGCGGGCCGGATGACTTCGGCCGTCGAGCGGGCCTCGCTCTCTCCGGTCAACGCGGGGCCGTTTCGCGGCGGCGGGACGAACCGCTTCGATGACGTTATCGCCCGCGCCGTCGAGTGGTGCCCGGGGCTTTCGCCCGCCATCCTGAAGGGGCTGCTGGCGCAGGAGTCGAACTTCAACACGCGAGTCATCAACCAGTACGGCTACGCAGGCATCGCGCAGTTCGGCCGCGAGGCCGCGCGCGAAGTCGGACTCAGAGTCGGCATCGCCGGGAGCGAGACGGACGAGCGTCTCGACCCGGAGAAGGCGATACCCGGCGCGGCCCGGCTTTTGAGCCTCAAGGCGCAACGCCTGAGCGAGATGGCCTTCGCACGCTACGGCCAGCCCGACGGCGTGGAGTTCTGGAAGTTTGTGCTGGCGGCCTACAACGGCGGCGAAGGGACCGTCGCGGTGGCGATGGGCCACGCCTACCGCGCGGGGCTGGCGACGGCGCGGGCGAACGGACTCGTCGGGCCTGAAGCCGTCAGCTTCGCGCGCAACTACGCCTCCAGATGGGAGAATCTGCGGGCCGGGGGCCTGAACTCCCCGCTCGGTCTGGCGGCGGCGCGCTACTTCCCGGCCATCGCCGAGCAGAAGTATCACGAGATAGGCAACTACCCGACGGCCATCGTCGCACGCGCCGCAAAGATGCGGGCCTGACGCGGCGCCCCGGCGCCCGCACGAACCGACGTGGCCGGCAACAGTTTCGAGGTGCTCTTTCGATGGCAGGTGTGAAAATCACGCAGGGCACGCACCCCGCCGGGCAGCCCCCGACGAAGCCCGTCGGGCACCCCGAAAGCAGGCCCGCCGGCAACGGCCCTGACAAGTCGAACGCCCCGCCGCGCGGCCAGCAGCCCGGCGCCGACGCCCGCAAGCAATCCGAAGTACATTCCCCACAGGCCAAAACCGAACGCCTCGGCAACCTCGAACGCCAGCGCCAGCACGTCCTCGAACGTCTCGAAAAGGCGGGCGACCGTCACACGCCGGCCGGCGAAAAAAAGCAGGCCGGCTCCGACCGCGTTGAGCACAAATCGCACGGCCAGCAGACGGACGGCCCCGAGAACGGCAAGGCCAAATCACAGCAGGGTGACGCGCCCCGCCCCGAAGGGCAGCAGGCGCGCGAGGCCGCGAAAGAGGCTAAGCAGCAAGCGCACGAGACCGCGCAGGGGGCGAAGCAGGAAGCACAGGGCGCCAAACAGGAAGCGCGAGAGGCCGCGCAGGGCGTGAGGCAGGAAGCGCGCGAAGCGGCCGGCGAGGCGCGCGACGCCGCCCGGCAGGGCTCGCAAGGGCGCGGGCCGGATTCTCAGCCCGAAACCGGCCGAGGGCGCGGCGGAGATGGCGGGCATGGCGGCGGCAACGGCGACGCGGAGAAGTTGGCCGAGCGCGGGAGGGGCAATTTTCCTGTCGGGCAAGGGCGCGGCCATCAGGAAGGTTCGGGCCGTCCCGGCAACGGCAACGGAGTAGGCCGCGACCAGGGCGAAAACTACAATCAAGGCGAGAACGGGCCTGGGCTCCGGCCGCGCGGCGAAGTCGCCTCCAGCCTCGCCCACCTGCGCAACGAGGCGCGCGGGTTGTTGAAGGACTTGCAGCAAGACGTTAAGCAGACGCTCAATACCGTCTCGCAGGGCTTGGGGCGCGACGTGGCCGGCGAAGTCGGGCGCGGGCGCGTCGAGCAGCTTGAAAAGTTCGTGGCGCACCTGTTGAGACATCCCGGGCAGGGGGGCGAGACGAGAGAGCACCCGTCGGGCCGCAACCCGTGGGAGGGCAGGGGGCCTGAGTCCGCGCACCGGCAGACGACTAAGCAGGCGGCCGACGCGGTCCAACTCCTCAAGCACTTCGCGCACCTTGAAAAGAAGGGCGGCGAGTTCGTCCGCAGGGCCGAGGCCGCCGCCCTGCGCTTCATCTCAGACGGTTTGAGGGAGACGGCCAGCACGTCGGGCGGGCAGAACAGGTCGGCGCGGCTGAACTTCGACCGCGTCGGCGAGTTGTTGCGCGACCTGCGCGGCGGCGCCTTCCTCCCGCCGCCGGAGCCGGGCGGCATCTCCTATGCCTCGGCGCGCGCGCGCCTCGTCGTCGAGATGGCCGAACTGCTGCACACGCTCGAAGCCATCGAGCGCGCCACGGCCGGGGGCGTTGGCGCGCTCGCGGGCGACGACCCCGAACTGACGGGGCTCCGACTGTCGGGAGCCGGCTTCGCCGCGCTCGGCCTCGGGGACGTGCCGGAAGAACTTTTAGGGCTGCTGCCGATGTTGCCGGGAAGGGCCGGGCGCGTTGAGATGTTGCGCTTCATGGCCGCACTGACCGGGCCGCTCGTGGACGCGCAAGGGCGTGTTCTGTTGAGCAAAGACGGCGTGCCGCTCAAGCCCGGCGAACTTTTGTGGCTGGGAGCGGCGGGCGGGCTGCTGTCGGGGAGGCACGACTGGGAAGGCTCGCGCGTGCATCTCTCGTCGCTGCTCGTCAACGGCTTCGACGCGCTCTACACGCTCATCGGCTTCGACGGCCGCGCGCTGGCCTCGCCGCATTACGCCGCCGTTCAGGTGCAGGTTAACGCCTCCGATTTGGAGTGGGTCTTCGGCCAGCCGCCGCTGACCGAGGGCTGGGCGCGGGCGCACATCGAGCGCATGAAGGACGCAGCCGTGCCGGATTTCAACATGCTCGGCGAGGCGCTCGAAGAGGCGCTGCTCGACGGACGTTTCCACACCGTCCTGCTGCGGGGCTCGGTGGCCGAGGGCGAGCCGGTAGAGGATTCGTTCTCGCTCGCGCGTCTCCCGGCCGAAGGCCCTTCCTTCTCCTGGGCCTGACCCTTCAAACCCCTTCTTTCATGCCGGCCTTTGACGCGACACAGGAGAGCGCCAGGGATTACGACGTGCGCTCGCACGAGCACGAGCTGCGCATGGTCGGGCGCTACAGGCTCGCCGCGCCGCGCGACGGCTCGCTGCTCCAGCCGCTCGCCAACGCCTGCTGGCGCGCGGCCTGTTTCGAGTGGCGCCTGCGCCGCGACGCCGAGGCCGTGCGCCGCCTGCTGGGCGAGGCCGCCCGCGCCCTCGCTCAAGGGTTCACGCGTCGGCGCGCCGGCTTCGACCCCAACCCCGAACAGTTCGTCCTCGGCCTGCACACGGCGCTCGCCGCGCGCGAGTTCGACGCCTTCAACGCCCTCGCCACGTCAGACCCGAACCTCCGCACGGGGGCGCTGCGCGAAGCCCGCGCCTTCCGCGGCTCGCCCGGCCACTTCCACCTCGCCGAAGGCTACGCGCTCGTCGCGCGCTCGCTGGCCGAGCGCACCCCGCTACCCGCGCACGCGGCGGTCGAGTCGCTGACGGCCGCGCTCTCGGCGACGGGGCGCGAGTGGTGGGAGAGACAGTTCACCGACGCGCTCGACGCCGCCTGGCGCATGAGCGAGCACGAGGCCGTCTGCCTGCTGCTGGGGGCCGTGGCCGCGCGCCTCACGGAGTTCTCGCCGGCCCGCGGGCGCGCCCGCTCCGGCGAACGCGACGAGGAACTGACGCGCGAGTTCGCGCGCGTCGTGGACGACACGCTCCAACGCCTCGAAAAGTTCGCCGCCTCGGACGTGAACCACCACCCGAAGCTCTACCTTTGGCTGCCCGGCATCGCGCTGTGCGCGCTGGCCGGCAGCGCCGGCCTCCCGACGCCCTGGCTTTCGCAGCGCCACGCCTCGCGCGCGCCAGGATACGCGCGCCTGCCGCCGGAACTGCTCGGCTCCGCCGACGCTTAACGTTTAAAAGTCCTGAGTCAGAGAGGAAGGCGGCAGCGCGGCGGCGTACTCATCGTCGTCCGGCGAGGCGAAGGCGCGCGGCGACTGGGCCGGGCGCATCGAGATGCGGCCGACGGGACGCACATCCAACTCGGGGGGCAACTCCTGGTAGGAGAGGACCGAGAGGGCAGGGAACTCGACTTCGACCATCTTCCGCACGTAGCGGCGCAGCTCCATGTCCGTGATGACGACGGGCTTCTGCGAGGTCGGCAGCAGGTTGGCGAGTTCTGAGCGGAAGGCTTCGAGGATGTCCTGCGCGATTGCCGGGTCGAGCGAGAGGAAAGAGCCAGTAGAGGTGCGGCGGATGGCGCCGCGGATAACGTCTTCGATTTCGGGGTCGAGCAGGTAGACCATCAGCCTGTCGCGGCTGCCCGTGTGCCTGAAGGCGATGTAACGCTTCATCGACGTGCGCACGTACTCGGTCAGCAGCACGGTGTCCTTGTTCTCGACGCGGCCCCACTCGGACAGCGCGTCGAGGACGGACTTGATGTCGCGGATAGAGATGCCCTCTTGCACGAGCCGCTGGAGCACGTCCGTCAACTGGTGGATCGTGACCACCTTCGGCACCACCTCTTCGACCAGCTTCGGGACGGCGCGCGAGGCGAAGTCCAGAAGCGCCTGCGCCTCCTGTATGCCGACGAACTCGTGCGCGTGGCGCCGCATGATGTGCGAGAGGTGCAGCGTGATAACGTCGGCCGGCTCCCAGACCTTGAGCCCCGCCGTCTCGGCGATGGCGCGCTGCGAGGCGGGTATCCACGCGCCGGGCCGCAGGTCGGCGGGGTTACGCAGGTCTTCGCCGTCGAGCCCGAAGATTTTGATGTTCTCGGCCGAGTCGTTGACGTAGACGCAGTCGGTCCGGATGCGGCCGTAGACGACCGGCACCTCCTTGAGCGCGATGAAGTATTGGCCCTCTTCGAGCGGCGCGTTGCCGCTGACGTGGACGTTCGGCAGCATCACGCCGAGGTCGTAGTAAATCGTCTTGCGGAGCTTCGGCAACTCCTCGCGGAAGCGCGCGCCCGAAGGCGTGTTCTTATCAATCAACTGCGTCAGCGTCGAATCCACGACGACCGCGACGGGGACGGCGAAGGTCGGCTGCAACTCGTCCTGCCCGCTGGCCGCGGCCCGCTCGCCCAACTCACTCTCCTCGCGCGCCGCCGCCTCCTGCTGCGCGCGCCGCATGCGATAGCTGACGCCGGCCAGCCCCGCCGCGACGAGCAGCAGCGGCACGCTCGCCGCGCCGAAGGTCAGCAGGCCCAACACCGAAAGGATGCCGGCCCCGACCATCAGCGAACGAGGGTTGGTGAAGAGCTGCGTGCTGATGTCGGCGCCGACGTTCGAGTGGTCGTCGTCGGAGGTGACGCGCGTCACGACGATGCCGGCCGAGACCGCGATCATCATCGACGAGATGACGGCCGCCAGCGCGTCGCCGATGGTCATAATCGCGTACTTCTGCGCCGCCGCCCCGAGCCGCATGTTGTGCCACATCACCCCGATGACGAGCCCCGCCGTGATGTTAATCATGGCGATGATGATGGTCGCTATCGAATCGCCCTTGACGAACTTCATGGCGCCGTCCATCGCGCCGTAGAGCTGCGACTCCTTCTGAAGAGAGGCGCGCTGGGCCCGCGCCTGGTCCTGCGTGATGAGGCCCGAGCGCATGTCGGCGTCAATCGCCATCTGCTTGCCGGGCATCGCGTCGAGCGTGAACCGCGCCGCCACCTCGGCCACGCGCTCCGAGCCCTTCGCGACGACGATGAACTGCACGACCAGTATCATCAGGAACATGACGATGCCGACCACGACGTTGTTCGTCGCGCTGATTTCGCCGATGGTCCGGATGACGACGCCCGCGTCGCCCCGCCCCAGAATGCTGCGGGCCACCGAGACGCTCAGGCACAGGCGGAACAGCGTCGTCAGCAGCAGGACGGTCGGGTATGAGGTGAGCTGGAGCGGGCTTGAGATGTAGAGCGAGGTCGAGAGGACGATGAAAGAGATGGCCAGGTTCACCACGACGAGGAACGAGATGATGAAGGTCGGGACGCGGAAGAAGAGCGTGCCGATGGCGAACACGAGGGCGACGGGCAGCAGCAGGTCGCGGTGGCTCGCGAGCAGGCGCAGGACGTTGCCGGTCCTGACTTCGCGCCACGCCAGATTCAGTTTTCCGAGAGACTCAGCCATGCGCGCCACAACCCCGACAAACCCTTCGGCGGCCCCGCGGGTCGGCGATTCTCAGAGGAACTCCAACAGCAGAAAGACTAACACGGAGAGCAGCAGCGTGCCGACGGCGAACGCGAGGATTTCGGTCGCGGTGAAGTAACCGAAGATTCTGCGCGCGTCGCGCTGCGTCGTCGCCAGCGCCGCGTCGGCCGCCGGGGGCGCGGGCACGAGCGGGCCGGCCTCTCCCGCCTCGTCGCCGGGGCCGCCCTCGCTCTGCGCCAGAGCTTCTGCCATCTCGACGGGCGACTGAGGCGGCACGGGCGGGGGCAGTTTTTGCAGCAGCAGCTCGTCGAGCACGGTCAGCGAGGCCGGCTCTTGGAAGACGAGGAACGCCTGATTCTGGGCCTCGGTCGCGGCCGTCGGCACGAGCACGAGGCGGTCGCCGTTGCTCAGTTGGCGCGTCGATTCGACGGGCTCGCCGTTGACGGCCACCGTGCCCGGGCTCTGCGCCTCTACGATGACGCCGCTCCTGTCTTTGCGCACCGTGGCCCGGAGGGTGTAGGCGTTGGCCTCGTCGAAGGCGAGATTCTGCCCCGACTCGTCCCAGCCGAGGGGCATCTCGGCGGCGCCGATGATGACGCGCTGTTGGTTCTGTCGCCCGCCCTCAATGATGAAGTTGAAGCTGTCCTCGACGGTGCGGAGGCTGTTTAGGATGTCGGCGAAGTTCCGCTGAGAGTTCGGCTCGCCGTCGCGCCGGGTTGCCTCCGGCGCGGGAGGCGCCGACGCCGGCGCCGGGCTGATGAGAAAGGTGATGACGTAATCGCCGATGCGCAGCCGGTCGCCGTGTGCGAGCCCGACGCGCGCCTCGCGTCTCAGTGCCTCGTCGTTAAGCAGGGTGCCGTCGGCGCGGTTGAAGAGGAGCCGCTGGTCGTCTTCCTGTAAGAGGATGATGGCGTGCTCGGCGGCCACCCGCGGGCCGCCGAGCACGACGTTGGCGGACGGGTCGCTGCCGATGGTGAAGAGTTCGCTGTCGAGAGTCCTCTCCTCAAGCGGAGGAGTTTCGGGCGCATCCCCATGCCGCTTGATTAACAATGTCGTCGTCATCACGTTTATGAGGCGGGTGATTCGCAGATGTTCGGGAGGTCAAAACCCTCTCCCACGTGCCGTTCGCTTGAGCAGGGGGCAGCGGTTATTGACACCGACCTCATCGCTCAATACTATCGCACCGTCGAGCAGCGTTTGCAATCAGTCCGCGGACCCCGCGCACCCGAAAGGCAAGGAAATGAAGAGATTTACGCCAGACGAGAAGGGCGACCCGAGGGCGGGGCAGACTCCAACGGGCGAGTCGGCCGCCGACCTCTCGTCGCTCCTCAACTACCCCTCGCTCGGCCGCCTCTTCGAGTCGCCGCGCGGCCCCGCCCTCGCCGAGATGCGCGAGCGCCTGAAGCGCACCAACCAGGACCTTGAGCGCGTCATCAGGCAGGCCCCGAAGGACGAGGCCGACCGCGCCGCGCGCGTCGCGCGGGCCTACGCCGTGACGCTCGCCCTGCTCGACGAGGCCGAAGAGATCAAGCCCGACCCCGGCCCCTGAAAATTTTTCGCCCCCGGCGGGAAACATTTTCCGGCGGATGCCGATAACCTCTGCGGAGGCCGGAATTCGCAATTGGGGAGGTTTAAACAATGCCAGTTAACAACGATCCGATGATCAGCTCGACGCCGACCGTGCAGACGACGCCCGCCGTGACGCAGCCGAAGGAGCCGGGCAAGGTGTCGCGCATCTTCGGCAGCATCCTCGGCGGCGCCG
>Ga0182001_10000256_pt1 | contig 11892 bp, 12 predicted proteins | sample BulsoiFelSFmetaG_FD_120485 | JGI IMG/M metagenome (GOLD analysis project Ga0182001, IMG submission 120485) | Bulk soil microbial communities from Mexico - San Felipe (SF) metaG | ecosystem: Environmental > Terrestrial > Soil > Agricultural land | place: Mexico: San Luis Potosi | collected... | reverse complement strand
GTCCATGCGGGAAATGTTTTCGGGGACAGCGCGACCGCCGCGCCCCGACCCTGATAAGGCGATGGCCGCTCTCGCTCCGCAGATCGCCGACGCACGCGCGGCGTTTGCACTGATCCGAAAGCGTTCTGCCGAGTGGCACGTCGATCCCAACCGGATCGGCATGGTTGGCTTTTCAGCGGGCGCGATGCTGACAATGGCGACCACGCTCGCGGGCGAGGATGCGAAGCCAGCCTTCATCGGAATCATCTACGGTCCTCTCGCGCCGGTCACCGTGCCAGCCGACGCTCCACCATTGTTCATCGCCCTTGCTGCCGACGATCCTTTCTTCGCCAATGGCGGCTATGGTCTCATTGATAGCTGGAAGGCAGCGAAGCGCCCCGTCGAATTCCATCTTTATGAACAGGGTGGGCATGGCTTCGGGATGTATCCGAAGGAAACTACGAGCACCGGTTGGTTCGATGCCTTTGTGCGCTGGATCGGGATGCACGGGATGCTGAAACCGGCAGCGTCAGGCGGCGGCGGTGCCGCGAACTAGTTGGCCCACAACTCTTCATGTATATTGCGCGGCCATCACAGTGAGTTGGTTTAGTGGCCTCGGAAGCTTCCATTATATGGGCGAAAAGTTTAGGAAAATTTCGTCTTATGCGCTACAACTTTTTCATTTTATGAGCGAAAAGTTCCCGTAAGCCGCTGATTCGCTGTAAAGGTATTTTCACTTTATGCGCGAACCTACATAAAGTCTGGAACGATTCTGCGGACACGAAAACAGTTGTCTGGCAAGATTGGCATTAACGGTAATCTAAACACACCTCCATAGACGCCGGAAGTTCTACGGACAGTCAGAACAAAAAGAGAGGCGGTATGGAATGAGTATCGAAGAAAGAGCTTTGAACCTCGAAAATGCATTCGTACAACTCACACAATTGGCCGTCAGTGCCAGCGAGCGGGCGGACACACATGAAAGATGGATCAATACTTTAGGAGCTAACGCCGAGGCTCTGGATGCTCGCATGGAGGCGCTGGCTACACGCATGGAAGAGTTGGCTGCTGCTCAGGCCAATAGCGAGGTAAAGATCGCTGCTTTGACGGACGCCCAGATCAGGACAGAAGCGGCCATCGCAAGAACCACTGAAGCCATCGCAAAGACCAATGAAGCCGTCGCAAAAGCAAATGAGACAGCAGGAAATGCGAATGAAGCCGCAGGAAAAGCGAATGATGCGGCAGCAAGAGCGAATGAGACCGCAGCAAGAGCTAGCGAGGCAGCGGCAAAAGCTGGTGAGTCTGCGGCAAAAGCTAGCGAGTCCGCTGCAAGAGCGAATAACGCCCTTGCAAAGACTAATGAGGCTCTGTCCTCGCTCGCAATTCGCCTTGATCGTCTCACTGAGTTGGTCGAACGCATCGTGAGTGAAAAAGGCAATGGCAATGCCTGAAAAGGAGGCTTAAATTCTTCCTGATTGGATAAGTTCTTTTCCGCCAACTGTCGGATTATTCCTGCCCTCCGTTGGCGACCGAAACGTAGCGGCGGGCGAGGCCGAGTTCGCGCAGTTTGTGTTGGAGCGACTGTCTGTGCATCCCTAAAATCGCTGCGGCGCGCGTCACATTCCCACCTGAATCTTCAAGGCAGCGCGCGATGTAGCGTCGCTCAAACTCGCGCCTGTCTTCACGAAAGTCTGCCGTGAAGGGAACTGCGAGCGAGCTGTCATCCGCGATTTCAGAGCGCGCGTGGCCGTTGCTCGGCTGGGCCTTTTGAATCTCTTCGGGCAGATCGCGCGCAGTCAACTCATCGCCTTCGGCCATGATACTGGCGCGCTCGATTGTATTGCGAAGCTCGCGCACGTTGCCAGGCCAATCGTAATCAATCAGGCGACGCAACGCGCTCTGACCGATTGGGCGAACGGGCAGGTTGTATCGTTCGGCTGACTGACGCGTGAACGATTCCGCCAGCACCGGAATATCTTCACGACGCTCGCGCAAAGGGGCTATGTCAATCGTGACGACGCGCAGGCGATAGAAGAGGTCTGCGCGAAAGTTTCCGTTCGTAATCTCCTGTTCAAGCGGGCGATGTGTCGCGCTCACGATGCGCACGTCAACAGGAATTGATTCGTTGCCGCCGAGCCTTTCAATGCGCCTCTCTTCAAGAGCACGCAGAAGCTTTGCCTGAACGTTTGCGCTCATGTCGCCTATCTCATCAAGGAACAATGTGCCGCCGTCCGCCTGCTCGAATTTTCCGCGACGACGTGTCGCAGCGCCAGTAAATGCGCCCTTTTCGTGGCCAAAAAGTTCTGATTCGATAAGCTCCGAAGGGAGCGCGGCACAGTTGACGGCGACGAATGCGCCGCTGCGTCTCGAAGAGCTTCGCTCGTGAATCTCGCGCGCAACCAACTCTTTGCCTGTGCCGCTTTCACCACGAACGAGAACGGTTGCGTCTGTCTCTGCAACCTTCTCAATCGTCGCCCGCACTCTGCACATGGCTTCGGATGAGCCGATCAGCGCGCCGCGCGCTGTGCCTTCAATCTCAATGCGGCGACGTAGCGAGCGGTTCTCGCGTCTTAGCTGAACGGTCTCGACGGCGTTCTTAACAGCTAATCTCAGGTCATCAAGCTCGAAAGGTTTTGAAAGGTAATCGTGCGCTCCGGCTTTGATGGCTTCGACAGCCATGCGCTCTGAACCGTGCGCCGTGATGAGTATGACAAGAGGCGCGTCACCGTTCGCCTCTTTCAACTCACTTAAAAATTCAAGGCCGCTCGCGCCGGGCAGATTGACATCGAGCAGCAATAAATCGGGCTGCCGCTCTTTCATCAGGGTGCGAGCTTCTTCAACGCTGCCAGCCTCGTCAATCTCGTAGCCGAAGCCTTTGAGAGCGCGCAACATGCCATAGCGCGCGGCCTCTTCGTCATCAATAATCAGTAAACGCAAGCTGCTCTCTGCCATCTTTTCAAGCTCCAACGTAATCCGTTTTCGGAGAATTTATACCAGGCTCAAAATCTCTCAGCACACCTTGTGCCACGAAATGTGATGTTCGCGTCCGGCAGACTTATGGTAATAATGGCCAGCATGACAGAGATAAATCAACCTGTGAAGTCCATAGCCGTTGGCGATGAAACTAAAGAGGGCGACAATCTTTCCTATACCCAAAGCCGTAAAATCGTTCTGACAACCTTCGGCTCTTTCGGTGACCTGCATCCTTACATAGCTGTCGGACTCGAACTGAAGGCGCGAGGCCATCATGTGATTATCGCAACGACGCCCGTTTATCGTGAAAAGGTAGAGGCCACAGGTCTCGGGTTTCATCCGGTGCGCCCGGACTTTCCTTCGCCTGATGAGGACACCGAGCTTGTCGAGAAGGTGATGAAGCTCAAAGACGGCGCGCAGTTTCTCTTCAAAGAACTGATCGCACCGCATGTCCGCGAGGCTTATGAAGATTTGCAGGAAGCTACACGAGACGCCGATCTCCTCGTCACGCATGTAATAACCTATTCCGCTCATATCCTCGCACAGAAGACAGGCATCCCCTGGATTTCGACCGTTCTCGCTCCGGCAACAATTTTCTCAGTCTATGACCCGATGGTTCCGCCGCAGACGCCTGGCCTTGTCAAAGTATTAGGCCACAGCAAACTTTTAAGCCGGGCCTTTATCTCTGTGGTCAAGAAAGTCACTGGAAGATGGGTCGAGCCGATCTATAAATTTCGAGAAGAATTAGGATTGCCACGCGGGCGTCATCCAATCTTCGAGGGACAATATTCGCCCTACTTGAATCTTGCTCTCTTCTCAAAATACTTGGGCGAGCCGCAACCCGATTGGCCGCCGCACACAAAGGTGACGGGCTTTCCTTTCTACGATAAGAAGGATGAAAAGAGCATCTCGCCTGAGCTGGAAAAGTTTTTGGATGATGGGCCTGCGCCAATCGTCTTCACTCTGGGGTCGTCAGCCGTTTATGTGGCTGATGATTTTTACAAGGTCAGCATCGAAGCCGCCAGGCAATTGAAGCGGCGAGCGGTTCTCCTTATCGGCAACGAACGCAACAGGCCGAAAGAGTCTTTGCCTGAAGGCATCGTAGCCTTTGATTACGCTCCTTACGGTCAGATTCTGCCGCGCGCCGCTGCCATTGTTCATCAGGGCGGAGTCGGAACGACAGGGCAGGGCTTGCGCGCAGGCGTGCCGACTCTGGTCATTCCTTTCAATCACGATCAGCCCGATAACGCTTATCGTCTCGCGCGACTCGGCATCAGCCGGACGCTTTCACGAAAGAAATATATTGTCCCGAACGTTATCAAAGAGTTGGATAGCTTACTTTCCAATAAAAGCTATGCCCTCAAGGCCGCTGATATTGGTCGTCAGGTGAGAAGCGAGAACGGAGCGAGCAAAGCTGCTGATGAGATTGAAGTTTTTGTCAAGGTCGTCAACGCGAAAGTGTAACGAGCCTTTGCGTTCTTTCACTACTGTCGTGTATTCTCTCGAAGCTTGAAAACAAGCTGGTTTTCATTAACGACCGTAGCGCAGCATGGTAGCGACTGATAGATCGAATTACTGTGCTACACTCGGGGCATGAAGAAATCCGTACTTCAACCGCTAGTCGAGCAAGGTCACGGTATAAGGCCAATAGCAAAGCTCCTTGAAACATCTCCAACGAATGTTCGCTATTGGATTCGTAAATATAGATTGGAGCTTAAACAAAAACCTATTGGTCGAGGGTACGCGGTACAACGCGTACCATATAGATGTGGGCAATGCGGTGAAACCGATCCGGCAAAGTTTTATGGTCATAAGCGCAGGATGTGTGGTGCCTGCCACAATGCATACAACATTAAGAAAGGTCAGGATAAACGGCTGCGAGCGATCAAAGAATTAGGCGGACGTTGCAAAGTCTGCGGCTTTGGCCGCTTTTCCTGCTCTTTGGATTTGCATCATAAAGATCACGAAACGAAGGACCCAAATTTTCGCTCAATTAGAGGATGGTCCTGGCAGAAAATTCTTTTAGAACTGAAAAAATGTATACTCCTTTGCAAGAATTGCCATGCAGCGGTTCATGCTGGACTCTTAAAATTTGAGAAATAAAGTTCGGGCTGTAGCGCAGCCTGGTTAGCGCGCCGCATTTGGGATGCGGAGGTCCTCGGTTCAAATCCGAGCAGCCCGACCACTCATCAATCAGAAATTATTTCAATAAAAATCGCGGAAAATAGCTATTTTTTCGAGACGCGAGGGCTTTCTGTGTGATATATGTTGGTTCATAAGCTTTTCAATTTTGGCTCACTTTACTGGAGGTAATCAGACCACACCATGGCGACTAATGCGGCAGGCAAGAAACGGATGACCCAATCCGAAGTTATCAACCACTTCGCTGAAAAGTTCGGCTTGAAGCGCGCGCAGGCTAAAGAGTTTTTCGACGAGCTGGGAAATCTGGCTCAGAGCGAAGTTAAATCAAACGGAGAGTTCGTTTTGCCAGGCTTCGGCAAACTCGTCCTTTCCCAGCGAAAAGCACGCGAAGGTCGTAACCCGGCGACGGGCGAGACCATACAGATTCCGGCCAAGACCACGCTCAAATTCCGCGTCGGCAAAGGCATGAAGGATTCTGTCGTACCTAAAAAATAGGCTGTTTTCAAAGTATACGGTCTTCAATAGAAGTAGCGCCGCCTAAAGCGTCCTCAATGGATGCAATGGCGGCGCTGTCCTTTGTGGTCGGAATAGATTTTAGCAATCTTTGCCCGGGCACAGGTTATCCGTGAAGGCTGCCTGAAAATTTATCTTCCCATTTTTGCCGTTTTCCTCTACAATCATCCGTTTTGTTGGAACAGCCTGAAGCGGACTATCTATCTTGGGGTAAGCTAAAGGTCTGCTTTTCTTAACAAAATGCTTGGGTTTTGCAACAAATTTGCATCCCAAGACGTTAGCTGAGCATCTAAAATCTCGCGTAGAAAAACTGCTCGGAAGCTCTGATTGAGGGGACATCAATGACAGGCTTTCGACCAAAGAAGGAGCTATGAAACGTGACTTTTGATAGGCATCTACCGCTAGACGAGCGGTTGTTGAGAATTGACCATATTCAGGCGCGTCGCTTTTCAAAATTGAGCGGCCCGTCTCTGGACATTGCGACAGAGGGTATCATGCGTCACTTGCGCGCTTGTGATCGCATGGATGTGAATCCCGATACTTCAGCCGTGCGCGAAATCATAGACGACGCTTTGAACGGTCGTCGGGTCTATGCTGAAACGGCGAATGATCGGCGCGCTGCATAATAGATTTCAAAGTTAAACCTCGCCATTTTCTGAGACCGCCATTCCCCCAAGGTAGGCGGTCTTATTATTTAGAAGGAAGTGGCGAGAGGCTTAATCGCAGTCGTGCGCGATTGACTTGGTGCTGCATTATTGCCAACTGGCTCAGAGCATCCATAATCTCGCCATTAGTGACCATCTCCAGGACTTCGTCGAAAGGAACGCGCCGAATTTTCAAACGCTCCGTTCCATCTGGATTGTGCTCGCCCTGCTTGAGACCTCGGGCGAGAAACCATATTGCAATCTCATCCGAAACTGAGTTAGAGAGATGAGCCGTGCCCATCTGCTCCCAACTCTCCGCACGCAAGCCCGTCTCTTCCGCCAACTCTCGTTTGGCCGCATCGAGCGGGTCTTCACCTTCCGGGCATCCTCCTTCTGGAATCTCCCACGAATACTGTTCAAGCGGGTAGCGATACTGTCCGACCAGATAAATCGAGTCGTCTTCGATGGCAAGGACGCCGACAGCGATATTCTTAAAATGGACGACGCCGTAAATGCCTTGCTCGCCGTCAGGGCGTATCACTGAGTCCTCGCGCACACGAATCCAAGCATTGTCGTACACCTCTCTTGATGCGAGAGTTTTCCAGGGGTTTGTTGTTTCGTCTGATGCCACAGCCACTTCCTTGATTCATACTGTTCATAAAAGAGCGATGAAGAGAATAACCTTACCATACTCCATTAAAGCGCAAATCTATTCGTTAAATATAATGAGAGAGAAGTGACAAATCATCAGGTTGACGCAGACCGCAAGCGGCGTGTTAACATTCAAACTGTTTCCGGTTGTATGCCCCCGTAGCTCAGCGGATAGAGCATCTGCCTTCTAAGCAGAGGGCCGCACGTTCGAGTCGTGCCGGGGGCAATTCTTGATTCAAGGTTCGTGAGGTGAAGAGGTGTCTGAGATAAGGGAAGCTGTCATCATCAGCGCGGTCAGAACGCCGACTGGAAAATTTCAAGGTTCGTTGAAGGATTTCAAGGCGACCGAATTGGGCGCAATGGTTGTCCGCGAGAGCGTCCGGCGTGCGGGCGTCAATCCGGCGGACGTTGACGAAGTTATCATGGGCTGTGTGATTCAGGCCGGTGTCGGACAAAACCCCGCGCGTCAGGCTGCGCTGCATGGAGGGATACCTTTCGGCGTCTCTGCCGTGACGGTCAATAAAGTCTGTGGCTCTGGCCTGAAAGCCGTGATGATGGCTGCACAAGGCGTCCAGTTGGGTGATTCGGAAATCGTTGTCGCGGGCGGAATGGAGTCCATGACGAACGCGCCTTACCTGATTCCGAAAGCGCGCGAAGGTTATCGTCTGGGCAACGGCGTCCTTGTTGACGCGATGATTCACGATGGCCTCTGGTGCGCTTTTGAAAACTATCACATGGGCAACACCGGCGAGGTCGTCGCAGAGCGTTATCACGTCACACGCGAGCAACAGGACGAGTACGCGCTGAACTCGCATCGCAAGGCTGCGGCGGCGACGAAGGCCGGAAAGTTCAAGGACGAGATTCTGCCCATAGAGATTCCGCAGAAGAAGGGCGCGCCCATTTTGCTTGAGACGGATGAGACCATCCGCGAAGACACTTCGCTTGAATCACTTGCGAAGCTCAAACCAGCATTCAAAAAAGAGGGCGGCACTGTGACGGCGGGAAACGCTCCAGGCGTCAACGACGGCGCTTCGGCTGTCGTCGTCACTTCAATGGAAAGGGCGCGCTCGCTCGGCGTCGAACCGATGGCGCGCATCGTCGCTCAAGCAACATCCGGCATCGAGCCGGAACTCGTGATGATGGCTCCGGTCGAGGCCATCCGCAAAGTATTGAAGAAGGCCGGGTGGTCGCTGAGCGAAGTTGACCTCATTGAATTGAACGAAGCCTTCGCGGTCCAAGCCGTCGCCATCATCAAAGAACTAGACCTGGACCCTGATAAAGTTAATGTCAACGGCGGTGCAGTCGCTTTGGGTCATGCCATAGGCCAATCCGGTTCGCGCCTTCTGACGACGATGCTCTACGAGATGAAACGGCGTAACGTGCGACGTGGATTGGTCGCACTCTGTTTGGGTGGCGGCAACGCTGTGGCGATGGCAGTTGAGAGATAATTTCTGCGCTATGAGTCAAACGGCTGAGAATCATTTAGTCATCAAGACCATTGGCGTCGTGGGCGCAGGCACGATGGGCAACGGCATCGCTCAAGTGGCTGCGCGTGCCGGATTCAATGTCATCTTGCGCGATGTGAAGGATGAGTACATTGAGCGCGGGATGACCGCCGTGAATAAGAGTTTGCAGCGCGACGTTGACAAAGAGCGTTTGCAGGAAGAAGAGAAGCGCGCGATTATCAATCGCATTCAGACTTCGACGGAGATGGACGCGCTCGCGGAAGCGGATTTGGTTGTCGAAGCTGTGACGGAAGATGTCAACGTCAAAAGCGATGTCTTTCGCCAGTTGGATAAGCTGACACGACCTGAAGCTATCTTAGCCTCGAACACCTCATCAATCTCGATTACAAAACTCGGAGCGGCGACCCGGCGCGCCGACAAAGTTATCGGGATGCATTTTATGAACCCTGTGCCCGTGATGAAGCTCGTGGAGATAATTCGCGGCATCGCAACGTCGGACGAAACTTACAGAGCGGTTCAAGACCTGACTGTGAAGCTCGACAAGACGCCGCTTGAATGCAACGACATGCCCGGCTTCGTCTCAAACCGCGTGCTGATGCCGATGATTAACGAGGCAATCTTCGCGCTTTACGAATCGGTCGCCACGCGCGAGAGTATTGACGGGATAATGAAGTTGGGGATGAATCATCCGATGGGGCCTCTGACGCTTGCAGATTTCATCGGCCTGGATGTTTGCCTGGCTATCTTGAACGTCCTCCACGACGGACTCGGCGACCCGAAATACAGGCCATGCCCTTTGCTCAAACGATACGTTGACGCTGGTTGGCTCGGCAGAAAAACAGGGCGAGGGTTTTACGAATACTAATTTTAAATTATGAGTTTTGAGTTTTGAATTGAAAGACAAACTGCTCTCGCTTGCAATTCAAAATTCAAAACTCATAATTCATAATTTCTTTATGAGAAGCGTCTCACACTACTGTCAAAAATGCCTGGCGGCGAATCCGCTCGGCCAGGAGTTGTGTGCGCGCTGCGGCACGCGTTTGATGCTGGTGGTCGAGCCGCCCACCGCGCGGTTTGAAGAGGGCGGGCTTGTCGCATCGCACGAAGAGCATCTCCTGGAGCGCATCTCTGCGCTTGAGAACAGGTTCATGCGTCTGACAGACAAACTCGAACAGGCGCTCAATCTGATGTTGAAGCAGGCCAGAAGCATCTATTTCGACCACACGTTGCTCGATACGCTGATAGAGGTTTTGAACGAAGCAGGCTCTTTCGATGCCGTTCGGCTCAACAAGCTCTGGCGCGAGCGTTGCCAGAAGGATAATGTCGAGAATGAGGAGATAGCGCGGCGCGAGCAAGCGCGCTCCAAAATCATCTCGGCTTACGTAGGCGCAGAGAGCGCGACTTTCGAGCGAATGGTCAACGAAGGAATTGATCTGCTCAACAAGAATGAGGCCATTGAAGGTATCCGTGCGCTTGAACGCTCTGCCGCCTTCGCTCCTGATAACGCGCCGCTCAATGCTCTCTTGGGAGCGCACTTTTTTGAAGCGGGCAAGAATGCTCTTGCGAGAGTTTATCTGGAGCGTGCCATTCTGGTTAATCCGAAATCCGAAGGCTTACGCCTGTTGTTAGGCGTGGCCTGCGCAGATGACGGCGAGATTGTTCGAGCGAAGAGTTTACTGAAGAGTTTCATAAAATATGTTGGCGAATCATTTGCCGCGCGCTACGGGTTGGGTAGATTGTTGATGGCCGAAGGCAAGTCGGCGGAGGCTCTGAAAGAGTTTAAGCGCGCTCTTTCGGCTCGCTCAATGCCCGAAGCAGACTATGCAGTGGGCTGCCTTTATTATCATCTTGGCCGCTATCGCCTGGCCGCGCAACATCTGCGCCAGGCAGTCAAATCGGACGCAAGGTATCATGAGGCGCATTACGCGCTTGGGATCACTCTGCTACGGCTCGGCGTGAATGAAGAATCACGTCTGGAGCTGATTGCAGCCTGTGAGACGGACGAGCAGTTGCCATGTGTAGCCGGAGCGAACCATGTGCTTCGGACAGGCAGGCCACCCGCGAATCCAAAGTTCTGGGGAACCGGTAGAGGCGCGAAAAAAGGTCTCATCATGGGCGGAGACCGACGGCTGGCTGAGGCCGTGCGCCAGGATGCACTGGATACAGTCAAAACATTAAGCTTCCCAAATTGAGCTTTTCGCGCAGGGTTTGACTCTCTCGCGGCAAAGGCTATAATAACGCCTTTTGCGCGCAGGTGTCTGAAACGCGGCGCATTTGACAAGGGGTGGAGACGTGCGAATTGAGCTTGATAAACTGGAACTAACGGGCAATCGCATCGCGCATGTTTACGAGCCGGAAGAGATAGTGCTTGATGAGGAACACGCACGTTTGACGAGTCCGCCGGAAGTCGAGGGGCGCGTCAGCAGAAGCGGACACGAGGTTCGCCTACAGGGAAAAATCAAGACAACCGCAGAAGTTGATTGTGATCGTTGCCTGAAATCCGTCTCTATCCCTGTCGAGACAGAGTTTGATGTGACTTACGTTCCTGCGGACGATTACACGTCGAGCGATGCTGCGGAATTGCAGGAAGAAGATTTGAGTCTCTCTGTCTTTGACGGCGAGACGATTGACATTGATGAACTTGTCCGTGAACAGGTGCTGCTCGCACTTCCCAACCGCGCACTCTGCGGCGAAGATTGCAAAGGATTGTGCCCGATTTGCGGAGCGGACAGAAACGTCAACCCATGTGACTGCCAGAGCAAAGAGATTGATCCGCGCTGGGCAGGACTAGAAAAGCTAGTGAATAGTGAATAGTGAATAGTGAAAAGTTAAGAACATGCTTTCCACTATTCACTATTCACTATTCACTATTCACTAATTCGGAGTAATTATGCCAAATCCAAAACGTCGTCATTCTAAAGCGAGAACCAGAAAGCGCAGGGCACATGATGCCTTACGCCAGCCGCAGACCTCCGTCTGCCCGAATTGCCAGGAGCCGCACATGCCACATCGCGTCTGCCCGAAGTGCGGTCATTATAAAGGCCGCGAAGTAGTTCATATAGAAGAAACAGAATAAGAGCAGTGACGAGTGACAAGTGACGAGTGACGAGCAAAGCAGCTCTTACTCGTCACTTGTCACTCGTCACTTGTCACTGCTTTTAATGAAGCACGGGCATCATCAACTGACCGGCAAGGTCGTCGTGGACGCGATGGGCAGCGACCACGCTCCGCATGCGGAGATTGACGGAGCGTTGGCCGCCGCGCGCGACCTCGGGATTGGCGTCATTCTCGTCGGCCAGTCTGAAAAGGTCGGGCCGGAGTTGAAACGCTGCGGCTGGCGCGGGCAAGGTGACCGCAACATCGAACTGGTCGAGGCCGAAGAGGTCATCGGCATGGACGAGCCTGTGGCCACAGCCGTTCGTCGCAAGAAGCGTAGCTCTTTGAGAGTCGGGACAAAGCTCGTCACCGAAGGCCGCGCCGATGGATTCGTCTCTGCCGGAAATACAGGGGCGGCGATGGCTACT
>Ga0182001_10000255_pt1 | contig 11916 bp, 6 predicted proteins | sample BulsoiFelSFmetaG_FD_120485 | JGI IMG/M metagenome (GOLD analysis project Ga0182001, IMG submission 120485) | Bulk soil microbial communities from Mexico - San Felipe (SF) metaG | ecosystem: Environmental > Terrestrial > Soil > Agricultural land | place: Mexico: San Luis Potosi | collected... | reverse complement strand
GCTGTTCATCGCGGCCATGCTCTTGCTGATATTCATCACGGCGAGCCTGCTCGCTAGGGATTATTCCTGGCGCACGGCTCTTGTCAGAGGATTCATCGGCGCGGCCTCGGCAGCAGTGCTTTGGGTAGTTAGGGCGGGCGCAAAGGAGGTGCTGATCGCGGTGGCCGTTTTGTGTGGCGTGCTGCTGCTTGCCAAGCAACTCACTGAACGGCGTCTTCTGGTGGCGAATACTGTAGGAGCAGTTATTGTGATTTTAGCCTGCTTAATCATCCCCAAATTCATTACGCCTTATCATCCACCTTTGAAAACAGGTGATAGCCCGACCCCTGCGTCTGCGGAAACATCCCTGACTCCGAATAGCGGTTCGGTGGCGACCAAAATAGGGCTGATGAGAGATAGATTTATAGATGAATACAGGGATGCAGGCTCAAACATAGATACAGAAGTGCGGTTCAATAGCACGACTGACATTGTGCGCTACATGCCGCGCGCAATTGCCATCGGTCTCTTTGCCCCTTTCCCTCAGATGTGGTTCAGCAAAGGTACTACGGGCACTGTCGGTAGACTCGCCGCGGGCATCGAAACTTTAGTGATGTATGTGATTGAGCTTCTAGCTCTCTTTGGTGTCTGGAAGATGCGCCGCGAGTGGGTTGTCTGGCTGCTGTTGTCGGTAGCGCTAATCGGAGCAATCAGTCTGGGGCTGGTCGTCACAAACATTGGCGCTCTCTACCGTATGCGCTATGCCTTTTGGATGCTGCTTCTCCCACTGGGCGCGGAGGGGGCAAGACAGGCTCGCGATTTGTGGCTTGCTAAGAGAGAACGGGCGGTCCAGGAGTCATGCTGATTCGAGATGACTTCTAACAGTGTTCTGATAGAGAGACTCGTATTGTCTGGCGACCGATTCGAGCGAGAAGTGGTCTATGATTCTTCTTCGCGCGGCATCTCCCAGAAGCCGTCTGCCCGTAGGGCCGAGATCAACGAGCTGCTTCAAGCCCTGGGCCAGGGCTTCGGGGTTGCGCGGCGGCGCGAGAATCCCGGTCTCTCCTAACAGCCAGGGAACACCGCCCACGCTCGTGGCGACGCATGGCAATCCGCTCGACATCGCTTCTCCGATGACGTTATGAAACGACTCGTTACTTGAAGAAGAAGAAAGCACGTCGAGCGCAGTCATTAAGCGCGGGATGTCATGACGCTCGCCTAGCAGTAGCAGTTTCTCTCCGATGCCTAGCTCGCCTGCCAGCTTGTTGATTGACAAATTGTCTGAATCAACACCTCTGCCGCAGACTATGAACCTGACGTTCTCGCAGTCTTGAAGCAAAAGGGCGGCGGCGCGCAAGTAATTGGTGTGGTCCTTCGAGGGGTGGAAGCGTGCGATTAAACCTACCAGGATGATGTTGTCGGGCACGCCAAGTTCCGCGCGCATCTGCGCCCTTGACTCAATTGATGGCGCAAACAACGAAGTATCGAAGCCGTTCGGCATGATGTAGTTATTCTCGTTGAAGTATCCAAGCGCTTCATGCTCTGCACGGTTTGCATGAGAGACATAGACGATGCCGTCTGGAAGCTTTGACATGAAAGCCCCCAGCCTGATTACTGCGATGGTCATACGCTTTTCCTGCATTGGCAGTAAGATAGAATTGCGTATGCCCCAGAGCACGCGCGCTCTGGGCCATGAATAAAGCCGAACAAATTGCGCGGCCAAACTTCCATGATACATCCAGCCTTGAATCAAGTCCGGTTTGATGCTGCGCGCCAGACGAATCAGGCGGAGCAACGCTGCCGGAGAAGGTAAGGGCGCGGCCATACCGGCGCTGAAGACATTGATGTTCAAAGCTTCTATGCGCTCGCGCAAGGCACCCCCGTCAGTTAAAGATAGCACTACAGGCTCGAACCGTTCTCTATCCATCTCCGACAGTAACCTGTAAAGCATTATCTCGCTCCCGCCGATTGCGAGATCGTTAGTGATGTGCAGAACTTTTATTGGTGTTGGATAGGATTTGTGCTCTGTCATCGAGGGATGTCTGCATTCAACCGCCATCTCTTCCGGTAAGGTTGAGTTTGCCGAACACGGTTGGGTTAATGGCGAGCTTTTTATACACGGAGTGCAAGAGTATAAGATTCCACGCTAGCAGACTTCCAGAGCGAGCGACCGCAGCGCCCGACGGCCCCCAGCGCGGAATAAACAGGGCGCACAATATCAGCTTGATGATGATACTGACCGCTGTCCCAGCAGCAACCTCACGCTCAAGCCCGGACATTATTAGCAGTAATCCGACCGAACCCATCATAACATTAATGATTTGGCCGACGCTTAAAACCGACAGGGTTAGATGTGCCTGTGTGAACTCGTGGCCGAATAGTGAGAGCAGCCAACGACCATAGAAAATAAGAGCGAACGCGATGGGAAGCGCAAGCATCAGGCTCGCGTAAGCGCCCAATCTGGCGACTCTCCCCAACTCTTCGAGTTCCCCGCCTGCCCACAGGCGTGCATAGGTTGGCGCCAGAGGGACGCCGAGAATCAGCAGTGCCAGCGAAATCAATTCCGCTCCACGATTGGCGACCGTAAAGTAACTGACGGCTTCCATGCCTTTGAGCGCTCCCAGAATAAGCGTCTCCGTCTGCGTTGAGATGATGCCTAAGGTGGCTACAAGTAGAAGCGGCAGAGCATGGCTGGTCCAGTCGGACGTTTGATACTCGGAGGAGGTGGCCTTGAACTGCTGCGGCAAGCTGTCGCTGAGTAGCTTGGCGGCGATTAGAAAGGAGACTCCCGATGCGATGACAGTGACGACTGCGACAGCGGGCGTGCCCGGATGCTTGCCCGACATGAAATAAATAATCACGAACAGCCCAAGCGTGAACAGTGGCCGAAAAACCGCTTCGGAGAGTTGCCCGCGTAAGACCTGTTGCATTCCCTGCAAAGCCGATTGCTTGAGATTTGTTAGCACAAAAAAAGGTAGCGCGAGCAACGAAATAATGAAGGTTTGACGTGCCGCCTGATTGAGAGAGGGCGAGAAAAACAAGCAGATGACGAAAGCAATCGAGGCAAGAGCGAGCGAGGCCGCCAGCGCGCTCTGACTTGACCAACGAAGGAGACCTCGTGCCAGTCCCCAACGGTTGTCTAAACGGTACGCGGCCATGAGGCGGACGAGGAGGCGATCAGTTCCCAGACACGCAGGGGTAGCTAAGAAGTGAACCCATGTCAGAGCATAGACGTATGTCCCGTAATCGGTGACCCCCAAGGCGCGCGCCAACATCCACGAGAGGATTAAGGTTAAGCCTGCCGCAATTATTCTCAGGGCCAGAGTGCCGGTCGCGCCACGTAGAACATATCCGTAGCTTTGAAGCGATCGTGAATTGACGCCTTCATGCATGGCTATCTGTGCTAAGCTATTGTTGCTCTCGCATTCAGTCGGCATCTCAATCATGCAGAAAATCTATTTGGATGAAGAGACCTCGCATTAAAAGAGAAACATGCTACACGCTAAAGTAGCTTTCGCATAACTCAAGCTGTTCAATAATTCAAAGATTGTCTGCATCGATGTTCAATCGGCGTGGACGTTCAAGCGAATGATGAAGACAGACCTTTCTACTACCGGAATCTTCGTGCCCGGAATACGTGCGGCTCTGGTAATCGCCCACCCCGGCCATGAACTCTCTCTTTATGGATGGCTAAAGTTGGTCCGCCCGCGTGTCTTCGTGCTCACCGACGGCTCAGGCCATTCCAGCAGTCCGAGAATCGAGAGGACGACAAATATCCTTAGAGAGTTGAGCGCGGAGACTGGCTCTTTCTATGGACGATTCAGCGACGCCACCATTTATGAGATGCTTCTGACACATCAATACGATCTCTTCATTAATCTGGCCCGAGAGCTTGCGGCTCAGATCATTAATGAAAGGTTCAACTGTGTCGTCGGCGATGCCAGCGAGGGGTACAATCCGACGCATGATGTATGTCGCCTGGTGGTTGATGCGGCTGTGGAGATGGCTGAGCGGGCTTCCGGCTTGAAGATTAAGAATCTTCAGTTTTTAGCGATGAGCAATCCAGCCGTCGAACTCACAGCGCCTCATGTCGGACCAATTTGCCTTGACGAAGCTACGTTCCAACAAAAACTGCTGGCGGCGCGAAACTATCTTGAACTTAAAGATGAAATTGATGCTTTAATCAATGAGCATTCCGCAGAGTCATTTCGCAGCGAATATCTTTACGAGGCGAGCCATTATAATGTGGACATATTTCCGAGCACGGCTTGCGCCTACTACGAGCAGCACGGGGAGAAGCGAGTCAAGCAAGGTTATTACAGGCATGTGATCCGTTGCCATGAGCATGTTTTCCCGCTCGCGCTCGCGCTCCGCCGCTGTGCCAAAGAAAGCGTTTATGAACAGATTGCGGGTTCTGATTACGACCTATGACCTCTCTTCACGGGGAGGCATACAGATGCACGCGCGCGACCTGGCGACGGGTCTGCTTGAGCGCGGTCACACGCCCATCGTTTACAGCACTCAGCTCGGAGATATAGCGCGAGAGATTAGAGAGAGAACCATAGTGGTCACAGACGACCTGAATACTGTGTCAGCGCCGCCCGATATAATTCACGGCAACCATCATCTGGAATCAGTAACAGCCTTGCTGCACTTTCCAAAGGTGCCATTAATTCATGCTATTCATGGCAATCTGGGCTTCCTGTCTGCGGCTCCCAAGTTCTCACGTATTCTTCGCTATCTCCCGGTTGATTACACCTGCTGCGACAGGCTGATTTACGAGTACGGCATTACGGAAGACAGGATACGTGTGATTCTCAACTCGGTTGATCTCAAAAGGTTCACCCCGAGAAGCGCCTTGCCTCCACGTCCCCAAAGAGCCTTGGTCTTCAGCAACTATACGGACAGCCATCTCAGCATTGTGCGCGAGGGCTGCGACCGCGCCGGATTATCTTTGGACGTTATCGGTGCGGATACGAACGTCTGTGCCAAGCCGGAGGAGGTATTGGGTAAGTACGACATCGTGTTTGCCAAAGCCAGGTGCGCGCTCGAAGCGATGGCCGTCGGCGCGGCGGTCATACTCTGTGATTATCAAGGTCTTGGTCCGATGGTGACGAGCAATGAGCTTGAGAGGCTTCGCGGCATGAACTTCGGCCACCGCACGCTCAAAAACGAAATCTCTGCCGAACTGATTGCAAGCGAGATTGCGGAGTACGATTCGCTCGACGCCGCAGAGGTTTCAAGGAGGATTCGCGCCACTGCCGGTCTAGACAAAATGGTTGATGAGACCATCGCCGAATACCATGCGGTGCTGTTGGACCATCAAGCCACAATCAACCTGGACCTTGAGGCGGAAGAGCGCGAGGCGGCGTCCTACCTTCGCTGGCTCTCAACGCAGATATACAACAACCCGTCAGGCAGAGCGAGCTTGAAGACTATCCTCGCGCGCATTCCGATCTTAAACTCTCCACAGGTGACTGATCTGATCTTAAATCTGGCCTCAAAGGTCGCATCATCTCGCAAGAGAAGAAATGGAACACACAAGGGAAGGTAAAAATCCATTCGAGGATGATCCGGCCTTTGTCTGTAAATAAGAATCAGAGTCACTCAGTGTGAGCAGAGATTAAGAGCATCTCTTTCATTCTCATCTGAAGTTAATCGGGTAGAATGTTTTGGTCCGGCGCGAGTTAAACTTCCAGTCTTCGACGTTCAAGCCGCTTCCTGATGATGAGGACGAGCAGAAAGATAAACAAAGAGGTGCTGGCCGCCGCATCTTTTCTGATCTTAGTTCCACTGATAGCACACCTCACGTTCTCATGGATGGGTTTTACGCCGACGGACGAAGGGTTCACCCTCGCCAACAGCAGGAGAATTTTAGACGGGCAGGTTCCTCACCGCGATTTCATCATCATCCGCCCCTTCATCTCGCCTCTCATCCATGTGCCTTTCGTTCTTTTCGGCGGCGACTACACGTTCTGGCTCTCCCGCCTCTTCGTCTGGTTTCAACTGGCGACTATTTCGTGGCTCTGGGTGACTGTTATTAATCGGATGATGAAGTTTCCCTTCTCGGTTACGAATAAGGTTTTCATCTCTCTCATTTGTTTCGCGGCGACGACTCACATCAAGCATCTGACCGCCTGGAACACGATTGACGGGTTATTCTTTATAGCGGTCGGGCTGGTCCTGGCGGTCAGAAAAAGTCCGACCGCTAAACTCGCAGGCTACTTTCTCATCGGCCTCTCGCCCCTGTGCAAGCAGAGTTTTATCCTCATGGCTCCCTTGTCCCTCTGCGTTCTGGGTGAATGGCGTTATCTCAAATACTGGATCGCCGTAGCTTCCCCAGCCCTTTTGTATCTTATTTTTTTGGCGCTCACACATGCCGTCCCAGATACGTTCGTTCAATTGACTTCCCGCACAGACTTCGCCTCAGTGGGCCTCTTACCATACACGGGTAAACGTCTGATGCTCGCGGTTGTCTTGGGCTATTTATCGTTCAGGCTGGGCTTCGGACAATCCTCTATAAGCGAGCGCGGAAAGAAGTTGATCGCCATCACAATGGTTTATTTCGCGTCCTTGCTGGGGACGGCGGCCAGTCTTTTCTTCGGCATCCTGATAGATACCTCATTTCTGCTTTTCGGTTTCTTGCTCGGCGCTACTATTTACCTGCTCACTAAAACGGCTGAGCCGTCTGAGAGTAAGCAGGTTTCCTTGCTGGTCCTATTGACGGCGTGGAGCGCTTCGCTTTCCGGCGGCTATAACAGCCCCGCGCTGATGTCTGGTCCTCTTCTGGTGGCACTCATTGCTCATATCTTCTACAGATATAAAGAGAGCAACCGCCTCTTCCTGCGATATTCACTTGCGCTTGGGTCTGCACTGATTCTATTTAGTTTCGGTATTGCCAGAACGAGATATATCTATAGAGACAAGGCCGCGAGTCAATTGACATATTCCCTTGAAGGAGTATTGCCCGGTGGAAAATATATTTACACAAACGCCAATACCTTCGATTTCATAAATGATCTGAATCATGCAGTCGCCTTGGCCGCCAAGGAGAATAAAGAGTATGCGATACTTCCCAATGCTGCTGCCTATTGGGTCCAATCGCCACAAGAGAATCCGTTGCCCGTGATCTGGCCTCACGAAAAATATGAATTAAAACAACCTGAGATAATGAAGCGCATGATCGAGGCGCTGGAAAGTAAAAGGACCAATATCGTCTTAATTGTGCAAAAGGTCAGCGCCGCGAAGTTGGCAGAGGGTTTCTTCCCCTTGGAAGACAGTGATTACCACGAGGTGTTGAGCTACATTCGAACGCACTTCACTAAAATTCAGGAGACCAGCTACTTTGAGCTATACAAGTAACAAGGACATTTTTACCTGACGTTGACAGACGGGCAATTTTTTATTGACAGAAAATGGCTCAAGGTATATTGTTCGTTCTCCGAACAATATCGGGAGAGCCAATGCGTAAAATCAACCCCCAGGATTTCCACATTGCGACGCGCACCACTTCCCGCGAAATCAATCGCCGTATTGCGCTCAATTTAATTCGTGAGCATCAACCCATCTCGCGCGCTGATCTGGCGCGGCGGATGGAAGTCACGCGCGGCGTGGTCAGCGTCCTCGTGCAGGAATTGATCGAGCAGGGATTAATTTACGAAGGCGCGACGGGCGACATTGCGCGTGGACGCAAGCCGACTTTTTTGCACATCAGGACGCGAGATCGTCTGGCGATTGCTGTTGATGTGCGCTTCAGCAAGACCTATCTGATGCTCTGTGATTTCTCGGGGCGGCAACTCGCTTTGGAGATTTACGACACGGTCTTTTCAATTCCGGCATTCATCCAGGATTTGGCCGCACGCATTCGCCGGATGTTGAAAACACAGAGAGTAAAGAGCAATTGCGAGGGAATCGGCGTAGTTGTGCCCGGCATGGTAGATCATCGAACGGGACGCATTCTCAACGCTCCGACGCTCGGCTGGCGCGAAGTGGACATCCGCGACGGACTGGCTGCGGCGACTGCGCTGCCTGTGCAGGTGGAAAACTCCGGGCGCGCTTGTTCACTCGCCCATCTGTGGCTGGAGCGTGGGGAGGCGACCGTCACACAAAACTTCGTTTACGTGAATGTCTCGGATGGTGTCGGAATAGGTGTTGTTCTAAACGGAGAGTTGGCGCGCGGACGTGATCACATCGCTGGCGAATTCGGCCACGTGCCGCTGAGTCTAGATGGGCCACGCTGCATGTGTGGTCGAACGGGATGTTGGGAAGCCTACACATCTAACCTTGCGACGCTGGCCCATTATTTCGGTCACAATTTGTCCAAACTCAATCCAAATTCGCTCCGCGACGCCGGAAAAGAATCATTCACCGTCTTAGACCTGATTGCGAGGGCGCGCGGCGGTGATGCTAAAGCCATCGTCGCCATTCAGTCCACTGCACGTTTTCTTGGGTTAGGGTTAGCGACGATTATTAACGTCATCAATCCCGACATTATATATCTCGCTGGCGAGATTACTACTGCATGGGATTTGATAGAGAACACTGTCCGTGAAGCGTTATCTGAGCGCGCTCTGACCGAAGCTGCCGCGTCCACACCCATTCGCGTCACGCCCACACAAGAGTATCCCAGATTACGAGGAGCAGCGGCACTCATCGCTGCTCCAACTTTTGCCGCGCCGCGCGTGGCTTAGCGATAAAGAGAATTCGGTGTAGCTCAACCGAATCATGTGGGCGCACAGCCTTAACGAGCAAAGGGATCGCTATTGACTTTGAGCTATCTTGCTTTTCGGAGTTCGAATTTCTTATTCGGAGGTCGCTGACATGTTGAGCATAAAAAACTTTGGTTTACGGAAGATCCACTTTGCTGTACTAGCCATGATGCTTGCTTTTCCCCTGGCAGTCGTCGCGCAGGTCACCACCGCCACAATCGTCGGCACTGTCACAGACCCCGGCGGAGCCATCGTGCCCGGCGCTCAGGTCACTGCGCGCAATGTTGACACCGGACTGACGCGCACTGTGGTTTCCGGCGATGACGGTAGCTACCGCCTTGAATTTCTTCCGGTCGGCAAATACTCTATCGAGGTCACCAGCACGGGCTTCAAGAAAGGCATCTTGAGCGACATTGATCTCAGGGTCAATGACACCATCCGGGCGGATGTCGCCCTCGCCGTTGGACAGCTCGACGAGACCGTGACTGTCACAGAAACGCCAGCAGCGGTCAACACCAGCACGTCCGAGATTGGCCGCACCATTGAGTCAAAAGAGATAACCAGTCTTCCGCTAGTCGAGCGCAACGTCTATACGCTGCTGGACCTGGTGCCCGGCGTGCAGTCCAACAACAACGGAGTAGCCGCAGCCTCTACCGGCACCAGTTCGCTCATTCTCGGATTCCCTGAGCAGCGCACTCTGATTAATGGTGGAGTTGACGGCGGCACCGGCTCTGTAAACTATTACCTCGACGGTGGCAACAACATGACCGGCCTGCGGAACACCGGCAACATTGCGCCTAACCCGGACGCTGTCCAGGAATTCCGTGTTCAGACCAATAGCTATAACGCGGAGTATGGACGTTTTGCCAGTGGCGTCATCAACGTCATCACCAAGTCCGGGACCAACCAGTTTCACGGCTCTCTCTTTGAGTACGTTCGCAACACTGTCTTCAACGCTAATGACTGGGGTTCCACCTTGCCGAGAGCGCCTTTTCATCGTAACCAGTTTGGCGGCACCATCGGCGGCCCGATTAAGCACGACAAGACCTTTTTCTTCTTCTCCTATTCAGGCTTGCGCCAGACGACCAGCAGTTTCCTGAACGGCGCTGTCGTTCCAACTGCGCTGGAGCGCATCGGCAACTTTACCGCCTCTGGGACCAAACCTATTGATCCGGCGACCGGCAAGGCATTTGTCTGTAACGGCGTCACCAACGTTATCTGCCCCAACCGTATTGACCCGGTGGCGGCGAAAATCATCAATGACTATATTCCTCTGTCCAACGTTGCAGGCAGCAAATGGCAGGGCAACATTCCCAGCCCGTTTGATTCCAATGATTTTTTGGTGAAGTTAGATCACCAGCTCAACGAAAAGCACCGCCTCACTTTCAGCTACTTTGAGACCTCAGGAACCAACACAGTGAAAGCGGGCAGCGGCAATCTGCCCTGGGCCAGCCAGCAATTCAAATGGCGACAGCATAACGTCAACGCCAGCGATGTTTGGATCATCAGCCCTAGTAAGATCAACCAGGTCTGGCTGACTTACACTCGAAATTTTGGCGGTCGCTTGAATCTGCCAGCGACCTCGCTCGGCGATCTGGGATCGGCATTCACGATTCAAGGCACGCCGTCTCTGCCGCAGATTACCGTCACCGGCTTCTTCACTTTGACGAACGCCATCGGTGGACCTACTGCGGGCACTAATTTCTACTCTCTGCGTGACGTTTTCAGTTGGACCAAGGGCAGCCATGCTCTTAAGTTAGGAGGGGAGCTATCTCTTAACAAGGACATTCAGCAGACGTTACTGAACAACTATGGCGTCTTCACTTTTAATAACAGCGTGACGAAGAACGCGCTGGCGGATTTCCTGATCGGCATCCCGAGCGCGATCACGCAGGACGCGCCCGTCACCGGCTATTCTAATAGCTGGTACACTGCGCTGTTTGTGCAGGATGATTACCGTGTGCATCCTCGATTGACCCTCAACCTGGGCCTGCGCTGGGATGTGCAGACAGCTCCGACCGATCCACTCAACCGTGTCGTCAACTACGTGCCCGGCCAAAAATCCACTGTTAATCCGGCAGCGCCTGTGGGGGCTTTGTTCTACGGCGATCCAGGCGTGGAACGTGGAGGAATCCCGACGAGTTTCAAACACTTTTCGCCCCGCATCGGCTTTGCTTGGGATCCGTTCGGCGACGGTAAGACCTCGATCCGCGGCGCGTGGGGCATGTTTTATGGCAGCCTCTCGGGCAACGAATGGAATACTATGACCAATTTCCAGCCCTTCTCAACCCGGCTCTCCTTCACCAATATCAATCCCAAGACGAGCGCGACCGGTGTGCCCCTGGGAGCTTCGCTGAGCAATCCCTATAATGCCTTCGTCGGCGGCAATCCCTTCCCCTACAAAGGGACATTCACTACTGGCGGTGGACTCTTCCCTGTGGCTTCCGACTTCGAGTGGCCGCGCTCGCACCAAATGAACATCTCGGTGCAGCGCCAGCTTACCAAGACCCTGACTGTCGGCGCTGCTTACGTCGGCACGCGCAGTTCCCGCCTGCCCTTCGCGCGCGACATTAACTATCCGGTTGTGACGCCGACTGCCACCACTGCCGGGGCGAACGTCCTCGCGCGGCGGCCCAACCCGTTGTTCGGCGCGGTGCTGCTCCTGGAATCGGACCAGACCGCCTCCTACGATGCCCTGCAACTCACCACCTCAATGCGCATGAGTCATCACCTCTCCTTCAATGCCTTTTACACACGAAGCAGGACTCTCGACAGCGTGCAGCTTCAGAACAACACCACGCAGGGTGGGGCCGAGAACTTCAGCAATCTTGCCTTAGACAAAGGACGGGCCGACACGGACCAGCGCCACGTCTTTGCCATGAGCCTGAACTACCAGCCCGATTACTTCAAACGTGGCAGCTTCGCGGGCAGGATATTCAACGGCTGGAGTATCGCGCCTATCATCAAGCTGCGCAGCGGTCTTCCCTTCACCGTCACCAACGGCAACGTTGACGCCAACCTCGACGGCAACATCAATGACCGCGCGCAGTTAATCGGCGACCCGCATATCGCCAATCCCACAGCCCAGATGTGGTTCAACACGGCGGCCTTCGTCCAGAACAAAGCGGTGACAGGGGTGGCTGTAGATGGCAATGCGCCGCGCAACCTGCTCGATGGACCTGGCTACCGCGACGTTGACCTGGCGATCTCGCGCGATTTCAATTTGAGC
>Ga0182001_10000254_pt1 | contig 11920 bp, 9 predicted proteins | sample BulsoiFelSFmetaG_FD_120485 | JGI IMG/M metagenome (GOLD analysis project Ga0182001, IMG submission 120485) | Bulk soil microbial communities from Mexico - San Felipe (SF) metaG | ecosystem: Environmental > Terrestrial > Soil > Agricultural land | place: Mexico: San Luis Potosi | collected... | reverse complement strand
TTGATAGAGCTGCTGATTGCGATGGTCATCACGCTGACCGTGATGGGGATTGCGACGACGATGATTGCCCGGTCTTTGAGGATTCACGCCCGCGAGAACCGGCGCACTGAAGCGCTGGGCGATTCGCAGCGCGCGCTCAATCTGATGTCGCGTGAGATTGCCAACGCCGGATTCCGCATGAAGACCAACGGCATCGTCTGGCAGGATTCCAACAACGACAAGTCCATTCGCGTGCTCGCCAATCTCAACAAATACACAGGCGAAGTGGATGGCGGCGTCACGGAAGATGGCGAAGACGTTAAGTTCTTCCTGGCGGATAACACGCAATACCTGGTGCGCTATGACGCGCACGCCCCTGAAGACCTGCGCTCGACGGTGCTGGCCAATCGTATCTCCTCGCTCTGGATTTACTACTACAGCCAGCGTGTGAATTACACCACAGGCGATTGCGATGCTCCTGTCGTGACGCCTGCCGGAGTCAACAAGCTGACCAATGCAAACATCGCCACTGCAAAGTACGTCGTCCTCGCCGTCTGCGTTGAGCTTCCTGAGGAAGGCGTGGCCGGCTCGCCCGGCTATCAGCCAGCCTCCAGGACGCTGCTGGTCACAGATGTAAATTTACGCAACGCCGGCATCAACGACTACTAAAGAGTCCTTTGTTTAAGCCAAGAGGTTGATTTGATGAAGACGACTTCAGAGATGAAAAACATGACATCCAGACGGAAAAGTGAGCGAGGCGCGGCGCTCGTCTCCATGCTCCTGCTCTCTATGCTACTGCTCACGGCAGGCGGTGCGCTGATTCTGACCACGACCATGTCAGCCACCAACGCGCTTGATTCGACCGCCGAGATGCAGGCTTACTACGGCGCGGAGGCTGGACTTCAATCAACCATCAATGTCCTGCGCGGCAACGTCTGGAACGGCGCTGGAACACCCACGGTCAACTTTCGCTCCGCCGTCGAGCCCGGCGAGTCAAACGCGGCTGACGATCCTGCGACCGATCAGAGTATCGCGCGTCTCTCCAACTGGCTCAGCTATACGGATGCGACCGAATATCCGAGCCGCGTGATTGCCAACGGCGAGGCTGGCAGCAATATCATTGCCTACGATGTGACGGCCAGCGACGTTGACGACAGCAAGAACGTCAGGTATTCGACCAGCGCGACAATCGACGCTGACGAGTCAGGCTGCGCAGTGGCAGGCACATCAATCACCTGCTCAAACGGCGCGGGAAATTCATTTACGCTGACTTACACTCCGCAGGCCGCGACGACCGTCAATGCTTATCCTTCCGCTGCTTCCGCGTTAGGGAGGTTTCAACTCACCGTGTCAGGCAGCGGAGCGACCATCCCGGCGGGAAAATACGCCTGGTTTAAATTGAAGATCAACCAGACGCTTCCCTGGAGCGCGTACGATACTGTCAACGCGAAGATCGCGGGGAATGTGAACGGGACGGTCAGCAATCTCACCATAGACTTCCTGGGAGCTAAGTCGAAGGTTGACGGAACGAGCTTCGCTTTCTGCGCAACGTGCGACCCGCTCAGTATCAATCACCCGACAGCCTCCGGCGGATTCACTTCTATGACAAGCACCGTGACCGCTCCGCTGCCCAAGCGGATTCTCGTGCGCTCGACGGGCTACGGGCCAAAAGGGGCAATCAAGAGATTGGAGATGGTGCTCACGCAGAGCGTCTTCGATTTTGAAGCTCCGGCTGTCTTGACCGTGCGCGGCTCGGACAATGGCACGGCGATGACCTTCAACATCGGCAGCAGCAATGCGAAAACCTATTCCGGCGCTGACCATGCGGGCGCGGAGATTCAACTGCCAACCTTCGCCGTCACGGGCAGTGATGTGACGACCGCCGACGAAGGGATTAAGAAAGAGAGCACGGTCGCAGACCCTGAGATCGGCTACCTGGATAACAGCACGCTTCCGGTGGGAACAGTCATCCCGACTATTCAGGTTGAGACGCCGGACTTTCTCAAGACCGCAAAAGACGCGCGCGACGCTCTGAGCGCCTTGCAAACGACCGCCTACAACATGGGTCGTTATCACGCACCGGCGAGCGGCAGTGAGTACACGGTCACGGCCTCCAACACTACAGCGACCGGCATCACCTTCGTTGACGGTAATTGCAATCTGGAAGGCGGCTCAGGGCTTCTGGTCGTCACAGGCAATCTCAACATGCACGGCAATCCGAGTTTCAGCGGCGTCATTTTAGTGCTCGGCACGGGCGTCGTGAACCGTGACGGCGGCGGCAACGGCAACATCTACGGAGCGATGGTCGTCGCCAACTTTAACCGCACCAGCGGCGACTTCGGCGCTCCGTCCTTTAACACCAACGGCGGCGGCAACTCGCTGATGCAATACGACTCGCTCGCAGTCGCACGCGCACTCGGAGCCATAGGGGCTGCGCCGGGCGGGATACGCGAGTATTAAGAAATACGGAGGGCGGATTGAGAAAGAGAGCGACGTTCTTCTCGACTCTCATTCCACAATCCGGGATCGAGCAAGCTCATCAGATGAAAAAGCAGAATAACAGTTGTTCTAGAAAAGCCGCCGGGAGGGGCGGCGAGCGCGGCGTCTCAATCGTCGAGATGCTTATCGTCATCACGATGATTGCGGTCGTGACGGGTTTCGCCGTCATGCAGATTACAGGGGCGCAGCAGGCGATGCGCCTCACCAACTCGGCGCGTGAATTCATGGCTTGGCTAGACAAAACGCGTCTGGATTCTGTTCGCCGTCATGCGGCGGGAACATCAGCGACGGGGATGGCAAGCGTCAAAATCACTTCGGCCACTTCTTACACAGTGACGATTGACCAGGACGGTGACGGCACTTTAGACCCGCCGCGCGCCATTACAATTCCGGGAACACACGGGGCTACTTTCGTCGGCATCACCGTCCCGACCGTGATCTACTACAACTGGCGCGGTCGCCCCGTTGACTCACTCGGCAATCTCCTCAACTTCGCGTTCAGTCTTCAGGATGCGAACGGGCACACCAATCCTATCAACCTGACAAGCACGGGCGATGCGTCGCTCAGTAGCAACGTCAACACCAGCAATGTCAGCATCACCAACATCAACCCGACCGCCAACGTCAAAGGACAAGCGAACCTGGGCTACTAAAGCTCAAGCGAGAGCGGACGGCGCGGAGATTCATGAAATGAACTTGCGGACGAGTAGACGCGCGTCAGGCGCGAAACTCAAGAGAGCTGAAGCCGAGCGCGGATTCACATTGATTGAAACCGTGATTGCGCTGCTCATCATGATGATCGTCGTGCTCGGCATCGGCTCTGTTTTCGCTTTCGCAGTCCTCAACAACTCAAACGGCACCGACCGCGCGCAAACGCTGGCGGTCGCCCAACAGAGACTGGAGACTTTGCGTAACCTCCAATTCTCGGAAACCGTCACGGACAAAGACCTGACCGTTGGCCCGCACACCCTGACGGTCAAGCGCGGCCAGGGAGATGAAGAGGGACGCCAGTATAAAATTGACTGGGAAATCGTTGATAATCCAAACAAGACTCTGAAGACCATCACCGTCAAGGTCACCCCGATTACCGCCGGGCCTGCCTGGGCGAACACATCCAGTTGGGCAACAGTCACCATCGTCACGCAGCGCGCAAGAACCGACCAACCATGAGTAATTATTCGAGCCAACGACAACAGAAGAGCGTCGTCCCGCCGGACACGAACGGAGCGAAGGCTGGCGGCGCGGCGGGCTTTTCCTTGATGGAACTCATCATCGCCATGACGTTGCTGCTCATCATGATGGCCGGGGCGAGCCAACTGCTCATCAGTTCATTGACTTCGCGCACGCGTGAGAATCAGAAGTCGGATGCTCTCTCGGACGCGCAGCGCGCTCTGAATATCATGTCACGCGAAATCGGCAACTCAGGTTTCGGCATGGATTTTAACGGCATCATCGCGAACGACTGTCACCCGACGGCGGCGACCGACCCCATCAAGGCGCAAATCCGCATTCGCGCTAATTCTTCAAACAACGATGCCTCCATCAGCCAGGCCGACGAGGACATAACTTTCGTCTATCAGGGTGCGCCGACTAATGCCATCGTCCGCTATGACGCCGTGACCAAAACTCGAACCGTCCTCGCCGGTGACATCGATGCCATGCAGATCACTTACATTGATGGGGCTGGCACGGCCTCGACGCTGGCGACTCCTAGTGTGGTCTCAAACGCGGTGCGAGTCAGAATTACCATTCAAGCCAATCTTCAAGCCACCGGTAATCAGACAGCTGCGGAAGCTCCGAAAGTTCTGCTGACCTCTGACATCGCGCTTCGTAATGCCCCGACTGTCGTGCGCCGTTACTAACAGCACGCAGCATCCTTTAGCCCGAAAGGACTACTCACCATGAACACCAAACAGAAGTTAAATTGCCCTGGCCTTGACTGCCGTCATGAGCGCGGCATGGCGCTCGTTTCCGTCTTGCTCATTGCCAGCCTGCTTTTGACGGCTGGCGGTTTGCTCCTTTTGACCACCGCCATGACAGCCACCAACACGGCCGACTCGGCTGCCGGGATGCAGGCTTACTATACGGCTGAGGCAGGATTGCAACGCACTCTCAATGTCTTGCGCAGCAGAGATATTCCGGCCGGGACGATGCCCTCAGGAAAGTCTTCGCTGACTTTACGCGACATCGTTTTGAATCCGACCTTGAACAAATGGATTCCCTTTGACGGGCCGACCATTGACGGAGCGAAAACAACGCTGGTCGGGACAAACGCCTACAGCGTCCTCATCACAGACCCGGACGACACGGCCACTCTGCTGCCTAAGAAGATTGTGCTGAATCCCAGCTACCAGCCGAGCCGCATCAATATTAAGTTGACTGGTTACGGGCCGCGTCGCGCCAAGAAGATTCTAAATATGATTGTGGCTCGCAGCACAACGGGCAGCTTTGAAGCTCCGGCCACAATCACGCTGCTCGGCTCATCCTCCATCCTGCCTCCTGAACCGTTGACCTTGAAAACGGGCGATAGCGGCGCTGTTCGCTACACGGGCAACGACGCATCCGGCGGAGCGGGCGTCTCGGCTTTCGCCGTATTGGCCACGGATATCCTCCCGACGCTCGGTGGTATTGAGAAGGCGCAACAGGTCATCGGCCCGCCCGTCAGCGTGCTCGGCCCGACCTCTCCGATTTCAGGCGTGCCGCCGACGCCCAAACCGGAATGGCTCGAATCTCCAGAGAACGCGCGTAAATTCGTTTACGGGCCTGAGGGTCTACTCAGTAGCGCCGCCGGTCAGAATCGCTACTTCACAACGAAGCCCCCGGTCAGCGAGATGAGCAATCCGAAACAGATTACTTTCGTTGACGGTGACGTTAATCTCGGCTCTGGTAATCAAGGCTCGGGGCTTTTGGTCGTCACAGGCAAACTCACGACCAACGGCAATACCAGCTTCAAAGGCATCATCTACGTTCTCGGCGAGGGCTACGTCGAGCGTTCGGGCGGCGGCAACGGCGTCATCGCGGGCGGCATCGTCGTCGCCAAGTTCGGTAAAACCTCTGGAGACTTTGAGGCTCCAACTTTCATCACGAAGGGCGGCGGCACTTCGCTTGTCCAGTACGACTCCAAGGCCATCGCTGAGGCAATGTCAGCCATCCCTGGCTTCCAGGTGGTCGGCGTAGTCGAAAAATAAACGGTAATCAAAATGATAACGCTTCGCCCCAACACTCGGATGCGCATCAAGGCTCGCGGATTTTCTCTGCTTGAGTTGCTGATCGCCATCACCATCATGGCGATTATCATTTCCATCGCGCTGCCGCAATTGACCGCCGCTCGCCGCTTGCAGCGTTTGTCTGCGCTGCCCCGGCAGGTTTTGTCTCAGCTACGCCTGGCGCGGCAGCAAGCCATGTCGCGCCGCCGCGCCGTCACTTTCCAGTATGACGATCAAAGGAAACAGATCGTCATGATTGCACATCAGGAAACGGGCGTAGCCGTTTTAACTGACCCTAATTATCCGAACACGGCGGGCAGCACTCAACTCAGCTTCACCATGCTCACCGGAGATGGAATCACGGCTTCGGACATCAGCTACGGTATCCCTTCGGGGCTGCCGCTCGGCGCTCTCGGCGACGGCACAACCCTCTCGCCGCTATCGGTCAACCGGAAAGTCAACATTACTTTTCAGCCTGACGGCTCTGTTATCGGCGCGAACGGCCAGCCGGTTGATTCCGCGCTCTTCTTCTACAACGCGACGCTGACTAAAGAGACGGCCAGCGCCGTCTCCATCCTCGGCAGCGCAGGAAGAGTCAAAATCTGGAGATATAACTGGAGCGTGAATCAATATGCCGAGTAAGCGTCTACAGGCGAACGCGCCGCGCCCGCCGCAGCGTGAATCCGAATCCGGCTTCTCGCTCGTCGAGATGGTGATGGCCATGCTCCTGATGCTCATTGGCCTGCTGGCACTGGCCACAGTCATCGGCTATGCCTTTATGGTCAGCAACAAGGGACGCAACATCACCAACTCGAAACTGCTCGTCACCTCCATCCTCGAACAGATGGAGACGCTGCGAAACACCAACCGGCTGACCTTCGGTCAAATCAGCAATGACGTAGAGGTGGACAACGAAAACGCGTCGCAGGATTTTGAGGGATTCCCCACGGAGTTTCAGCCCGTCTCGCTGAACCCTGGGCCGGACGGCATTTTCGGCACAACCGACGATCTTCTGGACGCGGGGACGGACGGCGACTACGGCACGCAGGATGATTTCACCAATGAGGGATTAGCCCACCCCGGCTATTCACGCCAGATCATCATCACGAAGTTGAATCCAGACCTGAAAAGAGTTCAGGTCACGCTGCGTTATCCGGGCGACAAGGGAAAAGTTTATACGAAAGTCGGAGTGAGTTATTTGAACAACGATGTGCGCGGCAATTTCCGTCCATAAGCGGACAGCAGACGATTGAGGATTCAGGCAACTGGAGATTTCTTTAATGACAAAGGCTCAGGACTCAAGCAATCAATCCGGCTTCTCGATAGCAGAACTGCTGGTCGTGGTGGCCATCATGCTTATCCTGATGACTTCTGTTTTCGGTCTGATGAGAGACAGCACCGTCATCAGCATGGTGACGTACGAGATGACGGATGCCCAGGAAAGCTTGCGCACCGCGCAGGAGTATATCAATCGCGACTTGATTGTGGCGGGCGATAGATTGCGAGGTCTGAACAACATCTGCGTCCGCACCGATTTCGTGGTCAATTTCCTGACGCAGAATCCCGGCAGCACAGTTTGCGGAGGCGGGACGGTCAATCTGCCGCTGGTTCAATCCGACGACAATGTTCCGGCCAACACACAGGTCTTATTGACGAACCCCGCGGTCAATGTTCGCGCCAATCCCGCCCTGACCGACCGCATCAACATTCTGCAAGTCGATTCGAGTTTCACGCCGCTGACGGTGGCGGCAAGCTCTATCACGGCCAACGGAGGCAGCATCACTATCGGCGGGGCGGACATAGACAGATTCAATGAGGGAGAGATTTATTTCGTTGCGTCTTCGACGCGAGCCACCTTCGGAGCGATTACGTCTAAGGATGCTGCGACGGGAATTCTGACCTTCAGCACGGGCGACCCCTACGGATTGAATGAAGACGTGAATGGCGGGCCGATCAGTATGGTGACGGACGGCGGAACGTTGCCGGTCTCTATCATGCGGATGCGTATCATCCACTACTTCATCAATCAAAACGGTCTACTCATCAGGCGCGTCTTCGGCGTTAGTGGTGGCGTCGGCCACTACGACAGCGTGATTGCCGAGCACGTCACGTCGCTTCAATTTCGATACCTCTTAAACTTTCCGGGCGCTAACGTGGCCGCCGAGCAGCCCGTCGCTCAGCTTCTCACGGGCGCGCAACAGATTGCCGTCCGCCAGGTCGAGGTCTCTGTCACGACCGAGACAGTCCATCCCATGCCCAGCGGCTCTCGTCAACCGATTACGATGACGACGACCACCAGCGTCCGTAATTTACAGTTTCTTGAGACACAGCAGCCCTAGCGGCAAGACACTTCGTGCTTCCCCTCATGGCCTCAAAGGAAGGTAAGTGACATGATTTCCCGCCAACCCCGGACGAATTTACAGAGCCCCGAGATGAACGAGAGCGAGCGCGGCGCGGCGCTCGTGATGGCTATCATCGTCATGGCGCTGCTGGCAGGCATCTCGCTTTGCGCGCTGGCCGTCGTCTCAGATGAAGCCAAGGTTGCCGGAAGCGATCTGAAACGCTCGCAGACCTTTTATGCCGCCGCCGCCGGGATAGAGAAAATGACGAACGACTTCAGCGCTCTGTTCTCGCGGATGTCCAATCCTTCGCAGGCTAATCTGGATCAAATCGCCGCCGACTACCCAATCGAGTTGACGACCGAAGGGTACGCCTTCAACCAATCTCTGCGTTTAGACGCGGTGGAGTTAGCCAGAATGCGGCTCTCGCAGGGAATCACCACCAATGCCTTCCCCACCGTGACGATTCCGAGCGGCCCTTTCACGGGACTGCTGGCGAGCGTCGCCCCCTACAGATTATCGTCAACTGTCAGGCATGAGAACACGCTCACGGAAGTAAAACTGGAGCGTGAGGTCAACAACTACTTAGTGCCGCTTTTTCAGTTTGGCATGTTCAGCGATAACGATATAGAACTGCATCCGGGGCCGCCTTTTATTTTCAACGGGCGCATTCATACCAACGGCAATCTCTATTTGAACGGCGACGTTACTATGCGCGACAAAGTGACTGTCGCTAACGAAGTGGTCTATGACGTGCTGCGTAACAACAGCCCGAAGCCCGGCGCGAGCGTTAAGATGGTCGTCAATTCCATCACAGTGCCGCTCACTATGGGCAGCGTCCTGGGCGGGCCGAATCTGCCTGGAGCGAATCCCGGCGGGCGCGGCTATTTTTTGACTTCTCCTTCGGGGCTGGATAATCCCGCCTGGAAAACTACTACGGTCGCAGCCGCGCAGGCCGGGACTCCCAACCAATTCGGCGGGCAGTTGCTGACGCGCCAGACCGGCGCAGAGCCGCTGCTTCTGCCGCTTCAGCTTGGCGGCAGCTCACCGCGCGAGTTAATCAAGCGCAGCATCACGGGCGAAGCCGTGTTCAATCCTGTCTTGAGCCAATCCCGCTATCACAACCGGGCACAGATTCGCATTCTGATTGACGATGAAGCCATTGCGGCTGACGCGGCTGGCATCCCTGCCGGTCAGGGAGTGCTGCTCTCGGAGTTCAACCCAATAGCGCTCGACGGAGGCAGCGCCCTGCGCGTCGTCAACAATGACGGCTCTTACGCAACACCTCTCGATTGGAGACAGGGAGACCCTGTATATAATCTTCCGGCGGATACCGTGCGCGGAATCAGAAACAACTACAGCATCTGGACGGCTGACGCCAACAGCCTCAACGCGACCTACGACGACGCGCATCATGCGAATAACGATTTAGTGCCGAGAGGGCCGGGCGGCGGATTCATCCCATCCGGGGCAGGTATCAGCGGACGGATTCTCATCGAAATCGTCGCGCCCGACGGCACGACGCGTGACGTGACGAGAGAAATCCTGAGCATGGGCATGACAGAGGGCGAGCCGAACGGCATAGTTTACCTGCAACGTCCATTGTGGGCTGCTTTCATGCAGGGTAGCCGCGACCGCAACGCTGGCGGCAATAATCTAGTCTTCCTGACGCACGGAGCGCTCTCCAGATGCATCGCCGACGGCGAAATCAACTCGAACAATTTCTCCATTGACGCCGCAGGAGTTTACAACGCCGCTGCCGACAACGTGGACGACGACCCGCATACGGCGGCTGCGCCCTACTGGCCAGCGCAGTTCTCGCGCAATGACCGTATTGCTGCCGGGAGCATGAACCGTATTGTGCCGATTAACGTCTACAACCCGCGTGAAGGATGGATCAACTCCGCGCTCGCCGCAGGCCAAATCTACGAACGCGGGATGACGAGCGTCATCGAGATCAATATGAAGAATCTGGCGCGCTGGGTGGATGGTGTTTACGACAACACGTTGCTCAACGGGACGGCGGCCATCAGCGCGAACATCGGCGAAAGCAACGGCTACATTCTTTACGTCTCTGACCGCAGGGGCGACCGCGTTCGAGCGGAGGTAGACCAAAACGGCAACCCCGTCCAGATGACCAACGGTTTTGTGGATAACGAAGACATCTACGGCCCAAACAATTCGCTTGATCCGGGCGAAGACGTGATGGACGAAGGCGCTGCCCTGGATACTCTCCAAAAAGATGCCGCCGAGTTGCCAGACCCTGCGAGCGGCAGCGTCTGGGCTTTGGTCGGCACAAGGCGCTCGCGCGCTGAGGAAGTTCAAAGCTGGACGAATCCCAGCAATTACTTCCGGCGCGCCGTGCGTATCTTCAACGCCGAAAATTTGCAGGTCACAGGCGCTGCCGGAAAACTCTCTGAGACCAAGGGGCTCACCGTCTCCACAGAGAACATGGTCTATATCTGGGGCAGCTATAACGCGACCGGCATCGCCGCCGCACCCGCGGCTGGCACGGCGACGCTGAACGACGGCGGATACTTAGGGCCGCAAGTTCCGTCTTCCATAGTCGCGGACGCGCTCTTCCCTCTATCGAAGACTTGGAGCGACAGCATGAGTTCGATTAACCCTGAGGGGGGCGGGGGCGCAACTATCAGGAGGGCTGACGCGAACCTGCCCGGATTGGGTGAAGAGACTTCCGTGCGGGCGGCTGTGATTGCGGGCAACAACCTCTCTGCGCTGGCCGGAGTCCCCGACGCGGTTAACGCAGAGGAATCCAGACTGAACGGCGGGATGCACAACTTCCCGCGCTTTCTAGAAAACTGGGGCTCGCCGCAACGCCGCTGGAATTACGTCGGCTCAATCTGTCCTCTCTTCCACTCGACACAGGCGCTCGGGCCTTACAGCACCGTCAACGCGACCATCTACAGCCCGCCGATTCGCAACTGGGCTTTCGATACCACCTTCAGAGACCCAAGCCGCCTGCCGCCCGGTACGCCCTTGTTCCAGTACATAGAGGCCACAGGCTTCAGACAGGTCTTCCAGTAATTACTTCGGGCAACTAACTTGACACATGCAAGAGCAACGATGAATGATGAAGAGCAGGGGTCGGAAGTCGGAAGGTAGAATTCAGAAGTAGAGATGGCGCTTAGCCTTTCACTTCTAATTCTCTTTTCTTCTGTCTCCTGACCTCTGGATTCTGACTTCTGGATGCAAGACTCCTGCTGTTGGTCATGCCTGACATCCTGCTCGTTGAAGACAAAGACAGTCTGCGGCGCGTGCTCTCTCTGACGCTCTCTAACGCCGGATACACTGTCACCGAAAGCGCGGATGCTCGCGCTGCCACGCAGGAAATCTCCCGCGCGCCTCATCGTCTCGTCCTGACGGATTTGCGTATGCCTCACGGCTCAGGTCTAGACGTGCTGCGCGCCGCACGCGCCGCAGACCCGGACATTCCAGTTATCGTCATGACCGCCTACGGCTCAATTGACGAAGCCGTGCAGGCGATGAAGGACGGCGCGCACGACTTTCTGCAAAAGCCTGTCGATTCAAACCACCTGCTCTTGATTGTCGAACGCGCGCTTGAACAGGCGCGCTTGCGGACAGAGAACATACTGCTGCGCGAAGAGTGGTCGCGCCGCTACGGATTCCCGCGCATCATCGGCGAATCCGAAACAATCAAGCGCGCCGTCAGTGAGACGCAGCGCGTCTCGCAAACGGAAGCGAACGTTTTGCTCCTGGGTGAATCCGGCACTGGCAAAGAACTCTTCGCCCTCGCCGTGCATCATCTCAGCCCGCGCCGCGACCGTGCATTCGTGGCCATCAACTGTGCGGCGATTCCCGAGACCTTGATTGAGAACGAGCTGTTCGGCCACGAGCGCGGCGCGTTTACGGGCGCGG
>Ga0182001_10000253_pt1 | contig 11925 bp, 13 predicted proteins | sample BulsoiFelSFmetaG_FD_120485 | JGI IMG/M metagenome (GOLD analysis project Ga0182001, IMG submission 120485) | Bulk soil microbial communities from Mexico - San Felipe (SF) metaG | ecosystem: Environmental > Terrestrial > Soil > Agricultural land | place: Mexico: San Luis Potosi | collected... | reverse complement strand
TGCGCTCCGTGAGCGTAGGCATCTGGGCGCGGCGCGGCTCGCGCCACGAGCAGCCGGAGCTGAACGGCATCTGCCACTTCATAGAGCACGCCGTCTTCAAAGGCACAAAACGTCGCACAGCCCTCGACATAGCCATCGAAAGCGACCGCCTGGGCGGCAACCTTGACGCCTTCACAACGCACGAGGCGACAGGCTTTACGATGAAGGTCACGGACCAACGTCTGGCGCAAGGCTTCGATATTTTGGCCGACATACTAGCTCACCCGCGCTTTGACCGCGAAGATTTGCAGCGCGAGCAGAAAGTTATCCTCGAAGAGATGAAGATGGTCGAGGACACGCCCGACGAGTTCTTGGGCGAACTCTTCAACGCGGCCTATTTTCCAGACCATGCATTGGGCCGCCCCATCGAAGGGACTGCTGAAACCGTCTCGTCTTTCGATAAATTTAAGACGGAAGAGTTTCACGCGCGCGAGTTCAATGCGCGTAATCTGATTATTGCTGCTGCCGGAAACGTCGAGCACAAGCATCTGGTCGAAATGGCGGCAAGCGCATTCAACGAAAGTAAGGCGACGAGTGCCAACGCGCACAGCACCTCGACTGAGATGGCAAAGCCTGCGCCCGCCGCGCCCATTTTGATTGAGCGCAAGAAGGAGCTTGAGCAGGCGCATCTCATCATCGCCGCGCCCTGGCCTGCCGCTCGCAGCGAAGAGCGTTTCGCCGCGAGTCTCCTGGCGAATGTCCTGGGCGGCGGAACTTCAAGCCGTCTCTGGCAGGCGATTCGTGAGGAGCGCGGCCTTGCCTATTCGGTCGGCGCGGGCGCGAGCGCGTTCTCAGACATCGGCGTCTTCAATATCTATGCGGGGACTTCGCCCGCGCAGTTGGACGAGGTTCTTGATCTCTCGCTTGACGAGTTGCGCCGCGTCGTCCGCGAGGGCGTGACCATTGAAGAGCTTGTGCTTGCTAAAGATCAGGCCATCTCTTCGATCTTGCTCGGTCTTGAATCGTCGAGCGTGCGCGTCGGCACTCTTGCAAGGCAGGAGATCATACATGGTCGTCGCATCTCGCCGGATGAAGTTATCAGCCGTCTTGAAGCCGTCACGCTCGAAGACTTGCAGCGCATCGCGCGCGAGTATTTCACTTCCGAAGGATTGGCGCTCGCCGCGCTCGGCGACCTCAACGGTTTTCGCGTTGACCGCTCGCGGTTGGCGATTTGAACTTGAACAAGAGATGAAGACGTTACTCAAGCAAATAGTCTTTGCATCTATCCTTCTCGCCACATCTCTAATCGTCTGTCACACTCAGTCTTCAAACCAACAACCGTCGGAATCCAATGTGACCGTTGAGAGCTTCGACTGGAAGTACGCGGGCTATCAGCGTGCCGAAACAACGAAGGGATACGATTCCGCCAAGAGCAAGGACGGCTCGTACAAGGTCGCGCGGGCGACCATTTACGTCTTTAAGTACACGGCTAAAGTTGTTCTCAAGAACACGAGCGCGAAGAGCATCAAAGCAACTTCCTGGGATTACGTCTTCACAGACGCTGAGAGCGGCAAAGAGATTAAGCGATTCAAGATTCAATCGAAGCAGCAGATTCTCTCCAATGAGTCTCAGACGCTCGTGAAGGATATTTTCATAGCCCCGGACGAAGACACACGGCCTCTCAGTTCTGCAAAGCAGGGCGTCGAGGTCGTGCGCATCGAATACACGGACGGCTCTGTGTGGAAGCGACCGTAAAAAGCAGTGACAAGTGACAAGTGACGAGTGACAAGCAAGAGAGCTTTTAACTCGTTACTTGCCACTCGTCACTCGTCACTGTTCTTATGAAGTTTACTGTTTTAGGAAGCGGCTCGACGGGTAACGCGCTTTTGCTCTCGGCCAACGAGACGTATGTGCTCGTTGATGCAGGGATGAGCGCGAAAGAGATTGTGCGCCGTCTCTCGCTCATGGGCTGCGATCCTGCGCGCCTTAACGGAGTCATCATCACGCATGAGCACGGCGATCATGCGGGCGGCCTTCGTGTGCTGCTCAAAAGCCTGGATTGCCCGGTTTTTATGTCCGGCAAGACGCGCGAGGCATACTTGAGCGAACACAACTCGCGCGCGACAGACGAGCCGCGCAAACGCGCGGATGCCCTGCGCGACCGCACCGCAGAGATCGAATCGAGCAAAGATTTTAAGATCGGCGCGATTGATTTTCACCCGTTCACGATTCCGCACGACGCGGCGGACAACTTTGGTTTCACTGCCACACACGCCGGAATCTGTGTGGCGACCCTGATGGACTTCGGCCACATCACAACGCTCGTCACGGAACGACTGCGGGGCTGTGCAGCCATCATCATCGAATCGAATCACAGCCGCGACATGCTCAAGGCTTGCGACGTTTACCCCTGGGAATTGAAGCAGCGAATCCTCTCGCGCACCGGACATCTTTCAAATGAAGACGTGGCCGACTGGTTGCGCGATGGATTTGACGGCACGGCACGCCACATCATTCTGGCGCATCTCTCGCAACGCGCTAACAACCCTTATGTTGCGAAAATCTCTGCCGAGATGGCATTAAAAGAGCGCGCCCCGCTCTTTCAAGCAGAGACAGAGATAAGCTTGTCATCCCCGAAAGAGCCGACACCCTGGATCGAGTTGTGAATGCGAAATTAAAAATGAAAAATGAAAAATGGAAGATGGCCGGTTGGCGCTTGGTTACCTATTTTGCATTTTTAATTTTTAATTTTGTATTCCTCAGTGCGTGTGCGCTGAGGGCCAGTCGCGCAGGCATTCCACCTCCGGCGCAGGCAGCGATTGACACCGTCAGCGACGACATCAGCGAAGGGCGCTTCGAGAAAATTTACAACGAAGCTGCGAATGAATGGCAGCAGGCGAAAACGCTCGAACAATCCAACGAAATTCTCAGGCGATTGAAAGAGAAGCTCGGCGATGTCAAAGGCCGTTCATTCCACTCGGCAACAGAAGAAGACAAGCCCAGCGCGCACACCTTCACCATCACTTACAAAACAACTTTCGACAAAGGCGACGGCATGGAAACCTTCACCCTCGTCGAACGCAAAGGCCAGTGGTTGTTGGCAGGATATTTTGTGAATTCGGATGCGTTGAAATGAAGTCCAAAGTCCGGTGAGAGTTTTGGATTTTAGACTTTGGACTTTGGGCATTGGACTTTGGACATGATTAATCGTTACACCTTGCCCGAAATGGGCGTGCTCTGGTCAGAGCAGAATAAATTTCAGAAATGGCTGGATGTGGAGATAGCCGTCTGCGAAGTTCACGCCGAGATGGGCGTCATTCCGCGCGAGGCTCTGGAAGAGATTAAGTCACGCGCCGCGTTTACGGTCGAGCGCATCCACGAAATCGAGAAGACGACAGATCACGATGTCATCGCGTTTACTACTAACCTCGCGGAATCAATCGGCGAAGCCGCGCGCTTCGTCCATTATGGCCTGACCTCTTCGGATGTCGTGGACACCGCGAACGCGCTCCTGCTCAGGGATTCTTGCGACATCTTGCTTGCGAAGATAGAGGCGTTGCTCGATGTCTTGAAACGACGCGCCCTTGAGTTCAAACGAACGCCGCAGATCGGGCGGACGCACGGCATCCACGCTGAGCCGACTTCGTTCGGGATGACCTTCGCGCTCTGGTACGACGAGATGCGGCGCAACCGCTCGCGTCTTCAGTCGGCGCGCGAGCGCATCGCGGTCGGTAAAATAAGCGGTGCGGTCGGCGCATTCGCTCATCTTGACCCCATTGTCGAAGAGAAGGTTTGCGCCCGTCTTGGACTCAAAGCCGCTTTAGTCTCAACTCAAGTCATCCAGCGCGACCGTTACGCCGAATATCTCTCAGTGCTTGCCATCATCGCTTCATCATTGGACAAGTTTGCGCTCCAGGTTCGCCACTGGCAGCGCACTGAAGTCCGTGAGGCGCAGGAAAAATTCAAAAAAGGGCAGAAGGGGTCATCTGCGATGCCGCACAAGCGTAACCCTATTTTGTCTGAGCGCATCTGCGGCATGGCGCGCACGGTCCGCGCCAACTCAATCGTCGGCCTTGAGAACGTAGCCCTCTGGCACGAGCGCGACATCTCGCACTCGTCAGCCGAGCGTATTGTGCTTCCAGATTCTTCGTCTGCGCTCGACTACATGCTCGCCAAAACTGCTTCGCTTCTGGACGGACTCGTCGTTTATCCCGAACGAATGCTTGAGAATTTGAACATGACGCGCGGGCTGGTCTTCAGCGGCCAACTCCTGCTCGCGCTCACACAGAGCGGAGTCTCGCGCGAGACCGCTTACGAATGGGTGCAGCGCAACGCGATGCATGTCTGGGACGAAGGCGGCGATTTCCAAACGCTCGTCTCGGCAGACCCAGACATCTCGGAGCATCTTTCGAAAGAACAAATTGAGAAGAGTTTTTCGCTCGATACTTATCTCAGAAATGTTGACGCAGTTTTCGAGAGAGTTTTTAATAGACCAGTGGAGCAATCATCGTGAAAGCCAAAGTTTACGTCACACTCAAATCAGGCGTGCTCGACCCGCAGGGGAAAGCCATCCAACATTCCGTCGAGCTGCTCGGCTACGGCGGCATCGCTGACATTCGTCAGGGCAAGTATTTTGAGATTGCGTTAGACAGCACACTCGATCAAGATAAGGCGCGCGAGGCGGCGACCCGAATGGCGCGCGAGGTGCTCTCGAATCCCGTGATTGAAGATTATCGTGTGGAGATAGAAAGTTGAAATTCGGCGTCATAGTTTTTCCAGGCTCCAACTGCGACCACGATGCTTACCATGTCATCTCGAAGCATGTCGGTCAGCCCGTTGATTTCATCTGGCACCGCGACACGGACTTGAGCGCCTACGACGCGATCATCATCCCGGGCGGGTTCTCTTACGGCGATTACCTGCGCGCAGGCGCGCTCGCCCGCTTCTCGCCCGTCATGAATTCCGTCAAAGAATTTGCAGCGCGCGGCGGCTTCGTCTTAGGCATCTGCAACGGCTTTCAGATTCTCTGCGAGGCTGGACTCTTGCCCGGCGCATTGATTCGTAACCGCGACCTGCATTTCATCTGCGATTACATCAATGTTCGCGTCGAGACGACCGAGACGCCTTTTACCAATCAGCTTCAGGCAGGAAGCGTGCTCCGCATTCCAATCGCTCACGCCGAAGGCAACTACGTCTGCGACGACGCGACCCTTGAAGCGTTGAAGCGCGAAGACCGCATAGTCTTTCGCTACTGCACGGGCGCAGGCGAGACGACTTCGGAATCCAACCCGAACGGCTCGCGCGATAACATCGCAGGCATCTGCAATCCAGAGCGCAATGTGTTAGGACTGATGCCGCATCCTGAGCGAGCGTGCGAAGACCTCTTAGGCTCGGCGGATGGGAGCGGCGTTTTCAGTTCACTCGCGGCCACGCTCGCCGCACACGTTTCGACCTACTAGCATTTATCATGGAAGAGAGAAGAGAAGAGGATCGCAAAGAGATTTCGCTCGACGCGCGCTGGGAAAACGGGCAGGGTCGCCTGTCGGACTTGGGCCTCGGCGGATGTTACGTGGACACGCTCGGGCAGGTCTCGGTCGGCGAGATCGTCATGCTTGAGATTAAATTGCCCGACGGGAGTTGGCTCCCTTTGCGCGGCACGGTCGCTTACACTCATCCGGGACTGGGCTTCAGCGTCTGCTTCACTTTCCTGACTGAAGATGAGCAGGAAAAACTCTCGGAAATCATCAATCGGTAACTCTCTCTGCTCAACTTCATGCGTTCGCGGCTCTATGCATAGATTAGCTGGACGATTCTTCTTATCCGCGATGGCTCTCGTCTTCTCTTGTGTGCCTTTACGCGCGCAGGAAGACGACCTCCAACTGACTGCGAGAATCGCTGGCGAGCGTTATTGCACAGTGAGTTCTGACGTGGACGCTCTGCAAATAACTTTGCGGCTGCGCTACACGAACACTGGAAATCGAAAGTTGATTCTCTACAAAGGCAATAAGCTTTTCTATCAAATTTTCGTCAGCCGCAATTTACAGGACGCCGCAGCGAGAAGATACGAGACGCGGACAACGCACTCGCGTTATTACGATCAGCAGCCCGAAAAGATAGACGACGCGCATCCCGGCAACGTCTTTACTGTTCTTTCACCCGGCGCTTCCTACGAAGCGGAACAAGTCATCACGCTGCCCGTAGCGCGCGACGAAGGGAAAGCCCGGCGCGACGTGCTGACGACAGGCGATCACGTCTTACAGGTTATCGTCTCCACCTGGTATGAATCGAAAAAGCTCGCCGAAGCCTTGCGCGAACGCTGGCAGCGACGCGGCTTTCTTTGGACAGATATGCTCGACACACAAGCGTTGAGTTTCAACATCGGCAAGAACCGCTCAGCAGTTGTCTGTCAATAAACTTGCGGCCTCCTCAAACTCTGCCACTGAAAAATGCGAAGGCACACATCTGTTCGTTTGTGAGGAGAGAGTATGGCGAAGTCACTTTTATACAGACTCTTTGGCCTGGGTAAGATGCCTGCCGAGTTGGCTGCCACGCTCCAAGGCGAAGGCGTCATCTTGATGGACGAAGGCATCAAAGGCTCCGTCACGTACCTGGACTTTCGCGCGCCCGGCAGGCGTGCAGATTGGCGTCGTCAATGGTTCACGGCCACGATTGCTTTGACAGAGGCGCGACTCCTCGCGCTTCAGAACTCGAACACGGCCATCAACGTGCCTCTTCGAGATGAGCGCATGCAAAAGATGAAATTCTCTGTTGAAGACGATGGCGCGCTGCTCATCAGCTTCGACCCCGCACTCTTTCATAGCGAGTGGTCCGGCACGATGGAGTACAGATTCAAAACAGAGCAGGCACAGAGCTTCTTAGATAAGGTGCGTGAGAGAACCGTCTGACCATAACTTTTATATCATCGTAGTCGAATATCTCACCGGAGCGGTTTTGTCAGTACCGCCTGCGGTAGCGGGAGGGTAGGATGCGCCTGACCCGCCCGCTACCGCAGGCGGTACTGACCCGTTTTCTTTCCCTCACTTACAATCAGCGTTAATGAAACGAGCAAGCAACAAAAGAAAGCGCGCGCGCAAGACAGATAATGTTTCGCAATCTCCTGTGCCCGAGCCGCTACTCCCCAGACCTCTCACCGACGAGATTCTTTCATGGGAAGAAGTCAGCCGCACGCATCGTGTGCGCAACGGAGTCTATCAACAGGGTGGCCGTCTCGTCTCACTCCTGACGGATTTCGGGCGCATCAATCCTTGCTATCCAGACCGAGCTTCGGAAGACGAAGAGACCATCTACTACACTGGCAACGGGCGGCGCGGCGATCAATATCTAAATTCGGGCAATCGCGCCCTGCTCTCGGCAATCGAGAGCGGACAGAGCGTGCCGCTTTTCAACAAGCTCGCGGTCGGACGCTGGCAGCACATGGGCTTCTGGCGCGTCACGGAAGGCAAACAACTGTTCGACGAGAAAGAGAATCGTATGCTCTGGCAATTTACTTTGCGAAGAGTAAAGAAAGAGTAGAGGTCAAGCATCAAGCATCCATATTTCCGTTAGATTTCCGAATACATAAGCTTGTACCTAAGTCGCTACACTGCTATTCTCTTTCGCCCCGCAGAATATTTTTGTAAAGGAGTTTCGAAGCATAGTTATGAGGAAGCATCTCTTGTTCGCCCTCGCTTTAATGACCTTGTCCCTCTTGTTCGCGGGCGTCGTGTCAGCGCAGACTTCCGCTATGAACGGCGCGGGCGCTGGCCCAGCCGCCGCCGCGCGCAGCATCGGTGCGACCGTTCCCGATTTCACCTTGACTGATACAAACGGCGCGACGAAAACTCTCTCTGATGTGAAAGGCGCGAAAGGAACTGTTCTCATCTTCATCTCCTCGCGCTGCCCTGTCGTCAAAGCTTACAACGAGCGCATGGAGCAGCTTGCCAAAGATTACAAAGCTCGTGGCATCAATTTCGTCGGCATCAACGCCAACTCGAACGAGCCGCTCGACGAAGTCAAAGCTCATGCGAGCGCACACTACACGTTCCCAGTCTTGATTGACAAAGGCAACAAGATCGCGGACCAACTCAATGCAGAGCACACGCCGGAAGTCTTCTTTCTGGATGCCAACAACAAGCTCGTCTATCACGGGCGCATTGACAACAATCGAGATCAAGGGATGGTCTCGAAGAGCGAGTTGAAGGACGCGCTCGAAGCTGTGCTCGCGGGCAAAGCGGTTGCCGTCACAGAGACTGCCGCTGTCGGCTGCTCAATCAAGAAGGTTGAATAAGAGAAGATGCCGTTCTGTAATTCACGCCGCGTGCTTCTCTCTTGTACGCTGCTTTTAGTTCTCACTTCGGCGGGGCAGTTGGCAGTTTACGCGCAAGCCGCCCCGCTGAAGCAAACGAACGACAAGACCGCAGCCACAACTTCTCCGCTCAAGCCGCTTGAGATAGACATCGAAGGTCTCAAGAAAATTTTGCGGCGCGGCGCAGATGCAACGCCTCAGCACCCACTGCTTCTCAATTTCTGGGCCACCTGGTGCGACCCTTGCCGCGAAGAGTTTCCAGACCTCTTGAAAGTCGAAGCCGATTACCGCAAGCGCGGCCTTGAGTTCGCAGCCGTCTCGTTCGACTTCTCGGAAGACGTGCAGAAGGCCCTGCCGGATTTTTTGCGCGAGATGAAAGCCGACATCACACCCTACTGGTTGAACCTTCCAGACCCGGAACCCGCCATCCGCATGGTTGACCCTCAGTGGACGGGCGGCATCCCCACCACCTTTCTCTTCGACGCGAAAGGCAATCTTGTCTTCAAGCACACTGGAAAAGTCAAAGTAGCGGAGCTTCGCGCTGCGATTGAAAAAGTGACAAGTGACAAGTGACGAGTGACGAGATAGAATCCTTTTTGCTCGTCACTCGTCACTTGTCACTTGTCACTGTCTTTTATGATCACTCCCGAAATAATCTCCGCACACAATCTGACCGCAGAAGAGTTTGCGCGCATTCAAGAACTCTTAGGGCGCGAGCCAACATTCACGGAGCTAGGCATCTTCTCCGTAATGTGGTCCGAGCACTGCTCTTACAAATCTTCGCGCGTTCATCTCAAACGTTTGCCGACCACTGGGGAGCGTGTGATTGTTCCGCCCGGCGAGAACGCGGGCGTCGTTGACGTTGGCGACGGCTGGTGTGCGGCCTTCAAGGTCGAATCGCACAATCATCCTTCGTTCATCGAGCCGTTTCAGGGCGCGGCCACGGGCGTCGGTGGAATCTTGCGCGACATCTTCACGATGGGGGCGCGTCCTTTGGCTTCGATGAATAGTTTACGCTTCGGCTCGCTCACGGATGAAAAGAACGGAAGACGTAATCGTTCTCTGCTCGCGGGCGTGGTGGCAGGCATCGCGCATTATGGCAATGCGTTTGGAGTTCCGACCGTCGGCGGCGAGGTTGCGTTCGATGATGCCTACGCGCTCAATCCTCTGGTCAACGCTTTCGCTCTCGGCCTTGTCCGCCGCGACCAAATCTTTTTCGGCAAGGCGACGGGCGTCGGCAATCCTGTTCTCTATGTTGGAGCGAAGACCGGGCGCGACGGTATCCACGGCGCGACGATGGCTTCCGCAGAGTTTGATGAAGCGGCTCTGGAGAAACGTCCGACCGTGCAGGTGGGCGATCCCTTCCTTGAAAAGCTTTTATTAGAAGCCTGTCTTGAGGCGATGCGAAGCGGCGCGGTCGCCGGTATTCAAGACATGGGCGCGGCAGGGCTGACTTCATCTTCATGCGAGATGGCAGCGCGCGCAGGTACAGGCATCGAGTTGGACCTGACGCTCGTCCCGCAGCGCGAGACAGGGATGACGGCTTACGAGATGCTGCTCTCAGAATCGCAGGAGCGCATGCTGATCGTCGCTCATAAAGGGCGCGAGCGCGAGGTGATTGATACCTTTCGCAAGTGGGACCTGGACGCAATGGTCATCGGGCACGTGCGCGAAGGCAGCCACATGGTCGTCATTCATAACAATGAAACGGTCGCGGACATTCCCGTCGCGGCGCTGACGGACGAAGCCCCGCGCTACGAACGACCGATGAAGAGCATGGACGTTGGAGGAGACAAGGACGATGTCTGGCGCGAGATTGACGAGTCGCTCAAGTTAGATACATCCGGTGACGAAGCGATCATGGACGCGGCCTCGCGTATCGAACCCGTGGAAAGTCTAGCGAGTCTAGCGAGTCCGTCGAGTCCAGCGAGTCCGCTGAGCCAAACCATCTCGCTCACCTCGCAAGACTCGACAGACTCGCTGGACTCGACAGGCTTCAACGACTCTCTATTGCGTCTCATCTCCGCGCCGAACATCGCATCGAAGGAGTGGGTCTATCGGCAATACGACCACATGGTCAGGACGAACACGGCTGTGCTGCCGGGCGCGGACGCTGCCGTCATCAGAATTAAAGAGACCCGGCGCGCTCTGGCGATGTGCCTGGACGGCAACGGTCGTTACTGTGCCGCAAATCCGCGCGAAGGCACAAAGCTCATCGTCGCGGAAGCCGCGCGCAACGTCGTCTGCGTCGGCGCGCGACCCTTAGCTATCACCAACTGTTTGAACTTCGCTTCGCCCGAACGACCCGAAGTGATGTGGTCTTTCTCGGAAGTGATAGACGGCATGAGCGAAGCATGCAAGGTTTTCAACACGCCTGTGGTTTCAGGCAATGTCTCTTTCTACAACGAGACTGAAGGGCGTGGCATCTTGCCGACACCTGTGATAGGCATGGTCGGGCTTGTTGAAGATGCGCGGCGCATTATCCAACAGGGCTTCAAAACCGTAGGCGACATGATCGCGCTCATCGGCGCGACCGCTGATGATCTTTCCATCAGCGAATATGCCGCGACGATACAGGGGCGGACGACCGACGAGATGATTAAAGAGGGTCGCGTGCCCGTACTCGACATGGAGCGAGAACACGCCGTTCAGGAAGCGGTTTTGCGCGCGGCAGAGAGCGGATTGCTTCACTCGGCACACGACTGCTCGGATGGTGGACTGGCCGTAGCTCTGGCCGAATGCTGCTTCTCATCGCTCAACCGCGCGGGGCTTGGAGCAGAGGTTGATCTGGGCGGAACGCTGGCGACGCCTACTCGTCTGTTTAGCGAATCGCCATCGCGCATCATCGTCAGCTTTGACCAGGCTTCGCTCGGACAGATGGAAGAGACCGCCGCGCAAGCTGGTTGCCCGCTCACGATTCTGGGTCGCACGGGTGGTGACAAGTTGATTATCAAGACGGACGGCGATGAAGTAATCAATCTTTCAATCACGGAACTCGAAAACGCCTGGCGCACATCGCTCGGCAAAACTCTTCAAGCAGAAGTTCTCGCCGCCGGAGCAGAATAACTGAAGAGCAAAAGGAAAAGCAGAATCCAGAATTCAGGAGTCAGAATTCAGAATAATCGGCGGAAACCTGCATTTACAGATTCTCTTTTCTTCTGAATTCTGTATTCTGGCTCCTGAATTCTGCTCTTCCTTCTGGCTTCTGGATTCTGTATTCTGCTTTCCCCAAATCGTTTGAAAGGAAGCAAGCCCCGATGAAGCGAACTTTATTGATTCTGTCATGCCTGCTCTTATTCACAGAGATTGCTTTGGCGCAGGTCGGCACGGCTGCCAAGAAACCGCCCGCAGACCCGCGCGTTAAAGCCGCGCTCGACGAGATTGGTTACAAATACGAATTGGACGCCAATAACGATTACAAGCTTCTGCCCATTCAAACCGAAGAGGACGGGACGACCGCCGATGGTAAGCCCAAATGGAGAAGCCAACTCGTTTACGTCAACTCGAACACGGAGAAATACTGCACGCTCGAAATTCGTGAAGTGCTCGCGCCAGCCTTTCTCTCGAACGGGCCGCTCTCGGCGGCGGTCGCCAACCGACTGCTGCGCGAGAATAATTCCGTTAAGCTCGGCTCATGGCGG
>Ga0182001_10000252_pt1 | contig 11947 bp, 10 predicted proteins | sample BulsoiFelSFmetaG_FD_120485 | JGI IMG/M metagenome (GOLD analysis project Ga0182001, IMG submission 120485) | Bulk soil microbial communities from Mexico - San Felipe (SF) metaG | ecosystem: Environmental > Terrestrial > Soil > Agricultural land | place: Mexico: San Luis Potosi | collected... | reverse complement strand
TTCAGTTATTAATTCTGCTGCCTGGCGTTTATCTGATTGGTTTGGAATCTGTGATGGTCCAGCATTTCAACGCGATGGGTCTGCCCATAGCGATTCCACTGTTCTGGGTTGTGACGCTCGCCCTCAACATCGCGCTTGTCTTTGGGCTTGTCCCTCATTTTGGAGCGCGCGGCTCTGCGCTGGCGTCAACCATCAGCTACGCTTTAATCTTCGCCCTAGTTGCCTTCTATTTCCGAGCGCGCACGCGTCGTCATCTCTCTGAAACTTTGATTCCGAGCGGCGCGGAGTTGCGCGATTTGTTCAAGGCCGGAAGTCTCAGCCTGTTTTCCAAAAGAGGTTGATTGCGCTTCGGTTGACATTATGTTCTGTCAGTTGCCACTAGCTTTAGCTAGTGGATAGTGATTGGTAATAAACTCATCGGCTTTAGCCGAATCTTGAAAGATTCTTAGGCTAAAGCCAAGAGGAAAACCTTATTCTAAATTCGGCTAAAGCCTCCGCCTTTTGCCAGCTTAATTCCACTAGCTGAAGCTAGTGGCAACTGATAAATGCAAACCGAACCTAGACGAGAGAGTGTGCGCGTTGTCTGACAAGATGAGAATCGTTCTACTTGTTCTGAGCGGTGAAGCTAAGGGAGCGCGCGATGCGATGCTCGAACGCTATACGAACGCCGAATTGGAAGAGATGCCGCGCGCACGGCTCGAAGCGGGAGGCTTCAAACATCGTCTCAGCGTCTTGCGCGCCCTTCGTCCAGATGTCTTTGCGGTTGCCACCGAACGTCTCGCGTGGCAGCGCGGGCAGAACGCTTTTCTACTTTTCGGCGCGCTTGCCGGAGCAAGACGAACAATCATTTTGGACGCGCACGGGGCGGAGCGTGAAGAGACGCGCTCGCGCAGTCTGATGGCTTCGCCCGCGCGGCTGGCTCGTGAGGCCGCCATCAGCGCGTCGGCCTTGAGGCGCGCAGGCCGTCAACTGCGCCGTCTGGAACTTGCTGTCAAACGCGGCGAGCATCTCAAGAGTCGCCCGAAGAATAACGCGAAGACTGACGCGCCGGAGATCGTTTACGTTCGCGCAACGCCTGGACCGGGCACGCAGCTTGGCGGCGCGGCCAGCCACATCAACGGCTTCATCAATGCTGCCTTGAAACTCGGCGCGCGCGTCTCTCTTGTCAGCAATGATCGCATCGCGGGGCTTGACGAAAATAAAACTCCTTTGAAGATTATCTGGCCCAAGCCCATCGGCTCGACGCGCGCGGCCTTCGACATCTATAACAACATGTTGTTCACGCACGACGCGGTCGAAGAGATTAGAGAGCGCCAGCCCGATTTCATCTATCAACGCTACAGTCGCTTCGGATGGTCAGGTGTCGAGGCGAGTTTGAAGACCGGAAGACCGCTCTTTCTCGAATACAACGGCTCGGAAGTTTGGGTCGGGCGTTATTGGGATCGCGTCGGGCGACTCGGATTGTTGGAACGTTACGAGCGGCTCAATTTAGCCGCAGCCGCCCGCATCTTCGTCGTCTCTGAAGTCGAGCGGCGCAATCTGCTGCGGGTCGGAGTCGAAGACGAGAAGATAGTGGTCAATCCAAACGGCGTTGATGCCGAGCGTTTTCAACCAAATGTCGGCGGGGAAGCTGTGCGACGTGAGCTTGAGGTTGAAAATGATGAAACGGTTGTCGGCTTTGTCGGAACGTTTGGTCCATGGCATGGCGTCGTCGCGCTCGCAGAAGCGATTAAGCTTGTACCGAAAGATGCGCGCATTCGTTTCCTTTTAATCGGGAGCGGTAGTTTGCGCAGCGAGGTCGAGCGCATTTTAAGTGAAGCTGGCGCAATTCAGAGAGTTATTCTGACGGGCGCAATTGAGCATGAGAAAGTTCCAGCCTACCTCGACGCTTGCGATGTGCTGACCTCGCCGCATGTTCCGCTCGAAGACGGGAGCGAGTTCTTCGGCTCGCCGACGAAACTTTTTGAATATATGGCGATGGGCAAGGGAATCGTCGCCAGCCGCCTGGGGCAGATCGGCGACGTATTGCAGGATGAAGAGACAGCGCTTCTGGTCGAGCCGGGCAACATACATGAACTTAGCGAAGCCATCGTGCGTTTGACCAACTCGCGCGATTTGCGCGCGACATTGGGCGCGGCTGCAAGACGCGAAGCAATCGCAAAGCACACCTGGACGCACAACGCCCAGCGCGTGCTTGATGCTTACCGTTCGTGGTCTAATGCTTAACCACAGAGGACACAGAGGGGATTTAGAAAATTTCAGATAGCAGATTTGAGATTTCAAATTCCGAATTGAAATCACTCTTTCTCTCTTTCTCTGTGTCCTCTGTGGTTAAATATTTCTTAAAAGGTAGAATGTGAAAGTCGAAACCGAAAGCAAGCAGCTTGTCGAAGAGAAGCAGCATGCGCGTGAGCAGTGGTCGCAAGACCCTTGCGGGGCGCGCTACGGGGCGAAGTACGAGTTTGCCACGCGCGAGTTCTTCGATGAGGTTGAGCGCCATCGTTATCAGGAGTACGCGCCCTGGATGCCTGCTGTGATGGGCTTCAACGAGATTACCGGCAAGCGTCTGTTGGAGGTCGGCTGTGGGATGGGCACAGACCTTTTGCAGTTCGCGCGCGGCGGTGCCATTTGCACTGGCCTTGATCTGACGCCGCGCTCCGTTGAAGTTTCGAGTCTGCGCTTCGGGCTTTACGAGATGCACGCCGATTTCGTTCTGGGCGACGGCGAGCGGTTGCCTTTCGCAGACGAGAGTTTCGATGTCGTCTATTCCAACGGCGTGCTGCATCATACGCCGGATACTGTGGGCGCTGTCGGTGAGCTGCATCGCGTCCTGAAGCCGGGCGGGATCGCCAAAGTGATGCTCTATCATCGCAACTCGCTCTATTATTGGACTGAGATAATTTTGCATCGCGGAATATTGCGCGGCCATTTCCTGCGCGGCCATTCGCCGTCAACGATCATGAGCCGCTACGTCGAATATTCAGAGCACGAGGCGCGACCGCTCGTGAAAGTTTATAGCCAAAGGCAGGCGCGCAAATTATTTGCGCCCTTCGTGGAAGTCAAAACAGAGGTTGAGCAGATGATTCGTGAAGAGCTAAGGTTTTTGCGCCCGCTCGTTTCGGAGAAGATGTTCGAGAACTTGCGCCGGAGCGCAGGGTGGAATGTTATCATTACCGCCAAAAAATGAGAGACATTTGTGACCACTGTGTGGCATCCTTTGCGTGCTCTTGTCACCCCTCGCAATAAAACCCCCCTCTCGTAAATCAGATCGTAAGGAGGCACAGCTAAGCCATGCGTTGGAGAGATGAACGCCAGAGCGAGAACGTTGAAGACCAGAGGGGAGTGTCTGGCAGAGGCTTAGCCCTCGGGGGCGGCATCGGCACTGTGCTGCTCGCGGTCGTCGCGCTCCTCTTCGGCGTTGACCCGCGCTCAATCTTAAATGGCGGTGACACCAGCCCTTCGCAGCCGGGGACGACCGTGACGCGCCCGGTCAACCCGGCGGAAGATGAGCTGAAGAGTTTTAGCTCGTCGGTTCTCGCCAGCACGGAAGATGTCTGGACAGACATCATGCGCCAGAACGGTCGGCAGTATCGGATGCCGAAGCTGGTGCTTTACACAGGACAGGTGCGCTCTGCCTGCGGGCTGTCGAGCGCGGCGGTCGGGCCTTTCTATTGCCCGGGCGATGAGAAGCTTTATCTGGACCTCTCGTTCTTCCAGGAGTTGAGAGCGCGATTTCACGCGCCCGGCGATTTCGCGCAAGCTTACGTCATCGCGCATGAAGTCGGCCATCACATACAGAAACTGCTGGGGACGATGGACAAGGTTGATTCGATGCGCGAGCGCGCGAGCGACACGGAGGCCAACGCTCTTTCCGTGCGCCTTGAGTTGCAGGCAGATTTTTACGCGGGCGTCTGGGCTTATTACGCGCAGAAGCGCGGGCTGCTTGAGGCCGGAGATTTGGAGGAAGCTCTGCGCGCGGCGACCGCCATCGGAGATGATAAATTGCAGCAAGAGGCGCAAGGCTATGTCGTGCCGGACTCGTTCACGCACGGGACATCAGAGCAGCGGATGCGCTGGTTCAAACGCGGGTTTGACACAGGCGACATCCGTCAGGGTGACACCTTCAACATCAGAAGCCCTTAAAGTAGGAGGGCGGGAAAGTAGATGAAAGCAGGCAGGCGCGACAAAGAGATTGAGCTAATCTCTTTGTCGCGCCTCAAATCTTTAGATGATACGGCTGCTACCGGCAGCGCGTTGTGACAGAGACGATCTGCCAGCGACCGTCGCGCTTCTCTAACTCGCGGACGAATCTGTAAACAGGGGAAGTCTTCTCCAGACCATACTGCATAGTCTGTGTGTAAGCCTCTCCGGTCACGACCGCGCTGTCGCCGTTGACTTCCACCTCCAGGTTGTCCGTGTTGATGGCTTCAAAAGCGAAGTCCGGGCTTGCGAGCTGAGCAAGTCTCTCTTCTTTTGTGATGATTTCCCGGCGAGTCCTGATAGCGAAACCATCTGCCAGGAGATTGTCGAGCGTTTCCACGTCGCCTTGCAAATTGGCCTCTATGTATTCGCGCTCGACTTCCATGACGGCCTGCTCTTCCTTGCTGTTGGCGACAGCCGAATGACGACCTGTATGAAGAAGGGCGAAGGAGGCGATTCCGATTACGAAGGTGAAAAGGGAGACGACGAGACGGATGGCTAAGTGTTTCATATTGCTGACTCCTTGTGTGCGAAATAAATTATCACCAAGAGAAGGCTGACGGCAAGAGTTTGAGGGAAAATTTTGCGGATGATGCTGCGGCTGATAAAAAGCGAATAGGCGCGAGCAACTTTGGGGTCGCTCAGCGCCTATTCATTGGCGCGGTCACTGTCCTCACCCCAGCAACCGCTTAGACTTTGGATTCACCGCAGTCCAGTTGCCATAGAATATAACTGACTCTTCCATTTGAAGCAACTGCTAAAAGCTTCATCCACGGCTCGTGCCTGATTTTGTTCTGCGCGCAGGACTGGATTGTTTTGAGCCTTTACCGCGTCGGAGTATCTCTTTCTACTCTTCGAGCTTCATGGATTTCAATATCTCCACAAGCGCCAATAAATTTTCATCAGTTCGATAACTGATATTAAAACTCAAGTTATCGCCTTTAATTCTCGTCGTCCTGTATCTCTGCTGAACTCCATCTCCGGCCTCTTCGTGCGAGGCGGGTTATTGCTCCTAAGCTCTGGATGAAGCAGGCCGCTAAAAAATTAGACTTGAAAAAAAGCTGGTTTGTGATAGGATGCTTTACGAAATAAAGCCCTTTACAGGATAGTGACAGGATGGAGGTCAAATGCGATTCCTGCAAGCATGGCATTCCTACTTCAAGAATAATCGTCTCAGTCAAGGAAACATTTCGTGGGAAGCTGAGGATGATGTCATCTCTTCTGAGGAAGCGATTCTGATCGGAAAATCAATCGCGGCTTTTCAATTGGGCGAGTATTCCGAAGGAAGGGGGTTGCTCAAGGCAGCCGAAGAGTACTCTAGGAATTTAGGCGACGACCTTCTTTTCGAGATTACACAACTCTTCGTTAAAGAAGAGCAGAATCATGCTCTTCTACTCAAACGGTTCATGCGCTCGCACGGCATCCCGCTTTTGAAGAAACACTGGACGGATACAGTCTTTAGAGGACTGAGGAAGTATTTCAGCTACGAGTCCTCGGTGACGGTTCTCATCACCGCCGAGATCATCGCCCTCGTCTATTACAAGGCGCTCAAGAATTGCACAGGCTCGAAGGTTCTAGATTCCATCTGCGACAAGATTCTGATGGATGAAAGAGCGCATGTGACGTACGAATCAGAGATGATTCGTTACATGAGAGGGCAGAAGTCCAGGGCATACAGGCTGACTATCAGACTACTCCACCGCTTTCTTTTCCTGGGAACTGTCCTGGTTGTCTATTTCGATCACAGGAAGGTGTTCGGAAAAGGCGGCTACGGGTTCATTCGATTCTGGAAGTCATGCTGGTCTGAGTTCTCAACATGTTTCTCTCTCGAACGGAAGCTCGTCTTGAAAAGATTCTTCAAGCTTCCGCCAGATAACTCTATCTAAAAGGTAGCAGGAACAAATCATGCCATTACCCATAGCGCATAGCTTAGTCGGAGCAAGCGTCATTACCGTCTCCAATCCGCAGAGTCCTCTGAAAGATGATTGGCGTCTTATCTTGTTTGGCGCATTTCTCGCCATCGCCCCTGACTTCGACTTCTTTTTCATCTGGGCTTTGGGCAAAGGTCATCACAGAGTCTTCTCTCACTCTATTTTCACCGCGCTCATGCTGACAGTTCTGATGCTTTTAGTGACAAGGTTCGAACACGTCAGAAGCGTCCTGGCTTGCGGGGCGGCCTTTCTCTCTCATGGCTTGCTTGATTATCTGGGCACAAAGGACGGCGGAGGCGTCGGGCTGTTCTGGCCCTTTTCAGACGAGCGAGTGAAATTGGGTGTGGTCGGCATCTTTGAGTTTCCGAACGGGATTAACTTAACAGAGATTGCGAAGGCGTGTTCGATTGAGATAATAATCTTCGCCCCCCTTCTTTTGTCTGCACTGCTGCTGAGGAATTATTTGGCCGGAGCTTCACGAAGAGACGTGGCGCAGTCTCCTCAACTTCAATAAGCTTTGAGGGACTATTACTAAGCTCGGGCGCACGGAAATTCAATCCGCAGCAAGACTAAGAGCGAAGCCGTCTCTTCGAAGCCGACTAATCAGTCTCCTGACAACCGGAGAAAGAAATAGAAGGCTGATAAAAGTAAACAGGCGCACTATCAAAAAGGTTAGTGCGCCTATTCTTATGCCTTTAGTTTTTAAGCGAAATCCTACCAACCTGCCTATCTGTACTTAGAAACGCTTCCGCGTGTTAGTATTTAAGAGTAAGTTTTTTGAGAACCCTTTGAGAATCTCAGAGGCCAAAAACACCATAAAAGCGCAGCCTTATTTAACTGGAAAGCAATTAAACTTGCCAATCTTCTCAGGGAAATCAATCATCTGTTTCGGCGGCGAGGATTGGTGGTATCACCACCCGCACTCGAAGAACCACTTGATGCGGAGGTTCGCGCGCGCTGGGAACAAGGTCATCTTCGTCAACTCGATTTCGATGGGACTGGCTTCGATCACGAACAAAGATTTGCTGCCGCGCGTGGCGAGGAAGTTGAAAAGTTATGCGAAGCTGGCGCGCACGACACCCGAAGGAATCACGGTCGTCTCTCCGGCTGCTCTTCCTTTCTTCGGCAGTCGCGCGTCGCGCGCCGCGAATCGTCACCTCTTGAGCGCGCAGATTGGAACACTCGCGCGCAGTCGCGGACTGAAGAACCCGATTCTCTGGATCGCCATCCCGACTGCTGTCGAGATGATCGGGCGCATGAACGAATCATTAGTCGTCTATCAAGTGTCGGACAAGTACGATGCGAACACTATGGACCATGCGACCGACCCGGCGACGATTCGCAAGCTTCACGAACGCGCATTGGATGCGGCGGACATCATTCTCTATTCGGGACGAAAGCTCCTGGCGGAAGCCATGCGCGGGCAGGAGCGTTCCTACCTTTTAGAGCAAGCGGTGGACTTCGAGCATTGGTCGCGCGTCGGCTCAGGCGAGTTGGAAGTTGCCGCAGAGGTCGCTCGCATTCCGCGCCCGCGCATAGGTTACTTCGGAGCGATTGAACCCTGGCTGGTGGACCAGGAACTAATCAAACGCGCGTCAGTTGAGCGACCCTCGTGGCACTGGGTCTTTATTGGCAATCGCTCGCGCGGACTTGAGATCGAGGACTTGCCGAATGTGCATTTTCTCCCGCCCGTAAAATACGACGAGTTGCCGCGCTATGCCGCAGGCTTCGATGTCTGTGTGCTGCCCTGGGAGACCGAGCAGGCTTTCACTTCCTACGGCTCTGCCATCAAGGTGCGCGAGTATCTGGCGACGGGCAAGCCTGTCGTCATCGCGCCCTTGCCCGAATATGAACCGATGGCAGATGTGCTCCGCATCGCCCGCAGCCGCGACGACTTTTTAAGATTAGTCGCCGACGCGCTCAATGAAAAAGGAGAAGAGAAAGCGCGCGCGCGCCAGGCGTCGGTGAAAAGCGGAACGTGGGACGCCCGCACCGAGTGGGTCAGTGATTTAATTGAGGAGGCGTTGAAGAAGAAAGAAGTGAGCAGTGAGCAGTAAGCAGTGGGTTCTGGGTTGATGAAGCGAATGGTCTACTGATAACCCTCTACCTCATCAACTAAAACATACTGCTCACTGCTTACTGCTCACTGCTCTTATGTGTGGAATTGCTGGAATCATCGGCACAAACACGGAAGCGCGCATCCGTTCGATGCTCGACACCATAGAGCATCGCGGGCGCGACGATGAAGGCGTGTGGACCTCTTCTGAGATAGACGGTGCGGGAAGGCGCGCGTGTCTCGGACATCGCCGCCTCTCGATCATTGACACGTCGAGCGCGGGGCATCAACCGATGCTCTCGACCGATGGACGATACGCGATAACTTTCAACGGAGAAATTTACAACTACCGCGAGCTAAAGGAAGAACTGGAAGCTAAAAGCCATCGCTTTCATACGGACACGGACACGGAAGTTCTGCTCGCGGCGTTTACAGAATGGGGCGTGGAATCTTTGTCGCGCCTCAACGGGATGTTCGCGTTCGGAATATGGGACACGTTAGAGCGCACCTTAATTCTCGCGCGCGACCGTCTGGGCATTAAGCCGCTCTATTATGCTCAAGTCAAAAATGAGCGCGGCACATCTTTTATCTTTGCTTCCGAAGTCAAAGCTATTCTGGCGACCCAATTGGTCGAGCGTGACGTTGACCCTGAATCGCTCAATCAATTCTTAACCTTCCTCTGGACGCCGGACCCACAGACGCTCTTTCGCGGCATACGGAAACTCCCGCCCGCGCATGTGCTCACCTTGCGCGGTGATGAATTAAGTGTGCGCGAATGGTGGGACGTTTCCTTTGATGAGATTGAAGAAGGAAGAAGCGAGGACTGGTGGCAGGAGCGCGTGCTGGAAACTTTGAATCGCGTTGTCGGGATGGAGATGGTCGCGGACGTGCCGCTCGGCTCTTTTCTCTCAGGCGGGATTGATTCATCTTCAATCGTCGCGCTGATGAAGAATCACAGCAACGGGCGTCGGGTCTCGACTTACACCATCGGCATCGAGGCGGAAGATTTACGCTACGACATTATCCCGGATGATGTCGTCTGGGCGCGCAAGGTCAATGAGCTTCTGGACACGGATTACCACGAGATCATGCTCAAGCCCGATGTCGCAGACCTTCTGCCGAAGCTTGTCTATCACATGGACGAACCGGCGATTGACATGGCGATTCCGAGCTACCTGGTTTCGCGCGCGGCACGCGAGACATTGACGGTGATGCTTTCGGGCATGGGCGGCGACGAAGTCTTCGCGGGCTACCCGCGACAGATGGCTATGCGGCTGGCGAGCGCGCTCGATCCAGTGCCCGGTCTCTTGCGCCGACCCTTGATGAAGGCGGTCGCAATGGTTCTGCCCGGAGGGTTGCCGGGAAAGTTCACCGCGCCTTTACGTAATGCAAAAAAGTTTGCGCGTAGCGCCGCGCTCGATTTCGAGAATCGCTATCTGGGCTACGGGACATATTTTACTGACGAGGCGAAGGCGCGACTCTACACGGACGAGATGCGCGAGCGCGTGCGTGGACTAGATGCTTACTTTTATCATCGCCGCTACTTCGAGCGTGTGAAAGATGCCGCGCCGCTCAATCGTCTGCTCTACGTTGATCTCAAAACTTTCCTGCCGTGCTTGAATCTGACGACGACAGACAAGACTTCGATGGCGGCTAACCTGGAAGTGCGCGTGCCGTTTCTCAATCACGAGCTGGTCGAATTGGCCGCGCGGATGCCCGCAAACTTGAAGCTGCACGGGTTGAAGCGCAAGTACATCTTGAAGCGCGTCGCGGAAAAGCTTTTACCGCGTGATGTGGTATGGCGCAAAAAAGCGGGTTTTGGCGCGCCGATACGCTCCTGGCTGCGCGGCCCCTTGCGTCCGATGGTTGACGATCTCTTGTCGGAAGAGACCATCCGCAGGCGCGGCCTTTTCAATCCGCAGGAAGTTCGCCGCATCATCAACACCAATCTTTCAGGGCGTGAAGATTACAACCTGCAAGTCTTTCAACTGCTGACGCTCGAAATCTGGCAGCGAACGTTTATTGATAAATAGGCGAGGCAATGAAAAGAATCTTTCAACTCATTGTGCTGGCAATTGCTGTATTATTCGTGGCGATGACGTTGACACCAATATCGAACGGGCAAAGCTATCAGATGCAGAAGCGCCCGACGACGCGAAATCGATTGATAGAATCTTGCGGGAAAACAGATGAGCGAAAACATAAGACTTGTTAAAAACCTGACTGATGCGGAGCGTAAACGTCTTTTCGGCTGGGGCGAAAATATCTTCGGCGTTGACGATGCGAAATTCAGTTGGCGACCGAAAGAGCTGCACTTCATTCTGGACGTTGATGGCGATCCGGTCAGTCACGTCGGGTTGATTGACCACACGGTCAGCGTCGGCGGACAAGCCGTGAGAGTCGCAGGCGTCGGCGCGGTCGTCACAGCCGGAGAGATGCACGGGCGCGGCTACGCCCAGAAGACCCTTCGCCATGCCGAAAAATATATGTGCGAAGAGTTGGAGGTGGAGTTCGGCCTGCTCTTCTGCCTGGACCACCTGGTGTCTTTTTATGCGCGACAGAATTGGCAACTTCTGCGAGAGCCTGTCGAGTTCGATCAGCCTGCGGGCAAGATGGTCTCGACTTTTAACGTGATGGTGTTGCCGTGCGGAGAGAGAGTCTGGCCCACAGGCCAAACCGATTTGCAAAGCCTACCCTGGTGAAATCAATGCGAAAGACTGTTCTTACTTTCGGTCTCTTGATGGCTTTGGTTCTTTTCATCTCGTGCCGCAATGAAGCTCCGTCGAATGCGAACAACGTCTCGCCGCCTGCACAGCCTTCGCCGTTGAAAAAAGCGGAATTGAAAGTCACGAGCAAAGCTTTTCAGGAAGGCGGGATGATTCCGAAAAAGTACACGTGCGACGATGCGAATATTTCGCCTCCGCTCGCCTGGGATTCCGTTCCTGAGAAAGCGAAGAGCCTTGCCCTCATCACGGACGACCCGGACGCGCCGGGCAAGACCTGGGTTCACTGGGTCGCTTTCAACATTCCGGCAAATGTGAAAGAGCTGCCCGAGAACATTCCGGCCCAGGAAGCAATCTCTGTCGGAGGCCATCAGGGCACGAATGATTTTAAGAAGTTGGGCTACGGCGGCCCCTGTCCTCCGAGCGGCACACACCGTTACTACTTTCACCTCTACGCGCTCGACACATTCCTCAACCTTGATTCGAGCGCAACTAAAGATCAGCTCTTGAAAGCGATGGAAGGCCATGTGCTGGCCGAAGGTGAGTTGATGGGTAAGTATCAAAAATAGATTGTCTAATCTGGTAAAAGTTCGGTTACGCCAATCAGCCCTCACGTCAGATTAGATATTGAAATACACACAGCTTTGGCGTAGTATTCGCGCCAATAGGCGCTTTGATATGCAAGACCTGTCTCAAGTGAAGCCCGCGCAAGTTTTGTTACCCGCTCTTTTTTAGTCATCTCTTCATTCCTCGTTTCAGGCTCAACGGACATGGCAACCAATGATCGGGCAGACAGTTTCACATTATCGCGTTCTTGAAAAGCTCGGCGAGGGCGGGATGGGTGTGGTCTATCTGGCCGAAGACACGCATCTTGGTCGGCGCGTGGCGATTAAGTTTCCTGCCGCCAACACGGAAGAGAAGAACTTTCGCGCACGCTTTCTGCGCGAAGCCCGTTCGGCCTCGACACTCAGCCACCAGCACATCGCGGCCATCTACGATTACGGCGAAACGAACGGCGAGGGCAACGGGAAAGGCCA
>Ga0182001_10000251_pt1 | contig 11980 bp, 6 predicted proteins | sample BulsoiFelSFmetaG_FD_120485 | JGI IMG/M metagenome (GOLD analysis project Ga0182001, IMG submission 120485) | Bulk soil microbial communities from Mexico - San Felipe (SF) metaG | ecosystem: Environmental > Terrestrial > Soil > Agricultural land | place: Mexico: San Luis Potosi | collected... | reverse complement strand
TTCATGTCAACATCTGTGACCGCCGAGAACCGCTCCCTAGCCGTACCCATCTCAATCCAGTCGCTGACTTCGACGGGGGACTTTCAGGACGTCGTATCTCTCGGTTTCGTAGCGGCCCGTCGTGCCCGTGAGGTCTTGCGAAACACGCGGTACGTTGTCGCGTTCGAGTTGCTGTGCGCTTGCCAAGCTGCCGACATCCGCGGTGCTGACCAGTTGAGTTCCGGCGGCCACGCGCTGTATGAGAAAACTCGTAGGGTCGTCCCGTACCTCAGTTACGACATCACTTTGACGGATTACCTAGAAGCGCTCGTCGTTGACGTGCTCCAGCGGCCTGTGGCGGACGAGCCTGCGCGCGGCGGGATGGGGCTTGAGCTATGACTGGAAGGGATAAACCAAAGCTGCAAGATGTTCCACCGTATCTCGCCGGCATCAGGCATTCGGGCGGTGGGCCCGTCGTCTCAGACCTCTCCCTGAACGAGAGCAGACTCGGACCGTCCGAGCTGGCCGTCGGCGCATACACCGAAGCGACTTCATCGCTTTGGCGATACCCGGACGGCTCTCACTCCCTGCTGAAGGAGGCGATAGCCGGTCGCTTCAACCTAGACCATAACTGCATAGTATGCGGCGCCGGCGCTGATGAACTCATAACGCTGCTTACGCGCCTGTTCGCGGCCCCGGGGGATGAAGTCGTGTTCCCAGAGTTTAGCTTCATTATGTTCTCTTTGAACGCTCTCAGAGTCGGCGCGCTGCCAGTCGCGGCCCGGACCGAAGGCTTTGCCCCGTCGGTCGATAGCCTGCTGGCGTGTATAACGGAGCGAACACGCGCTGTGTTCCTTGCCAGCCCCAATAACCCAACGGGCACATACCTTGCACGCGATGAGGTCCGTTACCTACTGTCTAAAATCCGCGCCGACCTCCCCTTCATACTGGACGGGGCGTACGCCGAGTATATCGATCGCCCCGACTACTCGGACGGGTTCGACCTGATAGATGAATTCCCTAACCTTATCGTGCTGCGGTCGTTCTCCAAGATTTTCGGACTCGCCTCGTTGCGAATAGGTTGGTGCCACGCGTCACGCTCTGTCGTTGAGGGCCTTGAGCGCCTTCGCGGGCCCTACAATGTATCTGGTCCGGCCCAGGCCGCCGCGCTCGCGGCGCTTAGGGACGAGGCTCATACGAAGATGGTCCGCGACCATAACCGAGTGTGGCATGACCGCATGGCCTCGGCATTTATACGCATGGGGCTTCGTTTTGTACCTAGCGGCGGGAACTTCATCATGACGATATTCCCAGACTCTAAAACGGCTGAGTGCGCCTACCACCACCTGCGGGCGCGCGGAGTCCTGACACGTCAACTTCATGACTACACGCTGCCGCACTGCCTGCGCATCACCATCGGCACCGACGCCGATAATGAACTACTACTTCAAATTCTTGAAGAATTCTTTTCAGGTGAGAGGCACTTGGGGCCGACGCGGCCGCCTAGAACGAATCTTTCGTGAGTCGTTCGACAACTTACTGGAGATTAGCAATGGCGCATCAAGGTACCAGCAATCATTCCACCCTGCCTGACGGTCCGGCAAGAGCATTGAGGGAGCGCTTCGAGGAGCGATTCCAGACCGGCGCGGCGATCCGCCAGGCGCACGCACATAACATGACTTGGCTGCCAAGCCAGCCCCCCCATGGTGTTGTGTTCTGCCGGGAGAGGAACGATGTCCGCGACGCCATCCTGATCTGTAGCCGATTCGAGGTTCCGATTATACCGTTTGGCGCGGGCACGTCGCTGGAAGGCCAGGTGAACGCGCCATACGGGGGCGTTTCTCTCGACCTTTCCGGGATGTGCGGACTCATCGAACTCGCCGCCGATGATATGTATGCCGTAATCCAGCCGGGTATAACGCACGAGAAGCTTAATGAATTAATAAGACCATCCGGACTGTTTTTTCCGGTCGATCCCGGGGCGAATGCGACCCTCGGCGGTATGGCCTCGACGCGCGCCTCCGGGACGAACGCGGTGCGATACGGCACCATGCGCGAAAACACACAAGCACTAGAAGTAGTACTCGCGAACGGCGCGGTTATTCGTACCGGGACCCGGGCGAGGAAGTCCGCCTCGGGCTACGATCTGACACGCCTGTTCGTCGGTGCCGAAGGCACATTAGGTGTAATCACGGAACTCACCCTGCGGCTTTACCCCATCCCGGACGCGGTCGCGGGAGGCAGGTGTACTTTCGACACAATCGCGCAGGCTGCGGACGCCGTCATCGCGGGTTTGAAAAACCGAGTCGATCTAGCGCGTATCGAATTGCTCGATAGCCTCTGCGTCAGGGCGTGTAATCGTTACTCGAAGCTCGCGCTTAATGAAGCGCCGACGCTATTTGTGGAGTTCCACGGCGAGCCTCAGTATATCGAACGTGAGGCCGAGAAGTTTCGGAAGATAATCTCCGGTAGTAGTCGTTCCTTCGATTGGGAAATAAACCTGGAAGAACGTTCAAAGCTGTGGCAGGCGCGTCATGACGCGTGGTGGGCCATCCACGAGATGTTCCCCGGTAAAAGGGGTGTCACCACCGACGTCTGTGTCCCAATCTCCCGGCTGTCTGATTGTATCGCGCGCGCACAGTCTGAGGTCAGCCGCCTCGGCTTGGATGCGCCGATAGTAGGGCACGTCGGCGACGGGAACTTTCATGTCCTGATCATGCTTGATATGGACGACGGCGCAGATGTGGCCAAGGCTGAAGAGTTGATTTCCGCCCTGAACCAGACGGCGATTGACATGGGCGGCACCTGCACCGGCGAGCACGGCGTCGGGCAAGGGAAAATAGACTACGCGGCCGTCGAGCATGGGGGAGCCATCAATGCCATGCGCGCCATCAAGCTTGCATTGGATCCCAGGGATCTTCTAAATCCCGGGAAGATCCTAAGACGCTCCGAGCGCACCGGGCGCATACACGGCGGGCATCTTTACATGTGACGGATCGGCCATGGCCGATCCGCCTACATGCTCAAGGTGTATGGAAGTTGTAAGCATTCCAACCTAAAGACGAGGAGAATTATCATGCAACCTTCTGAGATGTATTTCTACGACGACGTATATGCCAAGGAGTTGGAGGCTGACGTTGTCGAGTACGGTCGTGACGAGAAGTTCGGCCCTTTCCTCGTGTTCAATCGCACAATCTTCCACCCGCATGGCGGGGGGCAGAAGGGTGATAGGGGGAGGGTGCTTTTCCACGGTCAGCCGTTCGATGGGTGCCCCGCCGATTTGAATATTATCGACACGCGCGGAGATAAGGGCGGAGCGATCCGGCATATTATTGATCGCGATCTCGGAGATGAGGCGATCATGAAATTGCCTAGCGCTAAGGTCACGCTGCAGCTTAACTGGGATTTCCGGTACACCCAGATGCGGCTGCACAGCAGTTCCCATCTCATTCACATCTTTATGGAACGGTTGGCGGGGCGATCCCTTCCCCCTCCCAGGATTTCCGACATTCTCGAGGATTACGGCCTTAACGTCTACGAAACAGTTCTGGACATCAAACCCGAAGACATGCCGCAGGTAGTCACGACCATGAACGAGTTCTTGGCCGCTGGCCATGAAATTACGACGTATCCCGATCCCGATCCGCAAAAGCCCACTTACCGCTATTGGAAGTGCGAGGACGTCGTCATCCCTTGCGGCGGCACCCACCCCCATAACACTTCGGAGGTCGGCCCCATCTCGGCGACCTTGAGTACAAAGAAGGGAAAGACTAAGGTCCAGTTCCGACTCGCCTGAAGGAGTTTAATCTCCGTTCATCGCCGCGCTTCTGGCACGGCGAAAGGCGAAAAACTAATCGGAAGATAATGGCTTGGGTTACGATAAAGGCGGGTTTGTAAACCTAGTCTCGCGGGCGCTTGGTGCGAGCCCGAGCCGGACAAGTCGTTCTACCTCGTGCCGACTAGGACCTGTTATAACTTTTTCCCACGGCGGTACGGTAGAGACATCTTTCGGGGCACACCGAAGTCTCAGCCAGAATCTTGCACGACCGCAGCGCGTTCAGCGCTAATTTTTGATATTCCCGGCCCTGTTGACATCCTCACTCTGAGGTGTCGCCTCCCCCAACACCTTCTGCGCACGACGATGTGCCTAAGAGCGAGGGCATCGACGGGGCCGGTTTGCTTAAAGTCCAATGCCCAGAAACGTGAAAAAGAAAAAAGAGACTAACTTAGGGAGATACCTGTACTCCATCAGAATTCAGCGCGGCTTCGCTAACATCAGCGATTATCTGCGTAAGTTCGAGTTGCCCATCAGCGACGTTTATTACCGTGACATAGAGTCAGGCGCGAAGATCGTTAGCCTCGAAACTGCCGACCGTCTGTGCCGCGCTCTTCAAACAGATCGCCACGTCTTCTACTTCCACCTTATGAGCGACCTGCTGCCGGCGGACGTGGTTGGTAAGTTAATAAAGCCAATCGCCGACGAGACTTTCTCGAGTTTAGAAGAGCGTCAAGCCCTTCTTGAACGGGATAAGACCATCTACCGTGAGGCGTTCGCTAAGTTTATGTTGTCAGAAACATATATCCTTTCAGAAGATGCAGTCCGTTTGCTGTCAGAACGGATTCACCTTATGCCCGTTTTGCATTTTTTGTACGCCGTAGAATCTGCTACGGCAGAGCAACTAGCATCCATACTCGACCAAAATTCTATCCCTGAATCGCTGGAAGAAGTGGCAGATATATTCGCCGGGACCGGGATGGCTCTGGTAGAGGGTGACCTGACGAAACCAAGCGGGTGGCGAATTAGGCGCAAAGCGGTAATTTCCCGTTTACCGTTAACGGAAGAGGCCAAGAAACTGAAGCGGGCCTTCGTCCTCCGTGAGGTCGGAAAGACTATCCAGCAGAAGCAACTGAATACAGAATGGTCCGACACCGGCTCATTCCATGACTCCTTTATACTTGAACTGCCTCCCGAAAGCGTGAACTCCGTAAGGGCGCGTATTTTGGACACCCTCGCGGAGGCCCAAGCAGGTGAAGAATCCATATCATACGGACGGTCCTTACCCTACTTTCTCGGAGTGTTTTTTGGTTCGAGAACCGAGTATTGCCCGAGGAATAACCAGCCAGATCGGAGTGTAGAATTGAAGGATGAAAACCAGCAGTAAATATCTTCAGTATCTCTCGGCAAGTGGAAGTGACTCTCTTCTTCGAACATGTAGGACATGGTTCCGTTAAGAGGTTCAGGGTGGAGCTGAAGCTGTTATTCGCTTGGCTCTTGGGCGGGAAGAGTAGTAAAAGGTAATTAGGCCTAATAAAGGTGGAACCTATTTAATTAGTGCCTCCGCACGTAGATAAAGAAGAAAGAAGTGTTAGACAACTATGTCTAAACTCTCCTCACACGTCGATTCGATGTTTGATCCGGCCGAAGAAATTAACCGTCTCGCAACGGAAAAAATCGAGGCGTTCTGCGGAACCATAAACGATGATGGAAGGTATAAAGATCGCATCTATAAATCTGCTAAGAGGTTCAGCAATCAAGTAGCCGATGACTACAACCGACGATTCTTAATAGAACTCATCCAGAACGGTTACGACGCCCAACCAAAAGGTACTACTGAAGGCCAAATCCGCATAGTTGTCGCGCCTGATGAGGGCTCGCATGGTACGGTCTATGTTGCCAACAGCGGTCGTCCTTTCGAGCGGAGTAATGTGGATGCTCTATGTGATATAGCCTTAAGCGACAAACCTATAGGTCAAACAGTAGGCAACAAGGGGTTAGGATTTCGCAGTGTTAGCTATATCACTGATGATCCTCAGATCTTTTCACAGTCTGACACAGACTTAAAGGACAGGTTTTATGGATTTTGCTTTAGGTTCGCCAGTGAGACTGATATAGACCGATTAATCGACGATCCTATTCGTAGAGACAAGGCTAAAAACGACCTACCCCCCTTCCGTATTCCAATACCAATTGAGACCCAGTCTGAGCGCATTAGACAGCTTGCCTCTGATGGGTTTGTCACTACCATTCGTCTACCACTTAAAAGCCAAGCTTCTCTGGAAGTTGTTTACAAAGAGATTGATAAATTACGCGATAGTCACGCACCAGTAATGCTTTTTCTCGAGAAGCTTACCAAGCTAGAAATAAGAGTAGAAGCAGACCCTTCAAGATCCTTCCTATTAACCCGCTCAGCACAGCCTATTTTTTACGATGCCGGTTCAGGCGAAAACGCCGACCGACTCTACCGCGTTAGCCTGGGAGACAGCGGTACCTACTTTGTCGCGGCTCATAAGGTAGCTGAATTAGATGTGAAGGCTGCTATTGCTGAAAGCATACAGAAAGGGCAGCTACATGAGGAATGGGAAGACTGGTCTGGCGATGGAGACGTGGCAATTGCCATACGTATAGATGGCAGCACTGTCACCCCCACCCTTTACACCTACCTGCCCATGGATGCTGAAGCGCGCTCTCCCTTTTACGGGTTTTTGAACGCATCCTTCTTTGTAAAGTTAGACAGAAGAAGGCTGGACGCCGATATAGTTCTTAATAGTCTCTACTTCGCAAATGCCGTCAGGTTATGTGCGCGGACAATTGTAGCCATCCTCGATTCTCGTGAGCGACTTGAATCATTTCTTTCTAAGTCTGAAATACGCAGCCTCATAGTCGATCTTCTTGCCTGGGACGACAGTTTTAAAATCCAAGGAGTCGGGGCTTCAACGGCCCCGCTGGTTAATGCCTTTAAGACCTTGGGCCATGAATTAAAAAGCCTTCGTGTCCTGCCGGTAATCAACGTAGATGAGACAAAGGCGTGGTCTACTCCTATAAACACCTGGCAGTGGAACCACACTAAACTATCGTTCTTCACTGCCGAGCGCTTAGCCACAGATGCCAAAGCCGAAATATTAGACCCTACATTAGGCACGTTACGCCTCGAGAGAATCGTCGCATTTCTCGAACGCCTCCTCGGACGTAAACCCTACCCCTTACCGGTTCAACTCGCCGCAAGTGTGGAAAAGCTGGCAGCCACCTTAAGAGACAGTGACGCATCGACCGAGCAGTGGCAGGAATTCTATATGGAGCTAGAGAAGTTATTTCCTTTCAACACAGGCGTGTTGACGGGCAGGCGTTTACTGCTTTGTAACGATGGCAACCTCCGAGCGGCACCTGCCCAAGATGAACAGCAAGATGAAGAGGGGACGCACCAAAATGCTACGCCCGACGCACAAAGTGCCGGGAGGAAATCGACTGTATCCAAGGTGATTTTTCTTCCTCCAAGAGGAGTCTCTGCCCATGGCGGTGGCCTCAGTGAAACTATAAATCGTGTGCCTAAGAGCCTGCTGCGCGGCATAGCTTTTCTGGATGAGAGGCTCAATTGGTACACAGACAAAATGCAGGGCGCACGTAGTTTTCTTGAGAAAGCTAAACTCGTGCGCAACTATGACGCTGATGAACTCATAGGTCATGTATCACGGACACTCCGCAGCACTACTTCGGACACACTTCTTAGACAAGGGTTGGCGTGGGTGTTCGACCTTTACCGCACGTCGAAGCGAACTTCCCGGCCCATTTCGATCACGCGGGCTCGTCTTAAAGTTCCTACGTTAACGGGGAAGTGGATTCCAGCGCGAGATGCGGCTTTCTCGGCCGGGTGGCCTATAAACACACTAGGTCCTACCCTTAGTAACTTTTTGAGTCAGGTGGAAGCTACCTCTGATGATCTACGAGACATATCTTCAAGGCTGTTAGCCAGTCCCAGCGCGCCGCCATTTTCTAAAGCCTCCGCCGAAGAGTGGGCGGCCTTCCTGACTGAGATTGGCGTGCAATCCGGGTTGGTGCCTATTCGAAAAGAGACTAGGCAGATGAGGATACAGGGCTATCTATTTAACACAGACAGCTTGGGCTCTCGCTTAAATCTGGGGGAAGAGACTATCTCCCTCTGGCAGCAAGCAGTAAAAGGGGAAGGAGGGTTACCCCAATATTCGAGTAGCCAACATGAACTCAAAGGAAGCATCTGGTACTTGCCGGGCCAGAATGAGTATATGCATTGGTCTATGCAAGCGCGTATCACCTACTCAGAACTTATCCTTCACTGGCTGAAGAGTGCTAAGGACACCCACTTTGCCACCGGCTTTTTTGTGAGCAGTTACCCATATCACAGCTTATTCCACTGGCCGACGCCGCTGGCAGCCTTTTTACGACGAGTCGCGTGGCTACCTCTAAGAATGCCAAAACACCTAACGAATCCAACCCGGTTTGAAAAACCGTCGAACGTCTGGCTGTACGACGAAGAAAAGTGGGACCGCCCGCCAGTTTTTCTACCTTTGGTTCACCCGAACCTAAGGAAGATTATCCAGCGCGCGCCGGAACTTACCGGGCAGTTGAGAAAACTCTGTAGGGCAAATGTATGGGACGCAAAAGAGACGCTGGCTCGACAGGTAGGATATTTAGGAGAACTCTATCAAGAAGTGGGGGTTGAACCATATTACCTTAGGACTTTTTTAAACACTTATCATAAGAGTTGGGAAGCTCTCGCTGTCGAAGATGCTTCAGCAAAGCAGGAAGTTGGTGAATGTATTAACTATGTAATCACGGAGCGTGGCGGAGAATACGAATCCATTAAGGTTAAGCAATCGAGGGCACCCGCAGAAGCTGATACGTCACAGGTATTTGTGCGAGATACAGATGACAACCTCGCTGTAAGCCTCGTTAAAACACTTGACTTGAATGTCTTCGACATCGACTCTGTAAGAGCACCTCAGATAGCCAGCCTATTAAAGAGAATACTTGGCCCTAAATACCAAGAAATATCTACCCTTCAATTGGAGGTATTAGTAGATGGCCGCCCTTTTAAAGGACAAGAAATTAAGGGAGTTGATATTGTTAAGGCTTCGCCCCTATTACCTACGCTTGTCCTCATTGCTGCGGAGTGCCTTTCCGGCCTAGAGGCCCAACGTCTACCGGCCGATCGAATGGACCTTATTGGCAGGCTGAATAATATAGATATTTACATTGCGTCCAAGGTTTCTTTCAACATCTGCGGCCAAGTGACTGAGCTACCAGAAAGCCTCTACGGCGCTATTTCTATCCTCGATGAACCCCGGTCAGCAATCATCGTGGAAAGTGCCTCTGACTATATTGGCTGGAACGAACTGGCGTTAGCAGCAAAGCCTATAAGTTCACTCTTACGTCAGTTGCCGCTTGCTCAACCACTGAAGAATGCCTTCAGAACTTTGCAACGGCGCGGCCACACCACCGACAGCATTCATTTTGATTTTGATGAATTAGCGGCTGAGCTAGGCGTTGATAAGCAACGCGCCCACTACGCTGTCAAGTCACTGCGACGTGACGTGAGCAAGGTCTGCCGTTTCTTACGCCCTGTAATTCATTATTATGCTGGCGAGTCTGCCGTCGAGTCTTTCAATCAACGTGTTGAGAAGGTAGAGACAACAGAACATCTGACACCGATTCTAGAATCGCTCCTAGCCACGCCTGATATGCCCTATGAAGCTCTGATTGAGCGATGCGAAAAGGCTGACACCTTACCAGACTTGCGCGATACCCTCTCGCTGGAGTTTGCCAAATTCAACCGGGCGCTTATTGCTGTCGGGGAGGAGCCGGATACGGACCCGACCGCGCATAAAAATGCTTTGTTAAGCTATATAGAGTTACATAGATCAGAGGTGATGGATTGTATCCGTCACCCATTCATTCCCCTATTTCAGCAAACAGGTGATTTGAGTGATTACGTACGACAGCGCGAAGAGCTCTACCAACTACAGCCTGATGAGAGATGGTTTGTGGATTATAGAATTCCCACTGAAGCCTTGCTTGCCGACCATATTAACCAGTGGTTGACTACTAACGGGGCATCTCCTTTAACTTCTAGCGTGAGGCTTCTTCCGCCGGCAGATGAAGTCACAAGAGACAATAAACGCACCGTCGATAAGTTTATCTCTACTAGTTATCCAATTGTGCGTGCCTGGTGCGAAAAAAATAATGTTCCCATACCAGTGTCGTGGCAAGACCTATCCTCTGCAAAAAGCCGCATCGCTACCGCGCTTCATGGAGCTGGCGCACTTGATTTTATTTCACTTGACGACTCCATGATCATCTCCTGGCTAAGGAAAATCAATACCTGGCCAACAGGGATGCCTCCCTCAACCAAGCCAGATGATTTAGGCATCAAGCCTAACGACCTTAATGAATCTAATCAGCGGAACCGCCGCCTGCGGGAGGAATACGAGCGCAAGAGGAGATCTGTTGAATTCGGAAGTGAGTTAATTGATCCTGACAATTTTGACGCGGAGCTTGTATCTAAACAAGTTAGAGATAAGGTTGCACAAATACAGACCGCACCCAAAGTTGGTCGTCCCACTAACTTATCTGTTGTAACGGGGGGACGCGGAAGTGGCCCGAATCGTGGCGGCGGCGGTGGTAGTTGGAGAGGACGGGAGCTAATTCCACCACAGAAGAAGGAACTGATTGGTTTCTTGGGAGAATGCGTTGTTTATCACTGGCTTAGAAGGCAATTTCCTGACAGAGATATAGACCGCGCTTGGGTGTCAAAGAACAGAACCAAGCTTCTAGTAGGTGATGGCGATGACACGTTAGGATATGATTTTGAGATTCGTTATCTAAACAAAACTTGGTTTTTAGAAGTCAAAGCGAGTACTGGGGATCCATTAGCATTTGAGCTAGGTGAAACTGAAGTTCGCCGGGCGCGAGACTGCGCAAAAACTAAGCGGGAGGAGTATTACATCATCTACGTCAGTAACATCCACAACCCTGCACAGGTTAAAATTGAACAACTACCTAACCCTATGAGTGATGTGCACGCAAAACACTATAAGCTCGTCGGGGAGGGGCTGAAGTACAAGTTCTCTCGTCCCTAAGGCGGGAGCTTATGAGGTGCTCAAATAGTGTCAACTAATCATCATCTTCATCCTTATTTTCATCGGATCCGCTACCATTATTAGCCTCATTTTTGCCTTTATCATCATCCTTCTCATATACACAGAAATCACGATAAATAGCTTTAGCGAAGTGCTCGGCGTGTTCCCTAAAGGCTCCATAACATCTTAGGGCAGCAAAAAGACTACTAAGAACGATGGCGCCTAAAAGGATGCGCTGGCCCTCATCGGGAAGTTTATGCTTACCTAAGTGGTTCCCAAGTGCGGCCAATGCAATGCAAAGCGAGGCCACAATCCAGACAGAATTCTTAAATCTAACTTTGGGGTCTTCATTCCTATACTTTATGGAAAAAACACTGGCTACTATTGCTACCGTTAATCCGCTTGCCACAGGGATCCAGTACCTTGACTCAGTCTGTTCTTCAAATAGTCCGGACGATGCCCAGCCAGCGTTATATACCAGTCCCAAAATGAAGGCTAAAGACAGCCCCCTCATCAACGCATACATCCCTTCATGCTGTTCTGCGTAAGAGGCTGTTTTGCTCTTGACTAAAACGCTACGACATAACAGGAACGCCTCATGCCGGCGCCTATCAATTTCTTTGTTAGTCCCTACCACATCAGCAGTCGATTCTACATTCACATTAATCCCAAACAGTGCTTTGATACGCTCTGAAAGCCGCATTTTGAATTCGCTTGAAAAGGCTGAATTGTCCTGATCTAGAAAGACATTGGAAGGGTAGCGCCGCTTGCCAGATTTATCTTTGATAGTGGATCTGAAGAAATTAGCGGCAATAGTCTGCAAGATATGTCCGGCAATATAGCCGAATATAACGACTATAAGAGCAGACGCCACTTTCGCCTCTGGCCACTCATTTTCAATTAGGCCGAACGGCAGCCAGAGCAAAGCAACTATAATTATGCCCGGAAGTAAAAACCCATATACGTCGTAGAAATTGAAGTTTTTGATCATGGAGCTAGTCTAGAACAGCTTCGTGTTTGCGGACGATTTTCTTGATTAAAGTCGCTAAATTCGCGGCTTCCCGGTGGTTGAATCGGAACTCCATTTCTTTCAGGTAGAAATAGAAGTGTT
>Ga0182001_10000250_pt1 | contig 12061 bp, 11 predicted proteins | sample BulsoiFelSFmetaG_FD_120485 | JGI IMG/M metagenome (GOLD analysis project Ga0182001, IMG submission 120485) | Bulk soil microbial communities from Mexico - San Felipe (SF) metaG | ecosystem: Environmental > Terrestrial > Soil > Agricultural land | place: Mexico: San Luis Potosi | collected... | reverse complement strand
TTATTCATATCATTCCATAGAAGCAGCAGCATAACGCCCGAATTGATGCGGCGGCGCAACCCCATTCAGCTTTAGAGGGTAGAAGAATGATGAAAGTGATTCAATCGCCGCTCGCGTTGAATGCATTGTTAGACAGCGCGTCTCAGTTTACCAATCCGATTATATACCCTACACGCAAGCTTCCTATTGACGGAATAATGAAATCAGCATATTGTCATGCTGCCTGAAATCCTCCTCTCTGAACTAAGAACCGGCTCAATACGGATTTGCTTATCACATCTTTACGGTGCCATGCCAGTTTTTAGTTTTTAATCTTCTAGACTTATTGTGCCACTCAACTCTAACATTTGATAAGGAGACAAGAAACTATGGCAACCAAGCGTGCCTCGAAGAAAGGCTCTACCAAGAAGTCTGCGGCCAAGAAGAAAACATCCTCCAAAGCTTCAACTAAACAAGCGGCTGCAATTCCAATCAATCTTAGATGCATTGAAGCCTGTGTTGAACGGTATCAGAGGTGTCTACAAAAGGGAGTTGACCAGAAGACTTGTCAGAAGAGACTCGTTAGATGTATTAGCAATTGCGCTGCTGGTATTTTCCCTACTGATGAGTAGGATTTCAACAAATTAGTCTTAAGTCTAGAAGCGGTCTCATAGGCGCGGCTGAGTTTGATTTGAGCCGATAATTTATCTGGCCTCAAGCTGCGATTATCTATCAGACTGCTTCTATAATTTCTCTTGTTTGATAAGAGAGAAGCGGTCTAACGCCCGAATTCAGCGGGCGCGGCGAACCGCAATGACACGCAAGTCTCGCAGATGAAAGATACTCAATTCGCGCTCCGTTGCAATGAGTTGTTGGGCGTATCCTTTGAGCGACATTCCATCAACTACCTTTCATCTTCATCTTTCAGTGCCCTCTCAAGCGGGGTTAAGCCATCCTTATCAAAGGTTCTGACTCTAACTTCGGCCTCCTGTTTTACCCCGTACCCCTCGGATACATCGAACTTTTGTGATTCTACTCTGCTAGCACCTAGATATTTCCCCCCTAGAGAAACAATCGCACGCTCAATCTTCTCTTTCGTCTGCTCCACCTGCGGTACAGCAAAGAGCTCCCTCCTGTTGCCCCACCTAATCTCAAGGTAATTAGGAACTCTCCTGTGGAGGATACGATGAAAGAAATCCAATTGCGCCTTAACAATACCTAATGAAACTCTCTCTGGAGGATCAATCTTCAGCGGCTTTTCTAGTTGAGGGCTGTCATCTTGGTGGGAGTGTGGCATGAATAGAAGATCCTCTCTCCCAATATAAAGAACGCCGCTCACTTCCAAGTGACCAAATTTCATCCAAAGACACGGCACCTGATACACATACTCCTTGTCAGAAGGTGGGAGTACGGCTAACCCTGATGTGCCGTTATAAATTGCTTCGATACTTGGAGCGACTTTCGTGCGGAATAAAACAGTGCCAATTCCATTAAGGAGTCCAACTACGAAGCCGCCGCAGACCCAGAAAGTGAAGATAGCCAGACCCCAAGATGCGGCAGCTTTTTCCGGGAAGGCAAATATGAGGGCTAGCAATGCATTGGGGAGACCAAAGGCGATAGAGTTAACAAGGGGCATACGCTGCCGGTAACCGGTTTCATCAATATCGTAAGCCTCGCTCGGCACTAATGTTTCCATATCAAGTAGCCTGGTTTAGCAATATATATCCAGGAGGAAGATACGCCCAACACTAAGTAGACATACTAATTGACGCCTGCGAATACGCTCACATAGACGTCTAATCCTGGGGCATCGTTAATATCTTTAGAAGTTGTGACTACCTCAGCGTAAATTACGCTCACCCTCTGTCAGGATTATACGCTCAACATAGATTAGGCCACTGCGGTGGTCTAATCACTTTTAGAAGCGATCTTCTTTGTAGCCAGCCAAAGCAAGAAACAATCCTGAATTGCTCGGCCTTCAATCAGCCGCGCCGTTCCAGATTGTAGTCGCGCAGGCGGCGATAGAGTGTCGAAGGCGAGATGCCGAGAAGCTCTGCCGTCTTGCCTCTGTGCCAGTTGGTCTGTTCGAGCGCGGAGAGAATTTGCTGGCGTTCGACTTCGCGTAAAGAAGTGGGCGATGCGGCTGGCGGGGTGTATGAAGTTTGCGCGGTTGACGAATCCGCGCCGATGGCTGCGGGAGCGAAAGGCGCTACGGGCCGCGCGACTTCAGGCGGGAGTTCGTTCAAGGTGATGCGTCCATCGTTGGATAAAAGCACGGCGCGCTCCAGGCAGTTTTTGAGCTGGCGGACATTGCCGGGCCAACCGTAGGCGCGAAGAGCCGCGAGCGCCTCGGGCGTCAACTCCAAAGGGTTCGCGCCGCCGAACTGTTTCAGGAGATGCTGCGCGAGAGGCTCTATGTCTTCGGGACGTTCGCGCAAAGGTGTGAGCGCGATTTGAAAACCGTTGATACGATAGAGCAGGTCTGCGCGGAATTGCCCATCGGCCACAACCACGTCAAGATTACGGTTCGTCGCCGCGACTATCCGCACGTTGACCTCGACTTTGCGCACGCCGCCGACACGATAGAAGGTGCGCGTCTCAATCGCTCTTAAAAGTTTCGACTGCAACTGTGTCGGCAGCTCTGTCACTTCATCCAGAAAGAGCGTGCCGCCGTCTGCAAGTTCTATCAAACCGAGCTTGCGACCCTTCGCGCCCGAAAACGCGCCCGCTTCGTAGCCGAAGAGTTCCGATTCAAGGAGCGATTCCTGAAACGCCGCGCAGTTGAGATCAATGAACGAAGCGTCGGCGCGATTCGAGAGGCGATGGACCGCGTGCGCGATCAGTTCTTTGCCTGTGCCGCTCTCACCTGTAATCAACACCGAAGCATCCGAAGGCGCGACACGCTCGACGAGGCGCAGGGCTTCGCGCATCACTTCTGAGGTCGAGACGATCTCAGGCATCTGCGACTGACGGGCTAGTTGCTGTCTTAATCTCTGATTGTCAACGCGCAGGCGTCTCTTTTCTGTCGCCTGTTTGACGAGCGCGTCGAGTTCCGTGATGCGATAAGGTTTCGAGAGGTAATCGTAAGCGCCGAGCTTCATGGCTTCGATAGCCGTCTCGACTGTGGCGTGACCTGTGAGCATAATGACTTCGGGCGGGTTGGGTCGCTCGTGGACGCGGCGCAGGAGTTCCATGCCATCCATGCGCGGCATGTTGATGTCGCAGAGCAGAACATCAACGTTGCCTTCTTCGAGACGGCGCAACGCGGCCTCGCCATCGGGCGCAACGTCCACACGGTATCCCAGACGCTGCAATTCCTTCTGAATCACAAGCCGCAGATTCGCTTCGTCTTCGGCGACGAGAAGCCTGGCACCCTTCGTCTCGCTCAAGTCCGTTTAGTCTCCCTTTGTTAGTAGGCAGTGGGCAGTGGGCAGTGGGCAGTTGCTTTAAGTCTGACGAATTAATGCTTAACTGATAATCCTTAGCTCAACGAGCTAAAACTAACTGCCAACTGCCCACTGCCCACTGATTTAATCTTCTTTGATCGCGGGAAGCGAAATGGTGAAGGTCGTTCCCGTTCCAACCGTTGATTGCACTTCCAATCTTCCGCCGTGCTCGGCAACAATACCATAACAGACGGCGAGGCCTAACCCTGTGCCGCGCCCGACTTCCTTCGTCGTGAAGAAAGGGTCGAAGATTTTCGTCAGATTCTCAGGCGCGATGCCGTGCCCTGTGTCGCTCACTTCCAGGAGCACGCTCGCCTGCTCCATTCGACCGCGCAGCGTCAAGCGTCCGCCGTCAGGCATCGCATCAATGGCGTTCGTCGCCAGAGCAATGACAGCCTGCTGCAACTGTCCTTCGTCGCCTGAGACTGGATGTAGATTCTCGTCCGCTTCGATGTTGATCTCTATCTGCTCGCCGCGCTTCTGATGCGCGATCAGTCGTGCAGCGGAATTTATAACTTCCAAGACCGAGACAGGCAAGTGTTCGCCCGCGCGCGTGCGGCTGAAATCGAGCAGGCCGTTTGTGATTGACTTGCAGCGGAAAGCCTCGCCGCGAATTAACGAAAGATACTCGCGCAAGTCTTCGACTTCGGGCGATGAATCGAACGCGCCCTCATTCAATCTTGATTCGAGAGCTTCGGCGCAAGCCGAGATGGTCGCCAGAGGATTATTTATCTCATGGACGACGCCTGCGGCTAATCTACCGACTGCGGCCAGCTTTTCGGCGCGCGCCACCGCGCGGTTGGCTTCGACGCGCGACGTGATGTCTTCGCCCACAGTGATGACGTGTGTCACTTCGTCGCCATCGCCTCCGGCATGCATTGGAATCTTGCTGACGAGCCAGTGATGCGCTTCGCCCTCTTCGTTGACAGTCTCCTGCTCTATCCGCTCTATTTCGCCCGTCTCGAAGGCGCGCGCAAACTCGCTCTCCAGAACGTGACGGCGTTGGCGCGTCAACACCTCGAAGATATTTTTTCCGATGGCACGCCCGCGCGGGATGCCCTGCCCGCCAAGCTCACGATTCCTGTTCCAGGCGACGATCTTGTAGTCGCGATCTACAGCGTAGAGCGAAAGCGGAAGGCTATCAATGATGGCTTCCGTGAAGCGTCGTTGCGCTTCGGCTTCAGCCGTGCGCCGCTCCACTTCTTTGGCGAGCGTGGCAGAGGAGCGGCGCGCTGCCTGATAGAGCGTGGCGACGTGCGCGGCCAGCGCGGCCTGCTGTGATGCAGCGTCAACAAGGCGCGCCTGCGTCTCGCCGCAATCGTTCGCGTGGTCAAAGCCCGCGACGATGATGCCTTTCGTGCGTCCCCCGAATCTGAGGGGCGCGGCGTATTCAACGCTATGCTCGTCATCACGGAGGAAAAAGTTTGCAGGGTCATTCACCAGCGCAGAGGTCGAAGAAGCTGTCGAGGAGAGCCAGGCGGCTAAGCGATCAACGTGAACGAGCGAAATGTCTTCCGCGCTGCCTTCACGATCAAAAGCACAGATGGCTATTTGCTCCTGATTGCTATAGACGGCAGCCGCGCAAAGAGCCGCGCCCGTGCCTTCAAAGGTCGCGCCCGCAACATGGCGGACGACCTGTTCGGGGTCGAGCGCGCGCAGGAGTCCACGACCTAAATCAGCTAAGAATCTTAATTCAAGGTTGCTGCCGACGAGCGCCCATTCGCGCTGCGCCGTTTCCAGATGCGCGCTGACGCGCGTCAGAATCTCGCGCGGCGTCGAAGGCTTGACGATGTAATCGTCAGCTCCGGCAGCGAAGGCTTCGACCTTGCGATTCTCGTCGTCTCTGGCTGAGAAAATGACGATGGGCAGTTGCTTGGTCGCGTTGTTGGCGCGCAAGAGACGGCACAGGGCCAGACCGTCAACGCCCGGCATCTCAACATCCAGAACGACCAGGTCGCAATGCTCACGGTGGAGCAGGCTGAGAGCTTTCGGCGCGTCCGAAGCGACGATGATGCGATGCCCCGCGCCCTCGAAAATCTGGCGCAGTCGGCGGCGCACGCTCGCCTCATCATCAACGATGAGAAGCGTCGCGTTCGCCTGAACGTTAGCAGAAGGAGACAGCATCTGAAGGCAAAATTAAAAAGGTCAAAGGCAAAAGCGGGGCGAACCATTGTTTCGCTGAAACTGACAGAGCGCGCACATAGGCTCTCAAGATAAGCCCCCTCACATCCTGCCCTCAAGAATTGAATGCGATGCCAGCGGGTTTGTCAAGAACAGTGAATAATGAAGAGTGAAAAACAGGTTCTTCTTCGTCACTATTCACCATTCACTTTTCACTTTTCACTATTTACACCTTACAATGAGACTTGATTTGGTCTGGCTGCTTTATGCCTCACACATTTTGCGTTTTGATAGTAAAGTTCTTTATCTCTCTCCTAACTGAGTTTGGACGTTTGATGGCTTGAAGTCTCCTTGAGGAACGCTTGAGATAATGCCGGAGTTGATTCGCTCTCTTGTTGGTAAGTTGCGCATGCTCATGGGCAATCGTCGAAGCGCGCCGCGCTTTAAGACTCACCTGGAAGTGGGGCTGGCAATCAGCGTCTCTGTGCCGGGCGCGAAGAACGGGGCGAAAGGGGGATCGTTGAGACTCGCGGGCTACACGCGCGACATCAGCGCGACAGGTCTGGCGCTGATCGTGCCCGCGATTCGCATCGGCGGCAACTACATCACGGGCGAGAATCGCACGCTGGAGATCATGCTCAAGCTTCCCAACGGCACTGTAAAGATTTACGGGAAACCCGTGCGCTACACTTCGCTCGATGAAGACGATGCCACAGACACAGGCTACCTCGTAGGCATACACATCGAGAGCCTCAGCGAGCAAGACCGCGCCTGCTTTAATGAATATATCGAGAAGATAAAAGAGTAGTGGGCAGTTGGCAGTGAGCAGTGGGCAGTTAGTTTTAGCTTGTTGAGCTAAGGGTTATCAATAAAGCACTCGCTTCATCAGCCCGAAAGCACTGCCAACTGCCTACTGCCCACTATTCTTCAAAAGCTATTTCACCGAACGCGGCGGGCAGATGAAAGCAAGGCTCAGGCGTGCCGGTCGGTCGCCAGGCGAGGTAGCCGCGCGTCTCGCCTTCTCCGACGCAGCGAAAGAGATTCCCGCGCCAGCGTGCGCCCGCTTGCGGCGCGTTGCCGAGAGATGTCCAGGGGATGCGCATCACAATCTTGATGTCGTCCCGGCTCACGTCTGCGGCGCAGGTCATCCCTGAATTGAATTCCCAATCGGTGATGCGGTCGCCCGCTCTCCATTCGATTGCCAGATCGAGCCACTCGCCCGTCGGCGCAACTTCAAACTCAAAATAACGCTCAGGCACACACCCGTCAGGCGCAAGGAAAATCTCGCAGACATCTCGATGCCAGAGGCCGATGGTCTTCTCGGCGGTCTGCGGCTCGGTGCTGGTCACGAGCGGCTCTCGTTGCGGGCAGGCAAAGCGCACATAAAGAGCTTCATCAGACCAGAGCAGGCGCGCTTCCGCATGCCGCGCGATGGGAGCCGTTTCGCCGGACCAGTATCGCTCTACCAAAACGGGACGCGCATCCATCCACAAAGGATGCTCTATCTCACTCGCCTTTATCTCAACGTCAATACGCTTCGCCTCAACGACCTGCGACATCTGCTCTCAATCCTCGTTCTCGTCTCTTAAACTTTTTCGATCTGCCCGAAAGCTTCAAAACAGGCTGCGAGAAGACGCGCCGGGTTGTCGCCGTGAAGCACGCAGGCTTCCCGTTTCTTCGGCAAGTCTTGCAGAAGGCGCTCGGCTTCGTCCGCGACTCCGCCCGTTCCCGTCAAACACCCGATCACACGCCCTTCGTCATGCGCGATAGTGAATTCATTAAGCGACCCCCAGGAGCCGCTGATGAAGAGCACAATGTCGCATGAACGAACAAGCACGACGTTGCGCCCCTTCAAACCAAAGCCCGTATAGATAATCGCGTCCGTCGAATCAAGCGGGAGGTTGTACGTTTCAACATGCTCGCGCTCATTGCTTGCAGGCGAGATGCCTATGTGAAACGCGCCCTTCTCTCGCGCGCTCTGGCCCACGATGTAAGTCAGCCCCGTCGTTGCGCCCGTCAACAAAAAACAGTCGCGCCGGGCTATCTCACGACCCAAACTTTCAGCCTTCGCGCGCAAACTCTCCGACACGCCTTCGGGCAGCGTGTCATTAGCCGAACCCATTACGCCAACCTTTATCTTCATGCTGCTCCTACAATCTTGCTTCTGCGCTCAAGCAGGATAACGTCGCGCCACTCTTCTCCGAGCTGGCCGATGCGCTCGCGCAACCCCACTTCACGAAAGCCGCACCGTTGATGAAGCGCGATGCTCGCAACGTTTTCCGCGATGATGCCCGCCTGCAATGTCCAGATGCCGTGTCGCTCCGAACATTCGACGAGACGTTCAAGGAGCGCGCGTCCAACGCCTGAGCCTCTGAAACTCTCCTGAACATAAACGCTCACCTCCGCGACACCTCGATAGACGCGCCTGGCAGAGACAGGACTCAAGGCAGCCCAGCCAGCTATTACGTCAACGACTCTGGCAACCAACCTGCACGTCTTTAAGTGGCCTGCATCCCACCTCTCCCAATCGGGCGCGTCCCGTTCAAACGTGGCCTGCCCCGTCTCTATGCCTTCGAGATAGATGGAGCGCACTTGCCGCCAGTCCGTCGGCTGAAGAGCCTCTATCGCATACTCTACTTTTTTCTTCAAGCCTATTCCTCAGCCTGTTTTCCTGTAGAGACGATGAAGCCCACGTTCGCCGCATTTTTGACAACGAAGCACAGAGCCTCTGGTTGAGGAAGATGCTTTGTAGCGTATGCCTCCAATCTCCCAAACCGAAGTCTCATGCTTGCAAGAAGGGCATTCGAGCATCCACTCGCGCGATTCCGCCTCCATCGCTTCCCCCTTCTCTTTCGAAAGAAGAGCCTTGAACAGTTTTTGCACAAAACTCATCAGCTTCCTATCTCGACGGTCTCCTCAAATCGTTTGCTCTCTTCACCGATGCTTTCCACCCGCTCGCCTCGCTCGTTGTCCCACCAACGCTCCGTGATAAACCAGAGCGCGCCCGGAATGAGAAAGAGGATGCCGATGCCGATTGTAACGGTGCGCGCCGAAGTGTGAAAATGATCCAGCATCTCTCCGGTCACATAATTCGACGCAGCCATCGTCAAGGTCAGGAGCGCAAGCTCTGCGGAGAAGACGCGCCCGCGAAAGTTGTCTTCGACCGCGCGCTGCAAGAGCACAGTCGAGTTGACCCAGAGCGTGCTCCCGCCCATGTGCGCAATCATCAGAACGACGAGCGCGAATGCAAAGTTCGTTGCGGCTCCAAATGTCATGTAGAAGAATCCGCCGACGAGAAACGAGACGCCGATGGCCTTCTGCATCGAGCGGCGCGTCTCGCCCGCGAAGCGTCGCATGGCGATGGGGCCGATGGCCGTGCCGATGCCACGCGTGGCGTAGAGTATGCCAATGCCTGTCGCCGCGCTCTTGCCGACTGGAAATATTTTTTCGCCGAAGACTGCCAGGAGAGCGAGTATGCCGCCACCCATTCCCCACGCTGGCTTGACCAGCATCAGCGCGAGCACGCGCGGTCGCTGCCAGACGTAACGCGCGCCTTCGAGAGTGTCCGTGATGCCGAGAGCTTTGCCAACGGTGAGCTTGCTTTTAACGCGCGCTGGCCTGCGCGGGAAATGCACACTGGCAACGAGCAGGGCCGAAGCGATGTAGGTTAAAGAATCCAGGATGAAGGCTACGTCTGTTCCGAACCATCCGGTCACCACGCCGCCGAAGGCCGCGCCCAATGTGAGCATCACAGACCAGGTGGCCGAAGAGATCGTGTTGGCCGCAACCAGTTCACGCCCCTCAACGATTGACGGAATGACGGCAGTCTTCGCTGGCTCGAAGAAGGTCGAGAAGACAAGTTGCAGGACCGTGAGCACATAAACTATCCAGACCTGGTCCGGCCTGCGCACGAGCAGGAAGCCCAGCACAACGAGCGCGCGCATCACGTCCGAGACGATCATAATCACGCGCCTGTTAAAGCGATCAACGATAACACCCGCGAGCGTCCCGACGACGAAGCTCGGCAAGAAACGCGCGACGAGCAGCAGACCAATCGCGCGGCCAGAGCCTGTCAGGTTGAGCAAGAGCGTATAGAGCGCGATGGTGTCGAACCAGTCGCCCAACTGACTGACGACCTGCCCCAGCCAGAGCATGCGGAAATTACGGTTGCCCCGCAGCAACTCCACGTAACCCGCAGGCGCTTCCGGCCCAACCCTTTTACCAACGACCTCGCTCAAACGCGCGCATCACCTCAACATTCAATAATGAAAAGAGAGTGCATCGCCGCCGCGATAGTTGTCAATTTAATATCTAATGTTATTCTGGACGCGCAGATTTAAGTCAGGTATTTATTTTTACGTGTAGATATTCTTTGCTACAGTAACTCAGAAAACATTTATGCCATATAACCAATTAACACCAGAAGAAGAGCGAGTCATCGTCAACAAGGGCACGGAGATGCCTTTTACGGGCGAGTACGACAGGCTGTTTTCGCCGGGCACGTTCGTTTGCAGGCGTTGCAATAATCCACTCTATTCGGCGGAAGCAAAATTTCATTCAGGTTGCGGCTGGCCCAGTTTTGATGATGAGTTCCCAGAGAGTGTGGAACGCCATGTGGACTCGGATGGAAGGCGCACAGAAATTCTCTGCGCTCATTGCCATGCACACCTGGGCCACGTCTTCGAGGGCGAAGGCTTTACGGATAAAGACACACGTCACTGCGTTAACTCCCTCTCCATTCGCTTCATTCCCGAAGGCAAAGAACTGCCGCCTGTCCTCGACGGTTAAAGAAATTATGAATTATGAGTTTTGAATTTTGAATTGAAAGCCGTCTCGCTTCTTTAATTCATAATTCAAAATCATAATTCATAATTTCCTTCCCCCCGCAATCAAATTTGACCGACTCGCCACTTTGACCTGTCAGACTGACCCTTCCAACTATCAAGCCTGTTTGCGCCGACAGCCGCTCTTTTCTAATAACCCCAGCGTTCACATAACTTCGCCTTTTCAACTCAACCACAAACGCGCGCGGCACACAGCTTGTTAAAGAGAGGTGCGCGGCTCGAAGCGCACAAGACGCGCTTCACGAGCTCTCCGCACGGAGTTCGACGAGCCGCACGAATTTGACAATGCCGAGCGATTCCACAAAAGACCTCCGTGCGCGTCTTTGAAGAGATCGCTCCAACGGACTCTCACCCCAATGAGGCGAGCCGAAGTGCCCAAACCAAAGCTCGCCCTTGCCCCCGTCCTTCTGCCGGAAGACGTGCGCCGAATTTGCTCCTCGGTTCACAGCTTCCGGCGAAGGACTTTCCAGTTGAGAGACGCTGTTGTTTAAGCAAAAGTTTTTGATGAAGTTGTAGCAAGCGTTTTTGACAAGAGTGCTCTCCCCAAAAGAAACGTTCGAGCATTTAACTCTCGGTCATAGGAAGACTGGAGCGGGCAAGTGAAACTCATAGAGATGTCTGACTACAATCGCGCGGCCAGAATCTACTGGTCTGTGATGGTTGCTGCGGGCACACTAACGGGCGCATGGGCGCTCTATCAATGCATCGCCTTTGACGCGACCCAATGGTCGCAGTTCCTCGCACTGCTCAGCCTCGTGGTCGTCACGGGCTGTTACCCGATTCGCATTCCGAACACGACGGCGACCGTCACCGTCGGCGACACTTTCACATTCCTGAGCGCGATCTTCTTAGGGATTCCGGCGGCAATCATGCTCAGCGTCGTTGACGCCTTCCTCGGCTCAAAGCGGACGACCAAGAAAGCTACGAGTTGGCTGGGCGCGCCCGCGATTATGGCCGTCACCACCTTCATCTCGGCCAACGCCTTCTACCTGGTCCTTTCGGCTTACGCGCACGTCAATAAAGTTCCGCTGGGAATTACCAGCGTGAGTTCGGAGCAACTGCTGCTGCCGCTCGCGGTCATGGCCGCCACGCATTACATTTTGAACGGCCTCTCTCTGGCCACGATGTACGCTTTGCGCAAGAGCCGCAAGTTCTTTAGTTTCTGGCGCGACGGTTATCTCTGGACCGGACTGACATTTCTTGCCGCGGCTTGCTCGTCCGCGCTGATTTACGGAGCGTTAACAACTTTCGGCTTTCTCTATGTCCTCTTGGGCGTGCCCATCATCGCCGCGACTTACGCGACCTACAGAGTCTTCTTTGAGCGCGTCAACGAAAAGACGCGCGAGGCAGATGCTTTGAGCCGCCTGCATCTGGCGACGGTCGAGGCGCTCGCCACAGCCATTGACGCTAAGGACCAGACGACGCATTGCCACGTTCGCCGTGTGCAGATTTACGCAGCAGGATTGGGCCGCGTCTTCGGTCTTTCGCAGAGCGAGATCGAAGCATTGAAAGCAGGTGCGCTGCTTCATGACGTGGGCAAACTGGCCGTGCCCGATCATATTCTGAACAAGCCCGGCCGATTGACGACGGCAGAGTTTGAGCGCATGAAGGTTCACACGGTCGTCGGCGCGCAGATTCTTGAGCGAGTCAATTTCCCGTATCCGGTCGTCC
>Ga0182001_10000249_pt1 | contig 12080 bp, 5 predicted proteins | sample BulsoiFelSFmetaG_FD_120485 | JGI IMG/M metagenome (GOLD analysis project Ga0182001, IMG submission 120485) | Bulk soil microbial communities from Mexico - San Felipe (SF) metaG | ecosystem: Environmental > Terrestrial > Soil > Agricultural land | place: Mexico: San Luis Potosi | collected... | reverse complement strand
TACAGGCTTTCGATGTCTACGGCAACCCCGTGCCCTACTTCCCCAGCGGCTCGCCCTTCGCCCCCTTGCAGACGGAAACCTCGTCCGCCACCTACCTCGACCTGAGCGTCACGGACGACGGCTGGATTTACGTCCTCTCTTACGTCAACACGGGCGGCGCGCAGAGCGACTACCGTCTGGACATCTACACCTCGGCGGGCGTCTTCCTCAGCCGCACCGTCGGCGTCAACGGGGCGAAGGTCGTCGCGGACTCCTGGCGGCGCGTCTACACCCTCAACTACGAATCGTTCTTAGGCCCGGGCGGGCGCACCGAGCCTTCCGTCAGTCAATGGACTGCGTCCTGATTTAAACGGCAGGGGACCCCGGCCTGAGTCGCTTCGACGCCGCGCGCGGCAAGGGAGGTTAAGATGGCTTCGCCCAACCCGATGCTCTACCCGGTCTATCGCTTCTACTTAAATACCAATCCGGCGCTGCGCTTCTACACGACGACCCCAGGCTCCGGAAACGTCGAGGGCATGACGGCCGAAGGGCCGAAGTTCCGCGCCTTCATGGAGCAGGCGCCCGGCACGGTCCCCGTCTACCACTTCACGCTGGGGGGAAATCATTTCTACACCCTGAACCAGAACGACCCGGCCGCCGCGGGCTGGACCAATCGAGGCGTCGCCTGGTACGCCTTCGCGCCCAACTCCCCCGCGCCCCAAAACGCCGTCGCCTTGCAGCACTACGTGCTGACGGGGTCGAACCCGCACGTCGATTTCTACACGCCCGACCCGAACGTCGAATCCCTCGGCCGCTACACCGCCGAGGGCAACATCGGCTACGTCTTCCCCGTGATAATTTCCGGCGGGCATTACGTCGGCAAGACGATTTTCAAGCCGATGTCTCCCGAGATGTTCGCCCCCGGCGAGTACCAGCACGGCGTCATCCAGCGCGACGCGTCGGGCGCGTACCTCTCCTTCCTCATCACGCAGACAGACCCCAACCCGCAAGTCACACCCGCGACGCCGGAGACTTACATCCTCTATTCCGACAGCCCTTACTTCTCCTGGGCCTCGTCCAACATCTACCTCGCCACCTCCGACGGCCTCCCCATCAACTTAATCCCGGCGATTCCCCTGCCGCCCTACGTGCCCCAGCAAGAGGAGGGCGCGCAGTTTTTCACCACCACGACGGGCGCCTACTGCCTGCTGAATACGCAGGGCCAGGGGAGTAGCGACGGCTCGTTCAACCTATTCTCCGCCGCGGGGCTGGCCGTCTACTCCCTGAACCTCTTGCCGATTCCGGGCGACTATCCCTTAGCCAACATCTTAGGCACCCTTGAGCCGGGCCACATACTGGGCTTTCCCAGCCAGATACAGTTCTGGCAGACGCAGGTCGCGCCCGGCCTGAACACAATCCTCCAGCAGGGCCGGTACACGAACGGCGACCTGTCCTACCTTGACCTGAGCAACCAGCAGTTCCCGAACTTCAACTTCGGCGGCACCAACTTTCAATGCACTAAGCTCACGGGCACGAACCTCTCCGGCGTCAACTTCACCGGCTGCGACCTGACGACCATCTTCTTCGATTCAAAGACAACCCTCTCTCGCGCGCAGAGTCAGCCTATGATCTTCAACGGCGCGACCCTGCCCTTCACGCTGGTCGAGAAGGACTGGCGCTGGTTCGACCTGACGGGTGCGACCATCCAGAACCTCCCCTACTGGCTCGCGGCCGACACCGACGCCCTACAGGCGACCGGGGCCCGACTCTCCGGCCTGAACAAAAACAATCTCAGAAAGCTGCCGCTCAGGAACGCCGTCCTTGACTACGCCGTCCTCGACCGCCTCGACCTTGACGGCACGGACCTGACGGGCGCCTCGCTCATCGACGCCAGTCTGCACGGCACGAACCTCTCGAACGCCATCATGTCCGGGGCGACGATGACGGGCGCGCAGTTCGGCTCGCTGGCGCGGCTCTTCACCCTCCCCGCCGGCGCCGAGTCCGCCCTCGACGCCGGCCAGGTCTCAGCCGTCGCCCCCTACTTCACGCAGAACGGCATCACGCTCTCCCCGTCCGCGACGCTCCAGACGCTGGCCGCGGGCCGCGTCTGGGCGCTCGACGACGTGGGCAATAACGTCACCTACACCATCCGCCTGGAAGCGACGCGGGTGCTCACGGTCTACGCCTCGACGACCGCGGCCGTTTTGTCGAACGCCTACCTGCCGAACGCTGTGCTGACCGGGGCCAACCTCTACGGCGTGTCGGCCAACAACATTCAGTTCTACGGCAGCGGCGCGCGCATAGACGGCTCGGCCATCCTGGAGGAGGCGCAGCTCAACGACTCCAACCTGAGCAACCTGAACCTGACGCAGGCCCGACTGCTGGGGACGAACCTCAGCGGCGCATACCTCTTCAACGCCAAGCTCAACAAAGCCTCCCTGCTCTCTTCGGCCAGCGGCAACGCCGCCAACCTTAGTTACGCCAACCTACAGGGGGCCGACTTCACCGACGCGCAGCTCTACGGCACAGACCTGACGAACGCCGCCGTCGCCGTCAGCGTCCCGACGACCGCGTTCCCGAACCAGGGCGGCGTCTACCTCTTTAGCCTCCCCGCCGCCGGAAGCGGCGTCACCCTCGCGCAGCTTGAGGGCGAGTTGAACGCCGCCTCGGCCGTGTTCAGTCTCAACCCGCAGGGGGACGCCGCCACCTTGCAGAAGTACGTGTCCGCGCTTGAGTCAAACAGCCTCGGCCCGCTGAAGGTCGCCTTCATCGAACAGCAGCCGCCCGTCGTGCTCTCCAACAACGCGACCATACAGACCATCGAGGTGGGCAGCGTCTGGCTGATAGTAGACGGGCAGAAGAGTTACACGCTCTGGACGGACGCGGACGAGAACGGCGACACGGAACTCTACGCCGCGCCCTCCCTGACGAACGCGCGGGCAGCCTTCCAGCAAAGCGGCATTACGCTGCGCTGGCAGGCGACCGCCTCGGTGGACGCGGCAGGCCGGCAGTGGCTCCTCGACAACGACAGCGAGAACCCCCAGAACCTCTCGCTGGGCTACGTCAATTTCCTGCTGAAGCTGGACGGCGACGCCCTGGACGTTTACGGCACGGCCATACGCGTCGAGAGGCTCGGCGACGACAATCAACTGGAGATAGTGACCGAAAACTGCAACGTCACGCAGTTGGGCGTGACGAACTTGAGCGGGACCACTATCTGCCCGAACGGGGCGACCCTCGGCGTTAACCAGTCGGAGAGCGGGGCCAACTGGGACGAGAGGTGGCTGCGCGCCGCGACGCCCCCGGCCCCGCCCACCTGCGTGCCCACGGATTATAGCTGGTGCCCGCAGACGCAGCCCGCGGCCCCGCCGAAGACAGGTGCGGACGGCTGAAGGATTGTGTTACTAATCGGGCGTGAGGTGAGAATAAGCGCGTTACGCGCTAATGTATCTGGCTGCATCCCGGAATTGTGGGAGTTGCGGAGGTGAAGAGCATGAATAAACTGCCGCACGTCATTATCCTCGTGCTGGCCCTGACCCTTTCGGTCGTGGCTCAGCAGGAGGCGCCACCCATCAGGAACTTCGTGCGCGTCAACGACCAGTTCTGCACCGGCGCGCAGCCCCGCCTTGAGCACCTGGAGAAGTTAAAGGCCGAAGGCGTGAAGGCCGTCATCAACCTCCGGCCGCGCGGCGAGCACCGCGCCGAAGAGGAAGAGGCGAAGGCGAAGGAGTTGGGCCTGCGCTACTTCCAAATCCCCGTCGTCTTCGGGGAGCCGAAAGAGGAGCAGGCCACCGAATTCTTAAAAATCACCGATGACCCCGAGAACCGCCCCGCCTTCATCCACTGCGCGGGGGCCGTGCGCGTCGGGGCCTTCTGGATGATCCGGAGGGTTTTGCGCGACGGCTGGACGGTGGAGAAGGCTGAGGAAGAGGCCGAGAAGATAGGGCTGCGGGAGGCACCGCACCTGAACGAATTCGCGCGCCGGTACATCGAGAAGCACCGGAAGAAGGGACAGGCGGACGCGCCTTAAGCCCGGGCCGCGCCTATCGTGGTGGTGTTGCAAAAAATTTCTACCTACACCAGCATGTATAGAACTTCTTTGCGCCTGATCTGCTTCCTCGTAATTGTATTATTAACTTCCTGCCAGAAGTCCTATGACTTGTCAGCGAGGTTTACGCCGGGTGAACTTCGTGAAGACTTTCAAGTTCTTCGTCAAACCTTGGAAGAGGCCCAGCCGGGGCTTTACCGTCATGCGAATAAAAGCGAACTCGACCAGTTATTCTCGGGGGCCGAGAAGTCTCTCGACCGGCCGCTGGATGTTTTTGAGTTTTACCGCGTAGTAACTCCGCTCGTCGCCGCAATCCGGTGCGGTCACACCAACGTAGAACCACCTGACTTTTTCGTCGGGCAACAGGACTCACCCGGCGTCAAGTCATTCCCCGCTTTAGTCAAAATAATAAACGGCCGGATTTATATCTGGCGCGACCTCGCTAGTAAGGATAGTGGTCCGGGCGGGAGTGAGGTTCTTTCCATCAACAAAGTTCCGGCCGCACAAGTCGTCTCGACGATGCTCGCCTCGACGGGCGGTGACGGAAACATTCAGACTTCGAGGATTAAACGCATTGAGGGTTGGGGCTTTATCAAAAAATTGATGCCTCTCACGGGGTTGCGGCCCCCTTTCGAGTTGACGGTCGTGGATTCAAATAACGGGCGCCCCGTGCAAACCCGGTTCGAGGGCGTTGACATTCCCACGCTCGGCCGGAACTGGGAGGCATGGTTCCCGCAAGACCGCCCGGCGGCCCGTGCGGGAGACCTGGAATTCATTGACGGCGGGGGCATCGCGCGGATGACCGTGAGGGAGTTCGACGGGTTTGTCGATGACGAGCGGAAGCGTGGGCTCGGGGAGTTTTTTCAGGAGGCATTTCGGCAGCTCGCCGCACGCAAGACTGGAGTGTTAATCCTCGACCTTAGAGACAACAGGGGCGGGGACGACAAGCTCGGGACGACGCTGCTCAGTTTCCTCCTCGGCCAACCTTTCGAGCATTACAAGGACATAGTCGCGAACAAGACCTCTTTCACACTGGGCGACGGCCTTTTCGGGACGACGCGTATCACCCTGCCGTATAAAACTGAGAAGCGGGGGGATAATCTTTATCACATCATTGATTACCCGAACCTCGGAGTCCTACAGCCGAGCGGCCCGACTTTTTCAGGTAAGGTTTACGTCTTAATGAACGGCGGCAGTTTCTCGACCGCGGCGGAAGTCATCAGCCAGTTACACAGTCGAGGGCGGGCGGAGTTTATCGGGGAGGAGGCGGGCGGCGCCTACGACGGGAACAACTCGGGCACCATCGCCAAGGTAATACTCCCGAACACGCGGCTAACCTTACAAGTGCCTCTGATAAGCTATTACCTGGCCGTTCAGGGCGGCGTAGATAATTCGCGGGGCGTAAGGCCGGACCACCCCGTCGCTTATTCTATAAGTGACTACCTGATGGGTGCGGACAAGGAAATGACTCTCGCGGTAGAGTTGGCAAGGCGTGAGTCAATGACTTCGGACTCTCCCGGCCGAGAGTAAAATTAACGCGCCCCATTTAACCACGCCCCCGAACAACTCATTCGACCCGACAGGAAATAGCGGTGCTTTCTTTGTCAGCATGGCCCTTCCGCAGTTGATTCCCGGCGGGTTAATCCGTGCGCTAAGCTTTTACCGGAGTGGAGGGAGTATGAGGAACGTAATAACCGTTATCCTACTAATCTTAACCTCCGCCGCAGTCTTCATCTGCCCGGCGGCCCGCCCCGCGCGCGCGAGTCAGAACTCAGTCGCCGCGCTAAGTTTCGCGGGGAAGGTCCAAATCCCTGTCCCGCACACTCTACGAGCCGTCGCGGTCGCCGACTTTAATCAAGACGGGAAGCAGGATTTGGCCGCCGTTCGCGCGCCGAGCCAAACCGTCGCCGGCTACGTCGATCTCTTTTTAGGGAACGGCGACGGAGGTTTCGGCGCGCCGAAAAGTTTTCCGGTGGGCTCAGACCCGACGCGCGCAGTCGCAGGAGACTTCAACGGCGACGGCAAACGTGACCTCGTCACCATCGACCGCTGGTCGAATACGATAACCATTCTGGCCGGCGACGGCGCGGGCGGCTTCCGGCAGTTCTCACACCCAATCGGGAGGGACCCTTATTCAATCGCCGCGGCCGACTTCAACGGCGACGGAAAGCAGGACCTCGCCGTAGGGCTTTATCACGACTACGGGAAGGTGGAAATACTAACTAATAACTGGGGGCGCGGCGCGGCGCTTTTCACGTCGGGCACGACCACGATAGCGACCGGCGGCCCCTGTTTTCGGTCAGAGACGGCGTCGCCCCCCGCCGTCGCGCAGCCCACCGACATCGCGGTCAGCGATTTTAATAAAGACGGTAGACAGGACCTCGTCATCTCGGGCAGGAATTACGTCGACCACCCGGGCTGTGCGTCGGTCCTCTTCGGTAACGGCGCGGGCGGGGTCGGCTCGCAGACCAATTTGCCCGTCGGGAGCAGCCCCGAGTCCGTCGTGGCAGGTGACTTCAACAGGGACGGCAACCCTGACTTCGCAGTGGGCAATTCCAAATTTAACGCCGGGCTCTCCAACTCCGTGTCCGTCTTCCTCGGCGACGGGAAAGGCGGTTTCGGCGCGGCGACAAACGTCAACAGCGGCATCGGGGCCCTTTCATACCTCGCCGCGGCGGACTTCGACGGCGACGGCATTCAGGACCTCGCCGCGGCTGGATACCCGCTCACCGTCCTGCCCGGCGACGGCAAAGGCGCGTTCGGCCCGCCGCAGTACGTAGACAGTTGGAGCGGCAATCTTCAACACGTCGCCGCCGGCGATTTCAACGGCGACGGCAGGCCGGACCTGGCGGCGGTGGTGTGGTCGAGCGGCTCCGCTTCAATAACAGTATTAATCAACGCCACCACGACGGCCCCGGCCCGCCCGCTCGCGCAGACGCCCGCCGCGGCTGAAGGCAATCTCTATCTCAGAGCATTGTCGGCGTGCGTGGAGAAACAGGCCCACGAGTATAAGAATCTTGGCGGCGGGCGTGATTATCAAAACAGGACCGTGGAGAAGGACACCTTTCTGACGGCGAAGCTGCCTGCGCAAATCGGCGAGTATCGAATCGAATACCTTGACCGGAATGAGCTTACGGCGAGGTACAGGAAAACCCGTAAGCCCATCCCCGTTCTCTCCGTGCGTCCGCTGGTGAATGAGGGTGGAATGCTTAAAATCGGGATTGTGGATTACTGGTTCAGCTATGCGAAGCGTTCTACGTACTTCAGCCTTGAAGGCGGCTGCAACGTCTTCTTCCGCTATGACTGCGATCAGAAGGTGCATGTAATTGAAAAGGTAGATTTGTGGGGCGTCTGACGCGCCGCCCGACGACGGCGCGCACCCCATTGCCGGCACGCGACCTGCCAAGTCAACGTAATTAGCATTAGACAACTCTACCCGACATAGGGCCGGAGGTGCCTGCTTCGTCACACCACTACCAAACGTCGAGCGGCGGTGTTGACATCGAAGACCAGTCAACACCGCCACTCGAACACTATGTCGTGTCAGGCGCCTGTGCCCGAGCGAACGCCGAGGCTTAAGGAATCTGACAGCCCGAGCATAAAGCCCTACAGGTGCAGTTAGTAGAGTTCCACGTGCCGCCGTTCATCTCGCATTGCTGCGCGGCGGTGGAGGAGCAAGAGACGGGCGTCGGAGTCGGCGCCGGCGCCGGCTCGTAGCCGGGGCGGTCGTCGAAGAGCTGCACCCAGCGTCCGTCGAAGCCGCCGTTGGCCGCCGTGTACCACTGGCCCACGAGCCACGTCCCGGCTTCGTGGTGCGTCTGGTCGCTGGTGATGGCGCCCGAATGCACGAAGAAGTCGTGCTGCCACCAGTAGGAGTTGTGCGAGTCGAAGTAGCCGCTGGCCGCGCCGCGCGTGCGCCCGTAGCTGTCGTACCCGAGCCCCTCGAACCCGCCGAAGCCGTCTGATTTATAATCAAATTCCGGCGCGGAGAGTTCCGAGTTGATTTCGGCCGAGTAGTTGCCCCAGATCTGATTTTTCCCGAGGGTGGCGGCGTCCGCGCCGACCCCGTCCGACTTTCCGATGTCGCGCGACCTCAGGTAGAAGAGCTGCATCCCGGCGCTCACCTCCGGCTGCCCCGCCTCGTTCAAGATGGGACTCTCCAGCAGGATGTACTTCCAGTCGTGCGTCGTCCAGTGGACGTACCACTGGCCGCCCGCCCAGTGGGTCGGCGAGATGTCGGCGATGTCCTGGAGTTCGTAGGTGATGCGCTTCGTCGAATACCAGGGTATCTCGTTGCCGTTGTCCACGTAGCTGGTGAGGCCCGGCGCGGTCGCGTAACTCAGGGGCTTTGCTTTCCAGGCACTCACCGCCGACGGCGACCCTTCGGGCACGAACACGTAATGCACGTTGTTGTCGCTCGCCTGAAAGAGGTTGACTTCGGCTTCCGCCGACGTGTTCATCCGGCTCGCAATCGTGCTGTAGGGGGTCTTGACGTGCCAGAGCGCGTGCGCGTGATAGCCGTAAGGGTCTCCGAGTTTATCCCAGTCGTTATCGTCGGCCGCCCAGAGCAGGACGTGCTTGCCCGTCGCCGTCTGCATGAGGTTCAGCCCGCCCGCGTCGTAGTAGCGGCGGATGAGCTGCTCCTTGTGCATCGTGGCCGTGACGTGGTTTATGTACTCGCCGCCCCCGCCCGGCGTGCCGGTCACGCCGCGCACGACGATTTCGACGCGCTCCCAGTCGTGAATGTCGTTACCGTCCTTATCCGTCGCGTGGTAGACGTGGTAGAGAAGCACGAGCGACTTGCTGCCGCCCTCCATGTATTCGATGAGGCTGGTGTAGAGCGTCGGGCGGATGCGCCAGTTGCTGTAGGCGCCCGTGTTGTATTGCGCGGCGCTGATGTAGCCGTGGACGTTGAGCCAGTTGACGCGGTTGTTAGAGAAGTTGCCGTCCTGGTCGAAGTCGAAGTTGGTGATCCAGTCGCGCCCCTGCTTGCCCTCGTTTCCGTCCGCGCGCTGGAGTATGACGGGCGCGTAGTAGTGCAGGTAAGCCTGGCGCTGCGCTTTGGTGAGACTCCAGGCCTGTGCGTGAGCGTGGCTCGCCCCGAAGCCCAGTGTAAGCAGGACGAGTGCGACTATTGTGAGCGAACGTGTCGCGGCCGCGGGTCGGCCACTCGGAGAGGACGGCGGCAGGGCCGGCCCGGTATTTTCCCACGTCTGCGGGCCACGGCGAGGTGACAGTTTCATACGGTATTCTCCCTATTTTGCAGGTGTTGACACGTAAGGTTCTCACGGCCACGAGCCCCGGCAGGCGTCGCGGCCTTCCAGCAGTCCCTTAATTTGAACAAGCGATGTGAGGTTAACGAAGTTCGCGGGCAGTAGAATGCGATCAAGTTAACTCGTGCACGATATGCCGGCGCGGAGCGGGGTGTCAAATGCCCCGAGATGGCTGCGTTGCGAAATCGGCTCGGGGGTTTCTCTACGACGGCGTTTCGCTTTATCACGTCTCGTCAGGGCCGTTACGTAGTAGTGAGAAACGAAGAGCCCCGGCTCTTCAGCCGACTCCGGGGCTCTTCGCCATAGCGAGACAGGGCCGGCCTACTGCCCGAAGCGCTGGCGGTACTCGGCGGACAGGATGAACGCCTTCACCAGTTCGGCCCGCACGAAGTTGCCGCCCGCCTTCTCCAAATTCCCGAGCCAGAAGTCGAAGCCGGTGTGGTCTGTGTCCGGCCCCTCGTCCGGGTCCCTCCTCAGATACCCGAAGTACTGCATCAGGACGAAGGCGCGATTCTTCTCGGCGTCCGCAAGGGTCGCGTCCTCGGCCACCTTGCGGAGCACGGAGGCGCGGCCCGCGGGCGTGTTGTTCGCCGCCAGCTCGTTGATTAGGGCCTGCCGCTCCGAGGCGTCGAGCGGGTTGCCGGCCCTCTGGTTGAGTTGGTCGACGAACTGCGTCGGCGTCAACGTCGCGGGGAAGGCGTTGACGAAACGCGGCCGCGAGACGAACTCCAGCATGAAGGACTGCTTGTTCGCCTCAAGCTGCTCCTCCCAGCCCGGCTGGAGGACGACGACCCCCTGACCGATGCGCTGCGTGTCCGGGATGAACTCCTCGAAGCGGATGATGGGCACCTGTAGCTGGTGCGGCCCGTTGAGTGTCGAGGTGCCTGTGGCATCGCCGTAGGCCGCCTTGTAAATCCGCTCGATGAGGTAGCCCGTCTGCTGGAACTCTATCGAGAGGAAGAACGCGCCCGAGACGTTGACGCGGCACACGAGCCGGTCCGTTTCGCCGCAGTTGTCGGCAACGTTCGTCCAGTGGGCGAGGCCCGAAGCGTCCGGCTCGCGCGAGAAGAAATCCACATACTGCTGGCGGACGAAGAAGGGCGAGGCGTCGAGGGGGTTCGGCCCCGCGGCCGCGTCGTCGCTGTTTATCGTGACGGTGGCCGTCGCCGTCGCGCCCGTGGCGCCGCCCGATGGGTTGCTCAGGGTGAGGCTGAAGGTCTCGTCGCCTTCCACGATGGCGTCGTCGGTGACGAGCACCGTGACGGTCTTGCTCGCCTCGCCGGGGGCGAACTGGAGCGAGCCGACGGTCGTGTTGAAGTCGGACCTTTCGGACGCCGTCCCGTTGGCGGTCGCATAGCTGACGGAGGACGCGCCCGTGAGCGACCCCGTCCGCGTCACTTCGATTGTGACCTTGCCGGCCGCCTCGCCCACCGAGACGGAGGCCGCGCCGAACTGAATCGTGGCGTCGTCGTTGGCGATGGTGGCGACGCCCTGGCCGTCGGCGATGGTGCAGTCCTGCGGTGACGAGAGGTTGAGGAAGAAGGTCTCGTCCGGCTCGACGGCGCTGTCGCCCACGACGGAGACCGTGACCGTGGCGGTCGTCGCGCCCGGCTGGAAGACGACGGTCCGGTTGACGACGCGCTGGTAGTCGGCGGGGGAGTTGTTGGCGTTGGCGGTGCCGTTGGCGGTCGAGGCGAGGACGGCGACCCCCTGCGGGCTCGGCGCCGACAGCGAGAGGGTGAAAGTCGCGTTCGTGACGCCGGTGTGCCCCTCCGTGACGGTGATGTCGTTGACGGACACGGCCGGGCCGTCGTTGTCGAGGATTTGGACGGACGCCTGCCCCGCGGCGATGGTCGCGTTCGTCGGGGCGGAGAGGATGACGAGGAAGCTCTCGTTAGTCTCGTCGACCGCGTCGTCCTTGACGGTGAAGGCAACGTTCTTCTGCGTCTCGCCCGGATTGAAGGTCAGCGTGCCGCTCGCGGCGACGTAGTCGCTGCCGGCGAGGGCCGTGTCGTCGGCCGTCGCGTAGTTGACGGTCACGGGCTGCGAAGAGGCGTTCGACAGCCTGAAGGTCACCGTCGCGGTCGCGTCGCCTGCGGCCGACTCGGAGGCCGCGGCGTTCAGAACGGAGACAGTCGGGAGCGGGTCGTTGTTGACGATGGTGCCCTGCCCCTGCGCGTCTGCCAGCGTGGCGTCGACGGGGTTGCTGAGGTTTACGAAGAAGGTCTCGTCGGGCTCGTGCATCTGGTCGCCGACGACGGGCACGGTGATAGTCATGCTCGTGACGCCGGGTCCGAAGAGGAGCGTGCCGGGGGTGAGGGCGAAGTCGCTGCCGGCCGTCGCCGTCCCCGAGGCCGCGGCGTAGTCAACCTTGACGACGTGTGAAGTCGGGCCGGAGAGAGTGACGGTGAAGACCGCGTTGTTGGTGTTGGTGTCAACCTCTGTGACGGTCGCGTCGCCGATGGAGACGGAGGGCGGCGGGTCGTTGTCGGCGATGGTAATACGCGCGACGCCGTCGGCGATGCGCGCGTTCGAGGGGCCGGACAGGTGGAGCGTGAAAGTCTCCGGGTCTTCGTCGATGAGGTCCGCGAGGACGGCGACCGGGACGGTCTTGGAAGTCTCGCCGGGAAGGAAGGTCAGGGTGCCCGCGCCGCCCGCGAAGTCCTGCCCCTGCGTGGCGGGGAAGGCGCGGAGCATGTAGCTGACCTTCACGGTTTGCGAGGCCGCCGCGCTGAGACGGACAGTCAACTCGCCGGTCGTCGAGCCCGCGTCGCCTTCCG
>Ga0182001_10000248_pt1 | contig 12141 bp, 11 predicted proteins | sample BulsoiFelSFmetaG_FD_120485 | JGI IMG/M metagenome (GOLD analysis project Ga0182001, IMG submission 120485) | Bulk soil microbial communities from Mexico - San Felipe (SF) metaG | ecosystem: Environmental > Terrestrial > Soil > Agricultural land | place: Mexico: San Luis Potosi | collected... | reverse complement strand
TAACGGCGGCGTCACGGCTTAGCGAGTCACCGGCGCCGTCATCACTAAGTAGCTCAAGAAAATCCACGGGGCCGTCGCGGAGGCGGGCGGGTGTCGGCATCCGATCAAGCCGCATCAGTTCTTCGATTGCCGCCATCTCGCGGTCGCGGTTCATGCCCGCGACCGCCGCGACGCGACCGCCCCTCACGTAGAAGGCGAGGAAGTCGCGGGCGGCGAGGTCGCCCTGGTAGACGATCTCGTCCCAGGCCGGCGCGTGGCCGACGTAGAGCAGCCCGGCGTCGAACTGCCGCGTCCAGAAGAAGGGGACGGGGTCGTAGGCCGTGTCGCGGCCCGCCATGTTGCGCGCGGCCACGCGCCCCTGCTGCTGCGCCGTGCGCCAGTGCTCGATGCGCGCCCGCTCGCCGGTCCGCGGGTCCGGGAAGCTGGCGATGTCGCCCGCCGCGTACAGGCCGTCGGCCGCGCGCAGCCGCGAGTCCACGACGACCGCGCCGTCCTCGTCGAGCGCGACGCCTTCGAGGAACTGCGTGGCGGGCCGCACGCCCGCACCGACCAGGACCATGTCCGTCTCGATGCACTCCCCGCTGTCGAGCACGACGGCCTCGACGTTGTGGACGCCCTCGAAGCGGTAGACGATGGAGCCGAGTTTGAAGCGCACGCCGTGCGACTCGTGCAGCCGCCGGAAGAGCGCCCCGACTTCCGGGCCGAGCGTGGACTGGAAGGGCTCGCGCGAGGGCGCGACCACGGTCACTTCGAGGCCGCGCTGGAGCAGGCTTGAGGCCGCCTCCATGCCGACGAAGCTCGCGCCGACGACGACGGCCCGGCGCGAGCGCGCGGCCGTCTCGATGACCGAGTCGGCGTCGGCGAAGCTGCGCAGCACGCAGATGTTCTTGAGGTCCGAGCCCGGAATGTTGAGACGGACGGGCGTGCCCCCTGTGGCGACGAGCAGCGCGTCGTAGTTCAGCGTCTCGCCGCCCTCGAAGGTGATAGTCTTCGAGCCCGCGTCGACGCGCGTCACCACCCTGTTGCACAGCAGCTCGATGCCTTGCTCGGCGTAGAAGTCCTCGGGGCGGAGCGGCATCCAGCCCGGCTCGGCGTGGCCGTGCAGGTAGTCTTTGCTGAGGTTGGGGCGGTCGTAGGGCGCGCGGTCTTCGCGCGTAATCAACACGACGCGGCCCCGGAAGCCCTCTTCGCGCAAGGTCTGCGCCGCGGCGTAACCGGCCGCGCCCGCGCCTAAGATGACGAACAGGTAGGGGTCTGAGTCCGGGTCGCAGCCGGCCATCGCGGGCGCCTGTCGGTCCTGCGCCTCTTCGGGGAGGCTGACGAGGACTCGCTCGCCGGCGACGCGCACGTCGTAGCTGACGAGGCCGTCAAGGGCCGGCGGCTCTTCGAGGTCGCCGTTCGTGACGTTGAAGGCGGCGTGGTGCCAGGGGCAGACGACGCGCGTGCCGCAGAGCGCGCCCTCGACGAGCGGCGCCCCGTAGTGCGGGCACGTCGCGCTGACGGCGTAGAACTCGCCCCGGACGCGCGCCAGTAAAACTCTTGTCTCGCCGCTCGTGACTTCCTTCATCTCGCCGTCACACAGTTCGGAGGCGTGTGCGAGGGGAACTTCCCGGTAGTCCATACAGGTTGTCAGGCCACGCTGATGAGGTGGCCCATCTTCTCCTTCTTAGTCTTGAGGTAGCCTTTGAAGCAGTCGTGAGGCTCTACTTCCAAGCCGACGCGTTCGACGACTTCGAGGCCGGCGTGCCTGAGCGCACGGACCTTCTCGGGGTTGTCCGTCATCGCGCGCACGCGGCGGAGGCCGAGCTGGCAGAGGATTTCGGCGCACTGCTCGTAGCGGCGCAGGTCGACGGCGAGGCCGAGCCGCTCGTTGGCCTCGATGGTGTCTGCGCCCTCGTCCTGGAGGGCGTAGGCGCGAATCTTGTTGATGATGCCGATGCCGCGCCCCTCCTGTAGCTGGTAGACGACCGCCCCGCGCCCCTCCCGCTCTATCAGCTCCATCGCGGCTTTCAACTGGCGGCCGCAGTCGCACTTGACCGAGCCGAACACGTCGCCCGTCAAGCACTGCGAGTGGATGCGCACGGGGCTCGGCAGGTCGGGGCGCAGCTCGCCCTTGACGAGCGCGACGAACTCCTCCGAAGAGTTGAGCGAGCGGAAGCCGACGATGCGGAACTCGCCCGCCTCGGTCGGCAGCCGCGCCTCCGCGACCCGCTCGACCGTCGCGTGCAAGGGGAGCCTCTGAGCGTGTCGGTATGAATCTAACTGTGTCAGTGTCATCGCATTTCCCTTCTCAGCTCGGCGTCTCGGCCCCTGATTCCGCGTCCGTGCCGACGCCGTGGTGGAAAACCAGGTGCCCTCCGTACCAGCCCGCGACCGACAACACGAGAAGCCCTAAACCGTCCAACAGGAGGACGCCCGCGGCACGCCCGCCCGACGGCGGCACGGGGCCGCCCCGCACCGCGAGGCTGATGCCGTACGGTGCCAAAGCCGCGAGGGCGAACAACATGTGCCGGGTTGCGACGGCGAGGGCCGGGTCGTTCTGCCCTATGGCCGCGTAGTCTACGAACCCCGCCGTCGCCGTCACGAGGGCGGCGGCCAGCCCGAGGGCGATGCACCAGAAGGAGACCGCCCACCAGACCGGCTCGCCCCGCCAGACGCCGACCGCGTCCCAAAGCAGCGACGTGCCGAGAAGCCCGACGGGCACGTCGCTGAGGACGGCATGCAGCGGGTGGCCTAAGACGCGCAGCCCTCTCATCTCTCCCCTCAGCCCGCTACGTTGAAGATGGCGGCCAGCAGAATCACGAAAGAGATGACTGCCCCCGCGCCGTGAATCACCACGTAGTTGATAGGCAGGGCCTTCCGGCGCAGGTGGTATGAGAACAGCATGAAGCCGCCGAGAGCGGCGATGAGGAATCCGATGAGCGCTACCAACGCGAGCGTCGAAGAGGTCGAATTGAAGACCGTCACGACCAGCGCCACGAGGCCGGACGCGGCGAATAGCCCGTGAACCACCGCCAGCGCCATCGGCGGAAGCTCACGCCCGCCGAAGCGCATGGCCGCCATCACAACCCCGCCGAGGGCTGCGGCCGCGAAGAGTATGGCTGCAACAGTCATGACCCGTCTCCTTTTTCTCGCTTAAGTTATTTGCACGGAAGAATTTCCGACTATTCTTACCGTCCTCGCCTTCTATAAGAACTGGGAGCTTTGCCTGTGGAATCATTGGCCTTCTTACTTGTGGATTTAAAATACACCTCTCCCGTAATAAGTCAAGAACTATTTTGACTTATTGTATTTTTGAATAAAAAGGGCTAGAATCCCGCGAAAGGAGAGAGAATGGAGACAACCAAGTTCGACCAGCGCTTTTTCGAGAGCACACGCGGTCGCATTGTGACTCTCCTGCGCGCCGCCGAATGCACGGTCGAGGAGCTGTCCGTCGCGCTCAATTTAACGGACAACGCCGTGCGTGCGCACCTCAATACGCTGGAGCGCGACGGGCTCGTCCGGCAAAGTGGCATGCGCCGCGGCCCGCGCAAGCCCCATTTCACTTACGCACTGACTCCGGAGGCCGACAGCCTCTTCCCCAAAGCCTACGACGCGCTGCTCAACCAGCTCATCACCGTCCTAAAGAACAGGCTGGAGCCGCAGGAGATCGAGGATGTCTTGCGCGAAGTCGGCCGTTCTGTAGCAACCGCGGCGCCTCCGGGCCAGCCCCATGACCTTGAGGAGCGCGTGGAAGTCGCGCTGAAGGTGCTGGCGGCCATAGGCGGGGCGGCGGAAGTCGAGTTGCAAGATGACAAAGTCATCATCCGTAGTACGGGCTGCCCCCTCGCAGCCGCAGTCTCCGTACACCCGGAAGTCTGTCGTCTAGCCGAAACCCTGGTCGCCGAGATTGTCAAAGCCCCGGTCGAAGAGCACTGCAACCGAAACGGCCCGCCTCAATGCCGTTTCGAGATAGAAAGACTCGGCTAGAGCTAAAGATGTAGCCACAACTTAGGCTCTGATACCTGGACAATTATCTCTTGTCATTATGTTTCCACAATTAATCTTGAAGCGGAAACGCGCATTCATACCTATTCACTTACTTCCATTATAGGGCGGCCTTTTCTGGCAATGTTGTTTCACAGTTAGTATCGCCCCAGCCAGTCCATTGTTCGGTAATAATCTCCTTTCCAGCCTCGCCTAATGATAGCGTCGAGCACACTTCCGAGCTTGCGGTCGTGGTTTAAAAGCTGCTTGTGCTAAGCGCCTTTCCGTGTGAATTGTACAGTTATACTAGTAAAACATAGGACTAAGATCGGGCTCTGATTTCAGTTCCCCCTCGTGATTTTGCCACCCCCCTCCCAAAATAAATATTGCCCTTCCAAAATTACGATGCTATAAGAATTTCGCATGAGGACCTTGAGAACTCAGCCGTTTTCGATTTCGCCAGACCCCGAGCTTTTGTATCTCACGCCCGCGCTCAAAAGCACCGTCTTTAAAGTTCAGCATGTGGTCGAGAACCGCCAAGGGCTGACGGCCATTATGGGCGACGTGGGGACTGGTAAGTCCAGCGTTTTGCGTCGTTTATGGTTTGATTACAGAAAACAGAGCGACCAGTTCGTTACCGCAATCCTGCCTTCGCCAAATTTCCCTTCAGATTTCTCGATGCTGAAGGCAATCTGTAACGATTTCGGCATCAAGCCGAAGCGCTCGATGGTCGATCAGGAGAATGAACTCCGGGGCTTTTTAATCGGGTTAGACCAAGAGGATAAAACCTGCGTTCTTTTCGTGGACGAGGCCCAGCGGCTCAAAGGCCCTCACCTTGAGCTAATCAGGACGCTCCTGAATTTTGAGACGAATAAGTACAAGCTCATACAGATAGTGCTGGCGGCGCAGCTCGAATTACGCATCAAGCTGATGGACCAGAGCAAAAAGGCGCTCCGTTCGCGCATTTTTCTGCCTTCGCTGCTGGCGCCGCTTTCCCTGCCCGAGACCCGCGAGATGATCGGCTTCCGGTGCGAGCAGGCCAAAATTCCCAACCCCTTTACGGAGGATACTGTCGAGCTAATCTATAACTCGACCGGCGGTGTGCCGCGCGAGGTGCTGAAGATTTGCGGCTTCGCATACGTGCTGACCCTACAGTCAGGCGAGCGCACTGTCCCGGTCGAGGCGGTGGAATTGGCAATACAAGAGGCTTCAATTAATGAGCAACAAGAAGAAGCAGTGGCATAGTCTCGGGGATTTCCTTCAGGCGAAAGAAGAGCGAGAGCGCGTCCAAGCCGAAAGCAAACCCGCTGATAATACTGTACTTAGTGAAAGTACTGGAGTCGCGACTCCCGTACTGACTCCAGTACCTACTCCAGTACAGACGCCAGTACCCACTCCCGTCAGTACTCCAGTACCTACCGAGACTTCCGCCCGAGGCTCCTCGGACCCGTCGGGGTTGCCGGCGCCTGAGACGGCGTTTGAACCAGAAAATAAGGACAGGCAGCCTTATCTGGATGCGACGCACACCCCTTCCGAGCAGCAGATATATTCAGTCATGTATCGCGAGACGCTGAGCAAGGGACAGAAGGAAAGGCATTTCGGATTTAAAGAACTGTGTATCAAGACCGGCATTCGCTCCGACCGAACCATCCGGCGCGCCTTAGACGGCCTTCAGGAGAAGCTTTCGGTCGAGATAGTCTCCTACCACCACGGCAACCCGCTGGGGCCGCGCTACCGGATTTATGACCCCAAGGAGATTCTCAAAAGGCGTAAGACGGCCGGCATCGAGATTGACCATCAATCGAAGCGGATAGTCGGTACGGGAGTCGGTACTGGAGTACCTACTGGAGTACCTACTGGTGGTAAAAAGTACGGGAGTAACTCCCGTACATTCTACGGGAGTACTCCCGTACATTCTACGGGAGTATATAAATATAGAAATACTTCTGAAAACTTGACGCATTCCGGCGAAGCCTCATCATCAAATTTGTACCGGCCAACGGATGATGATGAGGCTTTCGCCGACTTCGTCGGCCTGCTGCGCGAGAACGCGAGGGAGATCACCGGCAGGGAACCGTCGGCGGCCGATGCCGCGAAGTGGAGAGAGTTGGCGGAGGTGCTAATCACGGAGCTGCGCATCGCCGCGGGCCGGACGACGGTCTCGTCTGTGCCGGCGTTCCTGGCCGAGCACCTCAGGCGAAGGCTTTGGAAGCTTGAGGACCGAAGGCAGCCCGCCGCGGGGCCGGAGGATGCTGAAGTCGCGGGGGCGCCGGGCGCGCATGAGGAGGCGCGCGAGTGCCCGGACTGCTTCGGGACGGGGATGTATTACCCAGGCGGCTTCGAGAGGGGCGTCGCCAAGTGCCGGCACGAACGACTGAAGGCGGAAGGCGGGGGCGCTTAGGGCCGCCCGCAAAACTTTCGTGGGACACTGGCGCAGGCCGTCGGGCGCGGTCCGTTTTCAGGCTTCGCCCGGACTCTCAGGCAGGGCAGGGTACTGGGAAGCGACGCCTTGAATGAGAGAACTGTAAGCGACGTTGCATGCGAAGACGGTCGCGACAAACTTGGCCGTGAACGAGGTGAAAAGCAGTTCTGCGATGCTCTCCAAAGGGAACAGGCTTCCTGCCCTAAGGCATTCGAGGCCGGTGGCCGTGAATAGAGTGAGAAGCCACCCGGAGAGGCCGACGGCGCCTATCACCTGCCACAGCAGGAAGGGCGAGAGGCGCCTGCCGGCCAGATAGCGGTGGGCGGCGAAGCTTGCCGCGGCGAACAGGAGCGCGTGCCAGAAGGTGCTCGGTATCCACCAAAGGTCCATGAAGGCGGAATGATGCCAGTACTCCTCCTCGCCGGCTCTGGACAGGTAGGCGTAGTAAGAGTCTATGCGGTCGATGAGCAGAAACACGCTGAAGGTAAAGATCCCGCCGACGGCGCCCAACATGGCGGTCCTAAAATCGCTCGCTAGTTTATTCAAGGCCGTCTCCTCCCGGGGTATTTATGCTCTCGGGAATCTTAGACGCCCGAAAAGGAGAGTTGTTCCTGGCTCTCTTTTGAAAGCGTGCGGGAGTGGGCCAAACTTAAAGGGGGCGTGCGTCTTACAGGGGCGTGACCCTGACCCGTATGGTTTGCGAGTCGCAGGGCGATTTGACGTGCAGCGTGTAGACGCCCGCACGCTTACTGACCGATCTTACCGCGTACTTCGTCCAGCCATTTTTGCCGCCGCCCGTTCTGCCTTCCGAGAAGACGGCGATGTTCGACCAGTCGGGCGTCGTGACTATGAACGGCCCCGGCCCGCCGAGGATGAGGGGCGCCGAGCCACCCGAAGGGAAGCTCAGCGAGTTGGTGCTCGCGTAGATCGCGCAGGGGGCCGGCCTCCCGCCTGCGTTGACAGCCTTCGGCGCAGGGGCCGAAGTTGTTGCCGCTTCCCGTCGCGCTTGCGCGTCCGCGCGCGGCATCACCTCGGCCGAGTCCTTCGTCTCTTTGCCGCGGGCGGCGCCCCGCTCTTCGCCGCGTCCCCCGACGGCGTTCAGAGCGGGCTGTGTCGCCAGCACCTCGGCGGAGAGTGGCGCTTCGGGTCCCGGCGTGGGCGTGGCGTCGGCGGGCGACGAAGTGGAGGCGCGGCCGCCGTCGGGCGTCGACTCCGGCGCCGCAGAAGGCGTAAGCGAAGGCCCTTCCGCCAGCCGAGCGACGAGCGCCGGCCGCGCGCCGTTGGAAAGGAGAAGGGAAGCGGCCGCCAGGCGCGCGTGGAGCCAGAGGCCGCAGACTCCGCCCAGAGCCAGCCCGACGAAGGCCATGCCGACGACCCTCGTCAGCTTGGGAGTGGCCGCCGCGCGGGCCGCCGCCTTCAACCCTAAACCGCCGAAGGACTTTGTTTTGCCGTCGCCGGCAGGGGAGGGCCGCGCGGCCTTCAACGGCGTCGCGTCCGCTTTGAAGTGTTGTTCCCTGAAAGGTTCGGTGGGCTCGGCTGTGTTGCTCATAGAGGGGCCGCGTCCTTCGCTTCGGGACGCGCGGGCGCGTGGCTTATATCACGGAACGCCGCCGCCTACAACACTTTGGCCGCTCGTCGGTTTTAATCTGCGGCCGCGAGCTTCGTGCGAAGAGCCGAAGGAGAAAGAGATGGCGAAGCCCCTGCTAACCCTATTCATTTCAATATTTTTGACCGCCGCCGCGCAGGGCCGGCCGACGCAGAGGCCCGAGCGCGAGTTTCGAGCCGCATGGATAGCCACCGTCGCCAACATAGACTTCCCGACGCGGAAAACGCTCACCGTCGAGGAGCAGAGGGCGGAACTGCTGCGAGCCCTCGAACTCGCCGAGTCGTTGAAACTGAACGCCGTCGTTTTTCAGGTCCGCCCGCAGTGCGACGCGCTCTACAAATCAGACATCGAGCCCTGGTCGGAGTTTCTCACAGGCGAGATGGGCCGCGCACAACCCTTCGACCCGCTCGCATTTATCGTCGCGGAGGCCCACAAGCGCGGCATACTCGTTCACGCATGGTTCAACCCGTACCGCGCCCTGCACCCCTCGGCGACGACCGTCTCGGCCAATCACATCTCGAAACGTCGCCCCGACCTCGTCAGAAAGTACGGCAACTTTCTCTGGCTCGACCCGAGCGACCGAGAAGTCCAGCGCCACAGCCTCAACGTCATCAGGGACGTGGTCAGGCGTTACGACATCGACGGCGTCCACTTTGACGATTACTTCTACCCTTATCCGGAAACGGACGCGGGCGGCGCCAGAATCGAATTCCCGGACGAAGACAACTGGCGGAAGTATAAAAATCAGGGCGGGCGGCTTTCGCGCGACGACTGGCGCCGGAAAAACGTCGACGATTTTATCGAATCGGTCGGGCGCGAAATCAAAAGGGTCAGGCCGGGAGTCCTGTACGGAGTTTCGCCCTTCGGCATCTGGCAGCCGTTGCCAGAAAAGGGGATTACGGGGCTCAACGCCTACGCCGAACTCTACGCGGACGCGCGAAAATGGCTGCGCGACGGGACGGTCGATTACCTCGCGCCGCAACTCTACTGGGAGACGGCGCGCAAGAATCAATCCTTCCCGGTGCTACTGGACTGGTGGAAATCGCAGAATACGAAGGGGCGTCACATTTGGGTGGGCATCGCGCCCTACCGCATCGGCTCGAACCCGAATTTTACCGCCGAAGAGATTGCCAACCAGATAAGCTTAACCAAAAATTCGCCCCAGACGCTCGGCGCCATCCATTTCAGCTTCAAGTCGCTCGGCAACGACCTCGGCCGAATTCAGGAAACACTGCGCCGGGATGTCTACGCCAAAGACGCGCTCGTCCCCGCTTCGCCCTGGATAAAGACTCCAAAACCCCTCCCGCCCAAACTCACAATCACCCGCGGCCGGCCTTACGTCCGCGCCCTCTGGCGGGAACGCGGGGCCAGAAAAGCCTTCTGGTTCGTCGTCTACGTCGAAGACCAAAACGGCTGGAGCTATTCGGTCCTCCCCGCGGCTAAAACGTCCATCTCCCTCTCAGCCGACAGAAAAATCAGAAAGATTCTAGTCACCGCCGTCGACCGGCTCGGGAACGAATCGGCCTTCTGAATTTCAAGCAAATCCCGGCGTCCGATAACCCAGGTGCTTATCTTACGGCGTTGCACAAGTCCGGCTCGACCTCAACGTGGTGAGCGCTGCCGATTACCCTTAGCCGACATGTCGGCTCGTTTCCGTTTCTTGTGCAATGTTTAGCTTATCGGACGCTGTTTGAAGGGTGAGCCCGGAGTCGTCATCGAGGACAACTCCGGGCCTTAGCTCAACTGAGCTGCTTGCGGAAGCGCCAGACGCTTGCGCCGACGATGACGAGCGTGAAGGCGGTGAGCGCGAGCACGTTCGGGTAAAGGATGTCGAGCCCGACGCCTTTGAGCAGGACGCCGCGCGCGATGGTCGAGAAGTGGCGCACGGGGTTGACGTAAGAGACCTGTTGGAGCCAGTAGGGCATGCCCTCAATCGGGGTGGTCGCGCCCGACAGCATCGAGACCGGCGGGTTGACGAAGAAGCTCATCAACTGCGCCTGCGTCTGCGAGCGCGTGAAGGTCGCGATGAAGGTGCCGATGCCAATGCCTGCGAGCACGCAGAGCATGCCGGCGAAGTAGAGCAGCATCAGGCTGCCGCGCACCGGCACGTCGAAGACGAGGCGGACAACGAAGACCGCCAGCAGGATGTCTGCCGAGAGCAGCAGCATGATGGGCGCTATCTTCGCTGCGATAATCTCCGTGCTCCCGGCCGGCGTCATCAGCAGTTGCTCGATGGTCCCGCTCTCCTTCTCGTTGACCATCGAGGCCGACGCCACGAGCGAGCCTATCAGCACCATCAGAATCCCTATCGTACCCGTCACGATGAACCAGGAGGTGCGCAGCCCCGGGTTGTAGAGCACGGCGACGCGCGGCTCTGCGCCCGCGCGCGCCACGTCCGAAGCGCGGGACGAGACCGCCGCCCCGCCGCCCGCCGCGGCGAGTTTCGCGTTGAGCGCGGCGACGACGCGCGCGGCGTAGCCGGCGGCTATCCCGGCGCGGTTCGAGTTCACGCTATCGACGAGTATCTGAACTTCGGCCGTCTGCCCCCGCGCCCTCTTTTGTGCGTAGTCCTGCGGCACGACGAGCCCGCCGTCCAACTGGCCCGCGCTCAGGGCCCGGCCCAGCGCCTCGCCCGACTCGAACCGTTCGGCGAGCTGGAACGCGCCGCCCTCGACGAAGGCGGAAATCAGCTCGCGGCTCTCGGCCGTGCGGCTCTCGTCCACTACGCCGAGCTGCACGTTCTTCACCTCGGAGTTCATGGCGAAGCCGAGCAGCACGAGGTTCACCGTCGGCGGCATTATCAGCATCACGACGAGCTTGCGGTTGCGTTTAATCTGCCGCAGCTCCTTCATGAAGAGCGGCCAGAAGCGGTTGTCCGTTAGCCACGCCAGCAGTCTCATTTCAAGCCTCCACCTGCATGTGCCGCATCCTCGCCCACGCGGACGCGAAGTAGACCGCACTCAGAGCCCCGAGCGCGACGGGCACGTACCACACGGCCGCCCAACCGCCGCCGCGCACGAACGTGTCGCGCGCCACCTCGATGTAGTAACGCGCCGGAATCAGGTACGAGACCCAGCGCACGCCCGCCGGGATGTTCGAGACGGGGAAGATGAAGCCCGACAGGAGGTACGAGAGCAGAAAGCACGTGTTCTGAATCGCCTGAATGGCGGCGGCGCGGTCGGGTATGCGCGCGCCTATCATCGCCCCGAAGGCGACGCTGCAAAAGAGGAAGAGGAACGAGCTGACGAGGAAGGGAGTCGGGTCGCCCTTGAACCACAGCCCGAAGAGCAGGACTGCGAGCAGGAGCGTCAGCGACCACTCGGCGGCGGCGATGATGAGGAAGGCGAGAATCTTCCCCAGAAGGTACTCGAACGCCGAGATGCTCGACACGTAGACTTGCAGGATGGTCTTCTGCTCGCCCTCGCGCGAGACGGCCAGCGCCGCCAGCAGCGGCGGGAACAGGGCGAGTCCGACGGCGAAGATGCCGGGGCCGACGAACTGGTCCTCGTCGTTGCCGGGGTTGAACCAGAAGCGCTCTTTGGCGACGACGGCCGGCCTTGAAGCCTCGGGCGCGAACTGCCGGTTGAAGGCCGCCGTGATGGTGTTCGCGTGGTTGCGCATGTTGGTCGCGGTGTTGGCGTCGGCGCCGTCGAGCAGCCATTGCACTTCGACGCCCGCGCCCCTGCGCAGGTCGCGCTCGAAGTGCTCGGGGATGACGACGGCGGCGTGGGCGTCGCCCGTGTCGAGCGCGCGCTCCGGCCGCTCGTCCGCCGCGAGCGGCACGACCTCGAAGGTGAGCGACCCGCGGAGCACTTCCGCGTAGCGGCGCGAGAGCGGCGTCTGGTCCATGTCCTGTACGACGACGCGCAGGTCCGTCACCGACAGCGAGATGGCCGTGCCGATGAGCCACATCTGCGCGAGCGGCAGCGCCAGCGCGAGCGCCAACGTCAGGCGGTCGCGGAACGTCTGCGTCAACTCTTTGCGCGTCTGCGCGATTATCCTTTTCACTTCGCGCCCCCGTTCTTCGCCTTCTCGACGACGGCGATGAAAACGTCTTCGAGCGAGTAGGACTCTTCGTGCGCCTTGAGCACCCGAATGTCTGCCGCCGCGAGTCGTTGCGTAATATTGCGGACGCCCGCGTCGGCCG
>Ga0182001_10000247_pt1 | contig 12144 bp, 11 predicted proteins | sample BulsoiFelSFmetaG_FD_120485 | JGI IMG/M metagenome (GOLD analysis project Ga0182001, IMG submission 120485) | Bulk soil microbial communities from Mexico - San Felipe (SF) metaG | ecosystem: Environmental > Terrestrial > Soil > Agricultural land | place: Mexico: San Luis Potosi | collected... | reverse complement strand
GCGCGACGGCCCTGGGCGCGACCGCCTCGCACGCCTACGCCGCGGCCGGGACCTACACGGTGACGCTCACCGTGACGGACGACGACGGCGCCTCGGCCTCCGCCGCGACGACCGCGACCATCTCGCCGCGGCCGGGCGAGACGTTCGGCTCGGGCACGACGGGCCGCCTGTCGAAGTGGCTCGACGGCGCGGGCAAGCTCGGCGACTCGGCGCTCTTCGAGTCGAACGGCAACATCGGGCTCGGCACTTCGGCGCCCGCGACGAAGCTCGACCTGATAGGCTCTTTCACCTTCCGCCACTCGGCCGCCTCCGGCGGGTTCCGCATGGCCGACCGCGCGACCGACCCGGGCCGCCAGCTCGTTTTCGGCGCCTCCCAAGGGTCTCCCTACTCGGTCTTCAACACCTTCGTGCAGGGCTCGACTCTGGCGTCGCCCGCCCTCGCGCAGTTCTCGGCGTGGACCTCGGACGTGGACATCAACTCGGCGCAGGCCGTGCAGTTCGCCTTCCGCCACGACCCGAAGTTCGGCGGCGTCATCGCCACCATCCCTTACGGCGGCGCGACGGCCGGCGGCGTCTCCTTCCAGGCCAACTACAAGGACGGCAGCGGGCAGCCGACGCAGCTCGTGGCGGCCACCAACGGCAACGTCGGAGTCGGCACGGCCACCCCGCAGAGCACACTACAGGTCAACGGCTACGTGCAGTTGGCCCTCACGTCGGGCGCGCCGCCCGCGACCGACTGCGACAACGCGGCCGAGTACGGGCGGATGAAGGTGGACGCGGTGGGAGTCAGGATTTACGTCTGCACGTCGGCGGGCTGGAAGTCCACGGCGCTCCAGTAAGGAAGGCGTTTCGGCCGTCGCACGGCCGCGGCGGAGAAGAAGGGGCGGGCCTCTTAAGAGGCCCGCCCTTCCGCCTTCGCGCGGTCCGCGTCGGCGGCCGAAAGCAGGAGCCCTTGCACGCTCTGGCCGAGCTGTCGCATGCGGTAGATGCGCTCGCGCGGGTCGTCTTCGCGCTGCTCGGGCGGGCAGGGAAGGTCTCTGGTCAGACTCTCTACTCGGTAGCCGAGCCGCCGCGCCGTCGCGAAGGCGTAGGGGCGCCAGCCCCAGCCGATGTCGTCGGGCAGTCGTGAGAGTTCGGGCACGAGCGAGGCGTTCAGGAGGAAGGGTCCGTAGGTGAAGTCGAAGCGTGCGCCGACCAGCTCGGCGCAGCAGTGGTTGATGGCGTCTTCGGTGTGCCTCTGAAAGACGGGGAAGGTCGCGTAGCTTTCCGCCGAGCGCGAGGCCAGCACGACGCCGACGCGCTCGCCCGCGGGCGCCTCGCGTATGAGTTCGCGCAGCGCGCCGCCGAAGAAGTCGCGCTTGTCGGGCTCGGTGTAGAGGACGAAGCGCGCGCCCGCCTCCGTTGCGGCGCGTATGCTGCGCCTCGCCTGCGGCCAGACGCCGGGCGCGCCGGCCTCGTGGACGCTGAAGCCGGGCAGGCCGCGGAGGAAGTTTATGAACGCGCTGTTGGAGCCGCCGTCGGTGGCGTGGACGGGGAGCCCCAGGCCCGCCAGCTGTTCGAGCGATTCGCGCAGCAGCCCTTCTTCGGCGGCGTCGCGCGCCCACGTCATCGTCGCGATTGAAACGTCACCCTCGTTCATAGCGCGATAAGGTCGAAGCTCACGAACGCCGGCCGACGAGCGATTCCGGCCGCCCGTTGACGACGCAGTCGAGGACCGTGCGGCACGGAAGGCCGCGCCGTCGGGCGTCCGCGTCTCGTCAGCGCCGTCGCCACTCGATCTCGATCTCTATCTGCTCCTCGTCGCCCTCGCGCGTGTACTCGAACTCGATGTCGGCGTGGGCGGGGACGTAGACGCGCTCGCCCGCTATCTGTATCTCGAAAGCCTTGCCCTCTTCGAGCGCCTCGGCCAGCCGCCGCAGCTTGGCCGCGACCTCCTTGTTCGAGTAAGACTTCTCGACCTCCTTCTCGTCTCCCATCTCTCGCCTCCTGCGCCGTCGGTTTAAGTAGTGCGCCCCCATTCTGTCTCACACACCGGCGCGGGCGAAAGCCGCCGCGCGCGTTTTCGATAAAAATCCGCGGGCGCACCCGCCTTTCTTTTCGTACTATCATGGCGGGCGCGGGCGCATCTAACGGGGCGGCCCGGTTCTCTGGCGAAAGGGGGAAGGCGCTGATGGCATCGAGCGAACGTTTGGTGAGGCGCGCGGCGCGCGAGGCTCTGTCGCCGCAGAGGCACACGCGGGCGGAGGTGGAGCGGAGCCTCGACGAGTTGAGCCGCTACATGGACGGCCTCTTCCGCGTCCCCGGGACGGGCTGGCGCTTCGGCCTCGACGCGCTCGTCGGCCTCGTGCCCTGGGTCGGCGACTTCGCGACGACGGCCGTCTCCTTCTACATCCTCGCGGCCGGCGTGCGCTACCGCGTGCCGAAGGTCACGCTGCTGCGGATGGCGGCCAACGTCGGCGTCGATTACCTGCTCGGCTCGGTGCCGGTCGTCGGCGACCTCTTCGACGCCGCGTGGAAGTCGAACCAGAAGAACGTCGGGCTGCTGCGCGAGCGCGCCGCCGTCTCGGCCGAAGAGGCGCGGCGCGGGCGCCTGAGCGACTGGCTCTTCCTCGCCCTCATCTTCGCGGTGTTGCTCCTGCTGCTCGTCGGCTCCATCGCCCTGAGCGTCTGGCTGCTCCTACAACTCTGGAACCTGCTGACTTAAAAATCGCGCGACGTTAAAAAGCGAGGGGGCGCGGCCGTCACGCACGGCCGCGCCCCCCTTCGTTCCCCCGCGCGTTCCTGTTCAGCCCGCGGCCTGCCCGCCGGCCGCGAGGACGCTCTCCAACTCCTGCCCGATTTCGTCGAGCCCGCGCGCGCCGCTGGCGAAGGCGCGCAGCCTGCCCCCGGCGTCGAACAGGTAATAAGCCGGCAGGTCGTCCGCCTCTTCGTTGCCGAAGGCCGAGCGCAGCAGGTACTGGTTATCGACGGCGCAGGGCTCCTCGACCCGGCGGGTGGTGACGGCGTCGCGCACGGCCTCCGCGTCCTCGTCCTCGGGCAGCGTCGGGACGTGGACGGCGATGACCTTGAGGCCGCGTTCTGAGTGGCGTTCGCGCAACTCGCCGACGCGCGGCAGCGCCTCCACGCTCGGAGCGCTGCTCAGCGACCAGAAGTGTACGAGCAGCGGGCTCCCTTTCGCCTCGTCGGCCGCAGCCGCGCCCGTCGCGTTGAACCACTCGGTCGCGCCCTCCAGCGAAGGCAGCTCTGACCCGATACTCAAAGGCATATTTTCATCCCCGAATCGTCAACGGCTTTTGGGCTGGCAGTCGGGGCACAGCCCGACGAGCGTCAGGTGAATCGTCTCGGGCTTGAAGCGCGAGCGGCGCGCGGCGGCGCGCATCAACTGGACGGTCTCCGCGAGGTCGAAGTCCACGAGCCGCCCGCAGGCCGTGCAGAGCGCGTGGTCGTGCCGGCCCGTCTCGCGGTCGTAGCGGTTCGAGCCCTTCCCGAAGTTGATCTCGCGGACGAGCCCCGCCTCCCTCAGATACTTCAGCGAGTTGTAGACGGTCGCGTAGCTGATCGAGGGCAGGCGGAGGCGCGCGGCCTCGTAAATCTCGCCGGCCGTCAGGTGGCCTTCGGAGCCCGCGACCACCTCCAGCACGGCCCGCCGCTGCGGCGTCAGCCCGCGCCCGCCCGCGCCCTGATCCCCGTCGCCTCTCGCCATAAATTGTTCCGTCGGTTTGAAGTGGATTTAGAATAATTCTAAACGGCCGCTTTGTCAAACGCGCGGGCGGGCCGGCCTGCCTTTAAAGCTTCGGGTGGCGGGTGACGAAGTCGAGCAGGGCGGGCGCGTAGTCCGGGAAGCGCGGGCAGACGACGCCGTGCGGGCCGAGCAGCTCGTCGGCGCGCGAGGTGTCGTAAGTCTGCTTGAGGAAGAAGTAGGGTGCGCCGGCGCGGGGCAGCCCCGTCAGCTTCTCGTTCAGGGGGAGCGAGAGCGTGGTCTGCACGACGGGCGGGGGGAGTGTGAAGAGCGAGCCGCGGCCGACGAGGTTCTGCGAGACCACGTCGAACAGCTCGCGCGTGGTGAGCGGGTCGGGGTCCGCGAGCTGCACGGTGGCGCCGGCCGCGCGCGGGTCCGCGGCCAAAGCCGCCAGCGCCTCGACGACGTAATCGACGGGCACGATGTTGAGGCGCACGCTGTCGTTCCCGATGTTGGCGAAGCGGAACATCTTCGGGAAGATGCGCAGGTAGTTGATGAGGTAGTAGACGCCGTCGTACTTGGCCGTCTCGCCCGTGCGAGAATCGCCGCACACGACCGACGGGCGGTAGACGGTGACGGGCAGCCGGGCTTTGAGCGCGTCCACCTCCAGCTCGGCCCGGTACTTCGTCTCCTCGTAGTGGTTGCGGAAGCCGGCCTCGTGCCGCAGCTCCGTCTCAAGTATTAGCCCCTCGCGGCGGCCCGCGACGTAGCAGGTCGAGACGTAGTTGTAGCGGCGCAGTGAGGGGAGCGAGAGCGCGAAGCGGTTGACGTTGTGCGTGCCCTCGACGTTGACGCGCTCGGCCAACTCGCGCGCCACGCCGAGGTCGTAAACGGCCGCGAGGTGAAAGACGCTGGTCGCCGCACGCCGCGCCTGCGCCCAGTCTTCTTCGGACAGCCCTAAGCCCTCCCGCGTGATGTCGCCTTCGAGCAGCCGGAAGTTCGACGCGTCCGAGCCCGTCTCGCCCGCGATGCGCTCGACATCGCTCCGCGCCCTCTCCGCGAACGCCGGCTGCACGAGCAGCAGAAAGCGCGCGCCCTCACGCGCCAGCCGCTCCACCAGCCGCCCGGCGATGAAGCCGGGGAAGCCCGTCACGAAGATGGTTTCGTCGCGCATAGGGTGGTCGGACGCGCCTCAGCCGCCGGAGAGCAGTTCGACGAGGGTGCGGACGCCGGCGCCGGAGGCGCCCTTGGGGGCGTGTGGGCGCGGGGAGTCGTACCATGCGGTGCCGGCGATGTCGAGGTGGACCCAGGGGGTGTCGGCGGCGAACTTGCTGAGGAGGAGGGCGGCGCCGGTCGCGTCGGGCCGGCCGCCGTAGTTCTTGAAGTCGGCGATGGGGCTCTCGATGAGCTTCTTGTAGTCGTCGGAGACGGGCATCCGCCAGGCGGGCTCGCCCGCGCGGCGCGAGGCGGCGAGGACCTCTTCGGCGAACGGGTCGTCGTTGCTGTAGAGGCCGGCGCGGTGCGAGCCGAGGGCGACGATGATGGAGCCGGTGAGCGTGGCGAGGTCAACGATGCGCGTGGCGCCGATTGAGCGGGCGTGCGCGATGCCGTCGATGAGGACGAGGCGGCCCTCGGCGTCCGTGTCCACGACCTCGACGGTGTGGCCGGCGAGCGTGCGGACGATGTCGCCCGGCTTGATGGCCTTGCCCGAGGGCATGTTCTCGGCCGCGGGCACGACGGCCGCGACGCGGCGGCGGACGCCGAGCCCGGCGAGGGCGCGCAGGGCGCCGAGCGCGGCGGCCCCGCCCGCCATGTCGGACTTCATCTCGTACATGTCGAGGCCGTGCTTGATGGAGATGCCGCCCGTGTCGAATGTTATCCCTTTGCCGACGAAGGCCGTCAGCTCTTCCGCGTCGTCGATGCCCTCGGGCTCGTAGAGCAGCACGATGAGGGCGGGCTCCTCTTCCGAGCCCTGCCCGACGCCCCACAGCGCGCCCATCCCGCGCCGCCGTATCTCCTCGCCCTGAATCGTCTCTACGCGGAGGCCAAACTCCGCGCCCATCTCGGCGGCGCGGCGCGCGAACTCGCGCGGCGGGAGGCTGAGGCCCGGCTCGTCCGCCAGCGAGCGCGCCCAGTTGACCGACTCGGCGACGACGCGCGCGCGCACGACTTCGGCGCCGAGCGCGTCGGCGCCCTCGCCCGCGACGATGCGGAGGCGTTCGAGCGCGCGCCGGTCGTCCTCGTCCTTCTTCTGGTAGAAGCCGTTGTCGTAGAGGCCGAGGTGCGCGCCTTCGGCGAGGGCGCGCGCGAGCGAGGGCGCGTCGTCGGCCGCCGGCATGAAGAAGTGAAGCTCTTTGAGCTTTGCCGAGCGGGCCGCGCGCGCGGCGGCGCCGGCCGCGGGGCGGAGCGCCGGGGCGCCGAAGTCCGCGCGCGTGCCTAAGCCGACGAGCAGGACGCGGCGCAAGCCCCCGCCCTCGGCGCCCGCGCGCATGAGCAGCGTCGTGCCCTCCTCGCCCTTGAACTCGCCGGAGGCGACGGCCTGCTCGCAGACTTCGCGCAGGGCGGGGTCGAGACGTTCGGCGTCGGGCAGGCGGGGGTCGTCGGTGAAGACGCAGACGGCCGTCGCCGAAAGCGCGTCCGCCGACGAAGGGGCGGCGTTAATAATCTCGACGGAAAGGTTGGCGGCTGTGTTCATCTGGTTCGGATTTGGAGCTAGGGTTTGGCGCGTTCGGCGCGCGACGAGTATAATTCAGCCCAAGAGCTTTGGCCTAACAAGGGCCGCTGGCCGTTAAACTCCCGAACACGAAACAGGGAAGGACTCTCTAGCTGATGGCATTCATCCGCCTTCGCGCCGCCCGCGTGCTGCTCGCGCTCTCCGTCCTGCTGATGAGCGCGCCGCCGTCGGCGCTCGCGCAGACGGGCGCGGCCTGCACGGTCCGCGTCACGCTCCTGCAAGTCAACGACGTGTACCAGTTCACGCCCTCCGAGCGCGGCACGCAAGGGGGCCTCGCGCGACTCTCGACGCTCCGGAAGCAGGTGCTGAAGGAGTCGCCGCACACGCTCTTCCTGCTCGCGGGCGACACCATCTCGCCCTCGGTCGAGTCGATTACTTACAAGGGCCGGCAGATGATCGACGCGTGGAACGCCGTCGGGCTCGACTACTCGGTGCTCGGCAACCACGAGTTCGACTTTGGCCCCGCGGTCCTGCGCGAGCGCATGAGCGAGTCGAAGTTCAAGTGGCTCGGCGCCAACGTCATCGACAAGCGGACGGGCAAGACCTTCGGCAACACCCCGCCCTTCGAGGTGAGGGAGCTGGGCGGCGTAAAGGTCGGCATCGTCGGCCTCGTCCTGCCCGAGACGAAGACCACCTCGAACCCCGGCGCGGACGTTGAGTTCCGCGACGTGTGCGAGACGGCCAAACAAATCATCCCGCAGATTCGCGCGGCCGGCGCGCAAGCAATCGTCGCCCTCACGCACCTCTCGATGCGCGAGGACAAGCAGCTCGCGCGCTGCGCCCCCGGCCTCGACGTTATCGTCGGCGGGCACGAGCACACGCTGCTCGAATCCTCCGCGGCCGGCGTGCCCATCTTCAAGATGACGGCCGACGGCAAGCAGATGGGGCGGATTGATTTGAACATCGACCCGGCGACGGGCAAGGTCGATTCCATCGACTGGCAGGTCCTCCGCGTCACGGACGAGACGCCCGACGACCCCGAGTTCGCCGTCGTCACGGAGAAGTACGGCGCCAGGCTCAAGGAGCTGGCCGCTTCGGTCGGCCGCACGCAAGTCGCGCTCGACGCGCGCAGCGCCACGAGCCGCACCGAGGAGACCAACATCGCCGACTTCATCGCCGACGCCTTCCGGCGCGAGGCGGGCGCCGACGTGGCCCTGGTCAACGGCGGCTCCATCCGCGCCGACTCCCTCATCTCGGCCGGCGAGCTTTCCTTGCGCGACGTGCTCTCCATCCTCCCCTTCGGCAACGACCTCGTGAAAATCGAAGTCACCGGCGAGACGCTCCGCAAGGCCATCGAGCACGGCGTCAGCCGCACCGCGCCCGGGGCCGAGCCGGGCCGCTTCCCGCAGGTCTCGGGCCTGCGCTACGCCTTCGACGCCTCGCTGCCCGCCGGCTCTCGCGTCCGCGAACTGACCGTCGCCGGCAGCCCGCTCGACCCGAAGAAGAAGTACACGCTCGTCACCACGCGCTACGTCGCCGAAGGGGGCGACCAGTACGAGATGCTGAAAGGCCACCGCGACACGCTGCGCTCGAAGCTCATCGACTCGGACGTGCTGCGCAGGGCCATCGCCGCGGCCGGCGCCGCAGGCATCGCGCCGCGCACGGACGGCCGCGTCCGGCGCCTCGACGCCCCGGCGGCCGAGGCGCCCTGCAAGGCCGCGCCGGCCGCCCCGACGAAGCAGTAAAAGGGGAGCAGGATTCCAAATTTCAAATCTGAAATCCCGACTACAGGAAGCCATGTTCGAGGAAGAAGTGGAAGGCTTAGACGAGGGCCGGCGACGCGCGGCCGAGCTGTTCCGCCGCGCTTACGAGGCGCAGCAGCGCGGCGACTACAAGGAGGCCGCAGAGCTTTACCGCCGCTCGATAGAGACCTACCCGACGGCCGAGGCGCACACCTTCCTCGGCTGGGTCTACAGCTTCGAGGGGCGCTACCGCGACGCCATCGACGAGTGCCTTGAGGCCATCCGCGTCGACGCCACGTTCGGCAACCCCTACAACGACATCGGCAGCTACCTGATGGCGCAGGGCGACCTCTGGACCTGCGTCCGCTGGTTCCGCCGCGCCCTCTCGGCGCCCCGCTACGAGTCCTACGCCTACCCGCACTACAACCTCGGCCGCGTCTACGAGCAGCGCCACCGCCCGCTCGAAGCCGCGCGCCACTACCAGCACGCGCTCGAAGAGCGCCCCGACTTCGCGCAGGCCGCCAAGGCGCTGCGCCGCGTGCAGGCCCTGCTGAATTAAATGATGAACGCGGGATGACGAATGATGAATAAAAGGCAGGCCGTCTTCTAATTCATCATTCGTCATTCCGCGTTCATCAATTCGCTAGGATGACCTCGCAGGAAGAGTATTTTTTGTGCTGGAGCGCCGGGCCGCGGCGGATGGACGGGCTGTGGGCCGAGGGCTGGCGCCACTTCGGGCCGCTCTTCTTCCGCTACCGGCGCTGGGAGTGCGGGGGGCGTCTGCTGACGGTGACGCCGCTCAGGCTCGAACTCGCGCGCTTCGCTCCGTCGCGCAGCCAGCGCCGCGTCCTCTCAAGGAACCGCGACCTGCGCGTCGAGGTGCGCCCGACCCGCATCGACGCGGAGAAGCTGGAGATGTTCGAGCGCCACCGGCGGCGCTTCGGCGAAGAGCCGCCCGAGTCGCTCCACAACTTCCTCTCGCACGACCCGTCGCGCGTGCCCTGCCGCAACGTGGAGGTATGCGCGTGGGCGGGCGCGCGGCTCGTCGCCGCCAGCTTCCTCGACGTGGGCGAGCGCTCGACCTCGGCCGTCTACGCCATGTTCGAGCCCGACGAGTCGCGCCGCAGCCTCGGCATATTCACGATGCTGGCGGCCATCGACTACTCGCGCCGCCAGGGGCGCCGGCACTACTACCCCGGCTACGCCACCCGCGAGCCCTCCGTCTACGACTACAAGAAGAACTTCGACGGCCTCGAATACTACGACTGGCGCGCGTGGCGCCCGCTCGGCGGCCCGGAAGCATGAAGGCATCGCCCTCGTGCGTCGTCAGGACGTTTCGTGGACCTCGACCCCGCCGCCTTCGCCGCCCTCCAGCTTTTCGCGGCTGATGCGCATCTTGCGGCGGTTGGCGTCCACGGCGACGTAGACGACCTCGGCCTCCGTGACCTTGATGCGCTCGCTCGTGCCGCCGTAGCGCTCGGCCTCGACGACGACTCGCGTGGTGATGGAGGTCGTGCCGATGCGGAGGGTCTGCGCGTAGAAGCTGACGAGGTCGCCGACGTAGACCGGCTCGTGGAAGATGACTTCGCGCATGGCGACGGTGACGAAGCGCTCGACGCCCGTGCGACGGTGCGCCTCGACCGCACCCGCGATGTCGATGTAGCTGAGGATGATGCCGCCGAAGATGGTCCCCTGCGGGTTGGTGTCGCGCGGCAGCAGCGTGATGCGGATGGCGGGGTCGCCGTATGAGTTCATTAGGGCCGGAAAACTCCTGTATTTATCGGGAAAAACGTGCGGCGAGCATGAACGCCCGCGGGGCCGGCTGTCAAGCGGCTTGCGAAGGCACGCGCCCCACACTTCCCGCCCCGCCCCCGTACAACGAGTCCGCCCGAAGTGACATCAAAAACTTGCACCGACAGCGAAACCGCACCCGCCTCGCCCGCCCGCGCGCCGCGAAGGTTGTCATAAAATCGCATCGGGCGTATCGTTTTAACTGGGAAATCTACCGATGAGAAAATTCTATAGCTACACGCTCCTTGCGCTCCTGCTCGCGCTGGCCGCCGCCGCGCCGCTCTCGGCGCAGCCGCGCCGGCCCGCGCCGCGCAGGCAGACGACGCCGCCCGCGCGCCCCACGCCGACCCCCGTCCCGACGCCGACGCCGGCCCCGGCCGTGCAGCTCACGGAGACCCCTTTGCAGCCCGGCCAGCGGGCGCGCTTCGACGTTAACAGCTACCGCATCGAGGCCGAGCTGACGCCGTCGCAGCACCTCCTCGCGGCCACCGGCGACGTGACCTTCACGCCGCTCGACAACACCCGCACGGTCGTCTTCGAGCTGAACGGCTCGCTCAAGGTCGAGTCCGTCGAGCGCAACGGCCGCCAGCTCACGAACTTCGTGCAGGACCAGGCCGGGCTCGAAACCATCGGGCCGCACGTCCGCGTCGACCTGGGCGAGGTCGTGGCCGCCGGCCAGCCGCAGACGCTCCGCTTCCGCTGGTCGGGCGGCCTTGTGACGCCCGAGGGCGGCCCGCTCGCCACCAAGCGCCTCGCCTACGTCGGCCCGGAGCTTTCGTACCTCTTGTACGCCTCGCGCTGGTTTCCCTTCCACGAGTACGCCGCCGACCGCGCCACTTCCGACATCACGCTGACGCTGCCGGCCGGCTACGAGGTCGCAGGCGCCTCGGACGAGCCGGTCGCGCCGCAGCCGAAGGGCGGCAAGGTCTCTTACCGCTTCGTCACGCGCCAGCCGGCCCTCGTCGGCAACTTCGCCGCCGGGCGCTTCATCTCGCGCGTGCTCCGCATGAACGGCTTCGAGCTGGCCTTCTACGTCCAGCCCGGCAACGAGCGCTTCATCGAGCCCTACGCGCAACTGGTCGGCGAGGCCCTCCGGTTCTACACGCAGAAGTACGGCCAGCCGGCCTTCGGCACGCGCTACACGGTCGTGCAGATAGACGACGCGAGCCTCGACGCCTACGCCGCGCCCGGCGTCGAGTTCCTCTCGCCGCGCTTCTTCTCGGGCGCCCGCCAGTCGTCCCTGGACGAGAGGCTGCTGCGCGAGGTCGCGTACCAGTGGTGGGGCCTGACGGTCGGCCTCCGCTCGTTCGACGACGCGTGGATTTCGCAGGGGCTCGCCGAGTGGAGCAGCTTCGCCTTCCGCGAGACGCGGCTGCAAGGCGCCGCGCTCGACTCGGCTCAGCGCGACATGCTGGAGCGTGCCCTGATGTTCGAGCAGTCGGCGTCAATCGTCCGCGCGCCCTCGACTCTGGACGACCAGTCGGCCGCCTACCAGGCCGTCGTCTTCTACAAGGGCGCGATGGTCTTCAGGATGCTTCGCGAGTCGATGGGGCCGGAGAAGTTCGACCAGTTGATGCGCCGCTTCTTCACCGAGTTCCGCGGCAAGAACGCCTCAATCGACGACTTCGAGCGGCTGGCGACGGCCGTCAACGGCGAGCCCCTGCGCTACTTCTTCGCTCGCTGGGTGGAGGGCACGGGCGTCCCCGAGTTCTCTTCCGACTACCAGATCATCCGCACGCGGGCCGGCAAGTTCCGCGCGCGCGGCACCATCCGCCAGAACATGGAGACGCTGCGCCTGCCCGTCGAGGTGCAGCTCCGGGCCGAGGGAGACGACGCGATGAAGACCGTCTCCGTCGCCGACAAGAGCGAGGACTTCGACTTCGAGTCCGGCGGCAAGCCCATCGAGATCATCGTCGACCCGAACAACAAGGTCCTGCGCACGTCAGACGAGCTTCGCGTCTCGGTCGTCGCGCGCCGCGGCCTTGAGCTGTTCCGCGAGGGGCAGTACGTCGAGGCGCAGCGCCAGCTCGAAGAGGCCCTGAAGCTCGACAAGTCGAACTCCTGGGTCTACTACAACCTCGGGCTCATCTACTTAGAGCAGCGCAACTACGACCCGGCCATCGACAACTTCAAGGCCGCGCTGGACGGCACCCTCCGCCCGACCTGGATCGAGGCTTGGGCGCACATCAAGATGGGCAACGCCTACGACGCCAAGGGCGACCGCGCCCGCGCCGTCAACGAGTACAAGAAGGCGGTCG
>Ga0182001_10000245_pt1 | contig 12208 bp, 10 predicted proteins | sample BulsoiFelSFmetaG_FD_120485 | JGI IMG/M metagenome (GOLD analysis project Ga0182001, IMG submission 120485) | Bulk soil microbial communities from Mexico - San Felipe (SF) metaG | ecosystem: Environmental > Terrestrial > Soil > Agricultural land | place: Mexico: San Luis Potosi | collected... | reverse complement strand
TGGCTGTCGCGCGCCGAGCGCGAGCACGCCGTCAACTTCGCCTTCGCCGGCGTCGACCCGCAGCTCGACTCACTGCGCGAAGACACGCGTTTCCGCGACCTGCTGCGCACGTCGGGCGTCAGCCGGTGACGCGCGCCGTCTCGCCGTAGGCCCCCGCGCGCTCGCCTTCGGCGTTACGCGCGGCCCGCCCGCGGGCCCTCAGCGCCAGCCTGTACTCGACGGCGTCGAGCGCGGCCTCGAAGGCGCGCGACAGCCCGTCGGCGAAGCCTCCGGAGACGAGCGCCAGCACGATGCCGAGGCCCGCCAGCCCCATCACGATTTGAAGAAGTGTTGACATTTTCCGTTCCTCCCGGCGTTTCGTGCCCCATCAAAATCTCTCCCCTTCAACTTATAACGCGCTAAATACGCCCGCCACAGATCAGTCAGATTTCGGATTTCGGGCCGCGCGTCCTCCGAGGGTTGAACGCCGGGCCCCGCGCGCCTTGCGCCCCCGGCGGGAAATAAACCGCCCGCCCCCGCCGGCCAGAAATACGCAATCAGAAATCTATTTGATCCCTCCGGCGCGTATATCGCGCGTTACGTGACAGGAGGAAGAGGACGATGAACAGCAACAGGCCGGTGCGCGTGATAAAGAGGGGCGAGAGGCAGCAGGCGGCGCAGGCGGTTGAGGCCGCGCCGGTCGCGGCCGAGAAGGGTGCGGCGCGGGTCGAGCGCGAGATGAAGACCGTCATCTCGGGCTGGGTGACGGAGCACCGCCAGCGGACCGAAGAGTTCCGCCAGACGTTCGCCGCGCTGTTCCGCGGCCCCGCCAGCCAGGGCGGCGCGGCCTGAGAAAAAGTTTGGTTCGCGGCGGGGCAGGCGGCCGAGCCGCCCCGCCTGCAAGGGTCCGCCCACGGCCGCCCCGACGCGGCCCGCGGGCTCAACACGAAGGGCGCGGAAGGCTTTGAAGCCTTCCGCGCCCTTCCTGCTTTCCCGGCGCCCGGCGTTCGTTAAGCCGCTCCCCTTTCGTATTCGAGCAGGTAGGCGGGCGGCCCCGTTTCCGCGGCCGTGTGCGGGTCGGCGACGGGCTCCGAGGCGACGACCCGCAACGGCAGTTCGCCCGCCCAGACCGGCAGCGCCAGGTCCTCCTCGTCGTCCACGGGCGGCCCGGTCCGGACCTTCGCCGAAGCCTCTTCGAGCGGCAGTCGCAAGACGAGCGTCGCGTTCAACTCGCCGCGGCTCGGCTCGCGCACCTCGTCCCAGCGGCCCGGCACGATGTGCTCTGTGAAGGCCCGCAGCGCCTCCATCTTCTCGTCGTCGCCTTCGACCACCTCGGCCCGGCCGACGACGACCACCGAGCGGTAGTTGACCGAATGGTGGAAGGCCGAGCGCGCCAGCACGAGCCCGTCCAGAAGCGTCACGGTGACGCACACCTCGACGCCCTTACTCAGTTCCTTCAGCATCCGGCTGGCGCGCGCGCCGTGCAGGTAGAGCACGTCGCCCGCGCGCCCGTAGGCGGTCGGGATGACGAAGGGCCGGCCCCCGGAGACGAAGCCGACGTGGCAGACGAAAGCCTCGTCGAGAATCCTGTAGACGGCCTCGCGCTCGTAGACGGCGCGCTGCGGGAGCCGCCTGAGCGTCGTGTGCGCCGTCGGCCTGAAGTCTTCCGTGAGTGTTTCGCTAAAGGTTTCTTCGCTCATGCCGGGAACCTTAAACAGCAATTGGCGCGCACGCAAGCTCCAATTTTTGGGACACGCGTGGGGCCAATTTCGCCGCCGCCCGCGACCGAAGTTTCAGGGCCGGGCCTGACGAATTCTTTGACTTCCGCCCACCGGTCGCGTAGCATCTGGCCTCCAAAATTTAGCGGCCTGTCTCGCCCGAGCCCACACTCACACAGCCAGCGCCGCCCTTGCGACGAGCGTTCTACCAGCTCTCAACACACCCAGACGCGTCGGGGCCGCCGACGCCGCACGCCGCCGGAGGCGCGCGGCATCGCCGAGCTTTCGGAGCGGGCCGGAGTCACTCGGATGCTGCAGACAGTAAAGGATGCCGCCAGCTCTTTGAAGGCTCTCTTCGTCTTCCTACGAAGCTTCGCGCCGGGGTTCCAGTTGATCCTCGGGATGCTGGCCCTAGGCGTCGCCATACTCGCCGGCTCCTACTGGCTGCCGGCGCAAGACACAATGGTGCGAACCCTGCTCAGGTCGCTGGCCTACGACGGCGCGTCCAAAGATTATAAGGCCCTCGAAGCGGCCATCCTTTCCTCGATAGACGACGAGGGCCGCGACACGAGGGGCCAGAGGCGCTCGGACGACTTCGACCGGCAGTTGAAGAAGGTGGCCGAACACCTGAAGCAGTCGGCCCCGTGCCCGGCGGCCCCGGCCGAGCCGACGCCCGGCGGCGCGCACGCCCCGACGGACGTTTCGGCGGACCAACTGCGGCTGAACATAGACGGCGGCGACGACCTCCAGGCTTGGCAGCAATTCCTCATGCGGGGCGGCCAAGCCCCCGAGCCGGACGTGTTCCTCTTCGTCCCCGGCCTCTTCCTGCACAAGGACGACGGCTCGAACTCCATCAGGCAGGCCGACCTCGCGGAGTTGCTCGGCAAGGACCAGAGGATTCGGTGCGACATCTCGGGCGCGCTGAACCTGCGGGCCGCGCTGTCCGATTTCGTCGGGATTAAAATCTGGGACGGGGGCGAAGGGAGTATCGTCCAGAGTTATTTCATTACGACGGCCGGGGTCACACTGCTCAAGCAGGCTGGGGTCGCGGACCAGCAGGCGCATTACAAAAAGCAGTTCGACGGCTCCACCTTCTTCCTCGGCCGGCCGTACTTTCTGGCGACGCTCAAGGACAGGCTGAAGAGACGCAAGGACGCGGGCGTCGGCATCGATTACAGCACGCAGCCTTACATCGACATGGGCACGAACGGGGCGGTCCGGACGCACTGCGCCGGGTTCGTGAAGAAGGACACGCCCGGCACGTCGGACGCGGTGCTGTGCGTGGACGAGGCGCTGCCCGAGGCGCAGGAGCGTATCAGAGGGATGCTGGAGAAGGAGCTGGCTGCCACCGTCGTCGAGGTCCACTGCTATAAGACCAACCGGGGGTGTACCGACCGCGCCGTGTCGGACGAGCTGCGTGAGCTGAAAGCGGACGAGGACCGAAGGCTCCTCGGGGCCATTTACGTCTACCCGGAAGTGAAGGAGGGGCGTCTCACGTTCACCGTCCCCATCCAGACGACCCGCCTCTCCGTCCTGACGCCGCCGGAGAAGCACCCGACACTGGACACGGTCGTCGTCTTGCTGAAGGCGACGGTCGACCTGAAGGGCTGGCGCGACAACAGGCTGTTCGTCGGGGGCGCGTTCTTCGCCTCGGTCATCCTGTTCCTGGCGACGGTCTTCAACCTGCTCTTCGTATACTGGAAACGCAAAAGGGAGTCGGACCAACTGCTCAGGAACCTCGACCACGTGATGTCGTGCATCGACGAGCCATACGTGAGGGTGGACCCCGACGACAAAATCCAAACGGCGAACCGCGCCTTCAAAGACTTTCTCGGCAGAGACAGTGTGGAGGACACGGACCTGCGACGCTACCTGCACCCGGAGAGCAAGCAGGAGTACGAGGCGCAGAAGTCGAAGCGCGAGCACGGGCTGTACAGCAGCTACCCGCTCACCTTCGAGACGAAGTCGGGCCACGTGAAGATAGAGATGCACGGCCTGCCCCTGCCCGTGCCGAAAGAGTTCAAGAAGCGCGTGCCCGACCGCTTCGGCATCCTGACCGTGCCGAAGGACACGCAAGCGGGGGACAAAACGCCCGCGCCCGCCGCGAGGAAGCGCGTGAAGTGAGGCGCCGCGCGCAGGGTGTATAATCCGGCCGCGCATGCGGGGAGAGGCGGCGGGCCGGCCGCCGCCGCAACCCGCCTTCATGCGTCCGCTTAACATGGCGAAACTGACCACGGCCCTGCCGCTCGCGGCCGCCGCGCTCGACTCGCAGTCGGGGCTGCCGCTCTACCGTCAGCTCTACGACTCGCTGCGCCGGGGGATACTCGACGGCCGCCTGCGGCCCGGCGCGCGCCTGCCCTCGACGCGCGAGCTGGCGTCGGTCCTCTCCGTGTCGCGCAACACGGTGATGAACGCCTTCGAGCAGCTTTTGGCCGAGGGCTACCTTGAGGGGCACGTCGGCTCCGGCACCTTCGTCACGCGCTCGCTGCCCGAGGACACGCTGCACGCGCGACGCGGGGCGGCGGCCGTCGCAGCGCGCGGCCCGCAAGGGCGGCGGCAGGCCGCGGCGACGGCCGCGACGGCGCCGTCCGCGCTCTCGCGCAGGGGCGAGGGGCTGGCGCGCGTGCAGGCTTCGTCGGCGGGCGCGTGGGGGGCGGCGCGGCCCTTCCGGCCGGGGACGCCCGCGCTCGACGAGTTCCCCTTTGAGGTCTGGGGCCGTCTGGCCGCGCGCCACTGGCGGCAGCCGCCCGCGGAGCTGCTCGGCTACGGCGACCCGGCCGGCCACCTTCCCTTGAGGGAGGCCATCGCCACCTACCTCGGCACGGCGCGGGCCGTGCGCTGCGAGCCCGCGCAGGTCATCGTCACGGCCGGCGCGCAGCAGGCGCTCGACCTCGCCGCCCGCCTCCTCATAGACCCCGGCGACCATGTCTGGATAGAAGACCCGGGCTACCTCGGCGCGCGCGCGGCGCTCTCGGGCGCGGGCGCGCGGCTCGTGCCCGTGCCGGTGGACGAGGAGGGCCTGGACGTGTCGGCGGGCGCGGCGCGGGCGCCTCGTGCGCGGCTCGTCTACGTCTCGCCGTCGCACCAGTACCCGCTCGGCGTAACGATGAGTCTGGCGCGCAGGCTTCAACTGCTGGAATGGGCGGAGAGGGCCGGGGCGTGGGTTCTGGAGGACGACTACGACAGCGAGTACCGCTACGCGGGGCGCCCCTTGGCGGCGATGCAGGGGCTCGACCGGGGGGGCCGCGTCATCTACTTAGGCACGTTCAGCAAGGTCCTGTTCCCGGCACTGCGTCTGGGCTACGTGGTCGTGCCCGAGGGGCTTGCGGCGGCGTTCGCCAACGCGCGCGGCGTGCTCAGCCGCTTCTCGCCGAGCGTCGACCAGGCCGTGCTCGCGGAGTTCATCGAGGAGGGCCACTTCGCGCGCCACATACGGCGCACGCGCTCGCTCTACGCGGCGCGGCAGGCGGCGCTCGTCGAGGCGGTGAGGCGCGAACTGGACGGGCTGCTCGAAGTCGCGCCGGACGAGGCCGGCATCCACCTCGTCGGCTGGCTGAAGGAGGGCTCGGACGACCGCGCCGCCTCCCAAGCCGCCGCCCGCCTCGGCGTCGACGCGCAGCCGCTCTCGGCCTTCACGCTCGAACACAAAAGGCGCCCCGGCCTCCTGCTCGGCTACGCCGGCTACGACGAGCGGCGGCTGCGCGACGCCGCCCGCCGCCTGGCCGCCGCGCTAAAGCAATAGCCGGTAGAGGTAGATTGTATTTCTACCGGCTACTGGCTACCGGCTACCGGCTGCTGTAAACTTCGGGAATGCTTTTCCTACTGCTCGCCGCCGTCGTTTTGGCCGTGCTCGTGCCGAGCGTGCTGCTGATTATTTATTACTACTGGGGGCCGAAGGGCGGGCCGCCGCGCCGTTGACCGGGTCAGCCGACGGCCGCCGCGTCGGCGCCGCGTGCCGGCTCGACGGTGTTGACGGGCTCGGCCCCGTGCTCTTCGAGCACGCGCAGCACGGGCTCCAGCTTGTCGTAGAAGACGACGACCACCTGCCCCTCCCGCATCCCGGCCAACTCCGCCCGCAGCGCCTCCACTTCGTCGAGCACGACGCTGCACTCGGTGCCGGGCGACTCGGCGTTGACGGCCTCGCACAAGAGCCGCGCCACCTCGCCCTTCTGCCGCCCGCGCAGGTCGCAGTCCTCCTTGATGATGACGCGGTGGAAGCCGCGCGCGGCGACGCGGCCGGCCTGCTCGACGACCGAGTTGTCGCGGTCGCCGGGCACGCCGATTATCCCTGTGACGCGGCGGTCATCCCAGCGCGCGGCCATCCGGCAGACGGCGTCGAAGGCGTCGGGGTTATGGCCGTAATCGACGAGCACGTAGCCCGTGCGGACGCGGTAGAGGTTGACGCGGCCCGGGTTGTCGCCCGCGCTGCGGAAGGTCTTCAACGCCGCGGCAATCTCCGCGGGTGCGAGCCCGTAGGCGCGGCACGCGGCCGTCGCCGCCAGCACGTTCGCCACCTGAAACTCGGCCGCGCCGTTCATCGTCACGGGTATCTCGGAGACGCGCGCCACCTCGCGCTCGTCCGAACCTTCGGCCTCGTAGATGCGGCCGTCGCGCGCGAAGAAGGCCGCGCCGCCCGCCTCCCTGTGCGCTCGCAGGAACGGGTTGTCCGCTTGCAGGGAGAAGTAGACGAGGCGGCGGCGCGGCTCGCGCACGCGGCGGCGCTCGGTCAGGCGTCGCAGGTGCTCGTCGTCGGCGTTCAGGACGAGCGTGCCGCCCTCCCGCACGCGCTCGGCGACGAGCGACTTGATGTGGACGATGTCTTCGACCGACTCGATGCCGTCCTGCCCGATGTGGTCGGGGCCGACGTTGGTGAGCACGCCGATGTCGGACCAGTCGTAGCCGAGGCCCCTCCGCACGATGCCGCCGCGCGCCGTCTCAAGCACCGCCGCCTCCACGTCGCGGTCCGAGAGGACGGTGCGCGCCGAAATCGGCCCCGTCGTGTCGCCTTCCGTGACCAGCTCGCCGCCGACCCAGATGCCGTCGGTCGTCGTCATGCCGGTGACGACGCCGGCCTCCGAGAGCGCGTGGTCGATCATGCGCGTGACGGTCGTCTTGCCGTTCGTGCCGGTGATGGAGATGACGGGGATGCGGCCCGTCGAGCCTTCGGGGTAGAGCATCCTGACTATCTCCGCGCCCACGTCGCGCGGCTCGCCCTCGGTCGGGAACTGGTGCATCCGCAGGCCCGGCGCGGCGTTCAGCTCGATGACGCCGCCGCGCGGGTTCTCACGCATCGGGCGCGTGATGTCTTCCAGTACTAAATCGACGCCGCAGATGTCCATGCCGAGGACGCCCGCGGCGCGCGCGCAGAGGCGAGCAACGTCGGGGTGAATCTCGTCGGTCACGTCGCGAGCCGTGCCGCCGGTCGAGAGGTTGATGCCGGCGCAGAGCATGACGGTCTCGCCGTTCTCGGGCACGTCCTCCATCGACCAGCCCTCCTTGCGCATGAAGGCCAGCAGGATGGGGTCGTCGCGGCGGATGCGCGTCAAGGGCTTCTCGTGGCCGTCGCCGCGCAGAGGGTTCTTGTTCTCAAGTTCGATAAGCTCGCCGACCGTGTGGACGCCGTCGCCGCGGACGCTGCACGGCACGCGCTCGCTGGCCGCGGCGATTCGGCCGTCGACGACGAGCACGCGGTAGTTGCGCCCCTCGAACTGCTCTTCGACCAGCACCTCGCGCGAAAACTCCTTCGCCACCTCGAAGGCGAACATCACCTCCACGGGCGTCGAAAGGTTGAGTGAGACGCCCTTGCCCTGCCTCCCGTCCAGGGGCTTGACGACCACCTTGCCGCCCAACTCTTCGGCGGCCGAGACCGCCTCGTCGGGCGTCCGCACAATGTGGCCGCGCGGGACCGGGATGGAGGCGCGGTCGAGCAGAGACTTCGTCAAATCCTTGTCGCCGGCAATCTCGACGCCGACGGCGCTCGTGCCGTCCGTCATCGCCGCCTGCACGAAGCGCCGCTGCCGGCCGTAGCCGAGCTGCACGAGGCTGCCTTCGTTCAGGCGCGACCAGGGCACGCCGCGCCTCTCGGCCGCCGAGACGATGGACTGCGTGCTCGGCCCAAGCTCGGTGTCGGCGACTATCTCGCGCGCCTCCTTGAGCTTCTCTTCGAGCGGGAACTCTTCGCCGCGCAGGAGCGCCGAGACCAGCTCGACGGCGGCGCGCAGGAGGCAGCGCATGCCGTACTCGGCCTTGTACTCGACTATCACGTCGTAGAGGCCGGGCGCGCCCGCGTAGCGCGCCTTGCCGAGGTTGACGGAAATGCCCGCGCCCTCGGAAAGCTCAAGCGCCGTGTGCTCGACGATGTGCGCGAAGTAGGTGCCCTCTTCCAGACGCTCGACGAAGCCGCCGGGCTCGCCCTTCGCGCAGTGGTGCTGGCGGATGCCGGGCAGGAGGTCGAGCAGCCGCTCGTTGAAGCCCTCGAACTCGCGGCTCTCCTTCTCGGTGAGCTGTTCGCCGAGGTCGAGCCGCATGACGAGGACCGGCCTGTGCGTCCAGACGTTAGGCCCGGCGATGGTTCTGATGCTTTCGATTCTCATACTCTACGGCGGCTGTCTCACCGCCCCCCGAAGTGCAAGAAGGGTGAAGTCCGGCGCCCGCGAACTTCACCCTCGAACTTTAACCCCCAGAGCCGCCCCTCGCGCTTCAAACGGGAAAGGCCCGGCGCGTCCCTTCACGCCGTCGAACCCTCAAGTCGTCGAATAGGTCCCGCCTTCGCCGCCCGAGTCGCCGGAGCCGGTCGTGCCGCCCTCGCCCGTCGAGCCCGTGGTGCCGGACGTGTCGGGGGCGCCTTCGGACGTGCCGCCGCCGCCCGAGCCGCTCCTTGCCCCGGTCGCGCCGCCTAGCGCGTCCGCGTCGCCGCCGCCTCCGGTCGTGCCGGTCATGCCGCCCGAGCCTTCGGTGCCGCCCGTGCCGGGGTCGCCCGCGGCTCCACCGCCGATGCCGCCCTGTGCCATCCGAGTGTCGCCTCCCCTCGAAAAGTTTAACTGCCTCAGCGAGCCCTGCCGCCGCCGCCGCCACCGCGCTCGCGCAGCCCGAGCAGCCGGGCCGGGAACTCCGCGAAGTCTTCGACCTCCCAGGTGTTGCCGTCGCGCAGGCGGACGCGCGCCGCGGGGATGATGGTGCCCTGCCCGCGTCCCCGCGCGTCGAGGAAGATTTCGGCGTAGCCGAACCTGTAGTCGGCCGAGCGCGTGCCGTAGCGCAGCTCAAACAGTTGGACGTTGCGCTGGTAGAGCACGGTGAGCTTCGTGCCGCCGCCGGGCTGCGGCGTCTCGATGATGGCGTTGGCCGTGACGCCGACGTTGTTGCCGAGTGAGACGCGGCCCGAGTCCATCCGCGAGAGCGTCCGCAGCAGCTCGTCCTGGCTGCGCTGCAGGGAGTCGTTCAACTCCTGCACCTGCCCCGCCGTCGTGAACCTCTCGATGATGAGGTTGAACGGCAGCGAGCGCCCGCCGTAGCGGCCGCCGACGCCGATCATCGTCCCCTGCACGTAGCGCCGCCCGCCGCCCCTCTCACCCTGCGCAAATGTAGCCGGCGCCACGGCCGACACCGACGCGCACAACAACAGCAACGCGCAGACAAGCCCCGCCCCTGATCGTCTCTTCATATCTCCTCAATTCTTCCGACCGTCGTTTGTGAAATGGGGGAAGATTGATAGTACTAAGAGTGGTCGCGGCAGTCTGTACGCTGTCGCACAGGCACCGTTGTGCCCCGGGCGCGCCTTATTGCAATATAAGGCGCCCGCACGAAATTCAGGCCCGCAAGGAGGAGCCATGCACGAACCGACGACGCGCCCCCTAATCTCACGAGGAGCACGCCTCTTCTCCGTCTCGCTGCTGCTACTGCTTTCGCTCGCGGCGGCGCCCGCGCGGGCGCAGACCGGCTGGACGCTCGCCTGGAGCGACGAGTTCAACGGCCCCGCCGGCTCGCCCGTCGACACGACGCGCTGGACGTTCGACGTGGGCGGCGGCGGCTGGGGCAACAACGAGCTGGAGTATTACACCGACTCGACGCGCAACGCCTCGGCCGACGGCGCCGGGAGCCTGCGCATCACGGCCATCAAGGAGACGCTCTCGCGCAAGGTCGCGCGCTGCTGGTACGGCCAGTGCCAGTACACGTCCGCGCGCATCAAGACGAAGGCGAAGTTCGAGCAGGCTTACGGCCGCTTCGAGGCGCGGCTGAAGCTGCCTTACGGCCAGGGCATCTGGCCCGCCTTCTGGATGCTCGGCGCCAACATCGACACGGCGGGCTGGCCCAACTGCGGCGAGATAGACATCATGGAGAACATCGGCCGCGAGCCCTCGATGGTCCACGGCACGCTGCACGGGCCGGGCTACTCGGGCGCGAACGGGGTCGGCGCCTCCTACACGCTCGCCGCCGGCCGCTTCGCCGACGACTTCCACACCTTCGCCGTCGAGTGGGAGCCGGGCGTCGTCCGCTGGTACGTGGACGGCCAGCTCTACCAGACGCGCACGCCCTCGGACCTGCCCGCCGGCTCGCCGTGGGTCTTCGACCGCCCCTTCTTCATGCTCCTGAACGTCGCCGTCGGCGGACACTGGCCCGGCAGCCCCGACGCGACGACCGTCTTCCCGCAGACGATGCTCGTCGATTACGTCCGCGTCTACCGCCGCTGAACCTGGCGGCGGCGCACGTCGTAAAGGCTTCAAGGAGGTGACGGAGGATGTACTGTTCCGCTTGCGGCGTGGCCGCCCCGCAGGGGTTGAGCTACTGCAATCATTGCGGCGCGAAGCTGAACGCCGAGAGGGGCGAGGGCAAGTCGTCGGAGTTGAGGCCCGAGTTTCTCGTGTCGGCGATGGTGGGGGCCTTCGTCCTCAGCCTCTTCGGCCTCTCGCTCCTCATGCTGGTGATGAAGTCCGTGCTGACCGAGCCGTTCGTGATCGCCATCACGATGCTGAGCTTCACGCTGCTGTTCTTCCTCGAAGGCGTGCTGCTCTGGCTGTTGCTGCGCCGGACCCGAATCGGCAAAGCGGGGCGCGACGCCGGGGCGCCGAGCGAGCAGACGACGAAAGAGCTTGACGCGGCGCGGGCGCGTGCTCTGCCCGAGGGCGTGCCGAGCGTGACCGAGCACACGACCCGCGCGTTCGAGCCCATCTACACCGAGCGCAAGTCGAAATGAAGGGCCGCCCTTAACTCACGCCGCGCGCGAAAACGGCCGGCGCACCCGACCCGCACCAGCACGCCCCTCGTCGGGACCGCTCGTGCGCGCCGTGTGCGCCGGCCGTTAAAGCCTCCCCCTTGCCCTTCGCCCGCCGTGCCCTTTTGCCCGCCGTGCCCGCTTGCCTTAGTGCCCCCCAGACTCTCAGCGGCGGCCGGCGCCCCCCCGGCGCCATGCGCGCGTGAACGAGTTCGCGTCTGACATTTCAAAACTCCTTACAGAATAAATCCCGCCCGCCTTGTATCAGTGCCGCCCCTCGCGCGTCCCCGCTTGTCCTTCACCTTCTAACGCGGGGAAAGTGGCCGAGAGGTATCAAGGAAAATTCTACGGCCTTTGACTCACGCCCGGCCGACTTAAGTCCAGTTGACATGGGCTCGGTTGACTTCACGCCCGGTCGGCCTTCGCCGCGGCGGGCTCGTGCTCCGGGTCGAGCGCGGCCAGCTCGGCGACGACCAGCCGCTCGCAAGCCTCGACGCTGCACGCCTCTTCCGACGGCCGCTCGCCCGCGCCGCCGCCGCCCTCGCGCGGTAGCCAGAACGAGACGAGCAGGGAGAGCGCGGCCAGCGCCGTCCCCGTCCAGAAGACGCGGTGGACCGAAGAGGCCAGCGCCTCCTGCAGCGCGTCGAGAGTCTCGGGCGGGAGCGCCGCCTGCGCCTCCGGGTCGATGAGCGCGTTCGGGTGCGCGGCCAGTTCCGACGCCTTCTCGGGCGTGAGCCCCGCGGCCCCCGCGCGCCCCAGCTCGCTCAACTGCGAGGCGAGCCCCGCCGACAGCACCGCGCCCATGACGGCCACGCCGACCGCCCCGCCGATGGAGCGCGCGAACTGGTTAAAGGAGGTCGCCGTGCCGAGTTGCGCGCGCGGCACGGCCTGCTGCACGGCGATGAGCAGCGTCAGCATCGTCAGGCCGAGCCCCGCGCCTATCAGCACGAGGTCGAAGTAGAGCCACCAGCGCGCCGACCCGCGGCCGAAGCTCGAAAGCATCGCGAAGCCGAGCGTCAAGAGCGCCGCCCCCGCCAGCGTCGTCTTCCTGTACCCGACCCGCAGCAGCAGCCGCCCGCCGACGACGGCCATCGCCACCCAGCTCAGCATGAGCGGCGTCAGCAGCGACCCGGCCTCGGTCGCGCTCAGGCCCAGCGCGCCCTGCGCGAAGAGCGGCACGAACGTGATGGCGCCGAACATCGACACGCCCGCCAAGAACCCCGCGATGACGGCGACCGCCACGACCCTGTTTCGGAACAGCCGGAAGGGCACGACCGGGTCTTCGGCCCGGCTCTCGACCCAC